>ERZ773051.636-NODE-636-length-22808-cov-11.556059_pt1 | contig 22808 bp, 19 predicted proteins | sample MGYA00580631_ERZ773051 | MGnify/ENA primary metagenome ERZ773051 (study PRJEB29015, sample SAMEA2738137) | human oral metagenome | biome: human oral; feature: human-associated habitat; material: saliva | place: China | collected 2204 ... | reverse complement strand
TGTAAGTGGCCAGATGATAAGAAGAATCTGAACATCAAGTACTAATGTGGTTCATTATTGCTGAGTCCACAATAGTTATGTGGAAAGGATAAGGAATAAAATGAAAATTGGAAATAAAAACTTTGATTTAAAAAATGATTGTTACATAATGGGGATTCTTAACTTCACTCCCGATTCATTTTCTGACGGAGGTAAGTGGAACGACATGGATAGTGCGCTGCGTCACGTTGAAGAGATGATTCATGAAGGTGCTGCAATTATTGATATCGGCGGTGAGTCGACTAGACCTGGACACATTCAGATTACGGAGCAGGAAGAGATCGAGAGAATCATGCCTGTAATAAAAGCAGTCAAAGAGCGATTTGATGTTCCAGTATCAATCGATAGCTACAAGGGATCAGTTGTTCTGGCTGCTCTTGAATGCGGAGCTGATATGGTTAATGATATATGGGGATTTAAGTACGATGAGAAGGTAGCTGAGGCAGTAGCAAAGTATGATGTCCCAGTTTGCCTCATGCACAATAGAAATAATACCGAATACACTGATTTTGTTAAAGAGTGGCTAGATGATATGCGTGGTTGTATCGATATTGCTAAGGCTCACGGCGTAAGTATGGACAAGATTGTAATGGATCCTGGATTTGGTTTTGGTAAGAAACCCGAACACAATCTTATAGCTATGCATCACCTAGACAAGATGAAGGAGTTAGAGCTACCGATTTTGCTCGGAACTTCTAGAAAGTCCACACTTGGACTGATTCTAGACCTACCAGTGGATCAGAGACTCGAGGCAACTATAGCAACAACAGCATACGGAGTAGCTCAGGGGGCATCAATAATAAGAGTACATGATGTAAAAGAGAACTATCGTGCGATGAAGACCATGCAGGCAATTCTAAGGGAGCGTATCTAAGATAAGTTTGTAAATGGAACATATTATCAATAATTTACACAGCTTGAACGTACGCGAGGAGACGGAAAATGTACGATGAGATTAAAATAACTGACCTTGAAGTCTTTGCAAATCATGGGGTTTTCCCTGAAGAGAATACCTTAGGGCAGAAGTTTGTATTTACAATAAAGTTATATACGGATACTAGACTGGCGGGCAAGACAGACGATCTAGAGGACTCTATTAACTATGGTGATGTGGCATCATTTGTCACCGAATACACTAAAACTCATACCGTGAAGCTTCTTGAAACTGCTGCTGAAGAGTTAGCTGAGGCAATGCTGCTCCGATATGATATGGTGAAGAGTGTCTCTGTTGAGATTAAGAAGCCATGGGCTCCGATTGGACTTCCTCTTAGAGAGGCTTCTGTCAAGATTGAGCGCTTCTGGCACAATGCTTACATCGCTATCGGATCAAATATGGGTGACAAAAAGGCATACCTTGACTTCGGAGTTAAGAGTATAGGAGAAATCGAAGGGTGCAGAGTTAATAAAGTATCTGAATATATTAAAACAGAGCCTTATGGTGGTGTTGAGCAGGATGATTTCTTAAATGGAGCGCTGCAAGTTGATACGCTACTATCTCCTAAAGAGCTCCTTAGCGAGCTACAGCGAATTGAACTTGAGGCACATCGCGAGAGGAAGGTGCACTGGGGGCCAAGGACACTGGATCTCGATATCATCATGTATGATGACTATATAGTGGAGGAAGAGAACCTTACTATTCCTCATATCGAGATGCATAAGCGAGATTTTGTGCTAGTTCCATTATCTCAGATTGCACCTCATCTCCGCCATCCTGCACTTAACAAGACAGTAATGCAGCTACTTGAAGAGCTTAAAGGATAAAAGCTAAGCTAATTAAATATTTTTCACATATTCTAAGAAAGTCGGTGTTATACTCATGGACTTTCTTTTTTTATTTCAATATATTTAAAATATAAGAGAGTATCTTGTAACGTTTTAGATTAAGCAGAGTCTTATATATAGAAACGCAAATACTAAAGGAGGATATGATGGATTTAGACCAGCTATATCGTGAATATTTCACCTCGGTCTATAGATACATTTTCTCTATGTGTAAAGACTCCTTACTTGCCGAAGAGATTACACAGGAGACGTTCTTTAGAGCGCTCAAAAAACTTGATTCATTCCGCGGAGAAGCGAGTGCCAGGGTGTGGCTTTGTCAAATTGCTAAGAATATCTATTTCTCTTATCTCAATAAGAATAATCGCCTCTGTGAGTTTAAATTCGATGAATCAGATAACCTTGTGGATGAAAGTGTTGAGAGCGCTATCCTAAGCAAGGAACAGTCAGAGGAATTAAGAGCCGCAATCCATGCTTTAGAGGAACCCTATAAAGAAGTTTTTATGCTTAGAGTTTATGCCGACTTATCATTTAGTGACATAGGGACACTGTTTGGTAAATCTGATGGATGGGCGCGCGTTACTTACCACAGAGGTCGTTTAAAGATAATGGATAGTTTGGAGGTCTTAAAATGAAGATAAGCTGTGACGTGATTAGAGATTTACTGCCTTTATATGTCGAAGATATGCTGTCTAATGATAGCAAGAATATAGTTGATGAACATATAGAACAATGTGAAAGCTGTAGGGATGAGCTAAAAAAACTATCAGGAGATGAAGTACATAGCTGTGCAGTTAACCAAATTGAAAATAAAAGTATCTATGATTCCCTTAATAAAATACGGAAGAGGATAAGTTTAAAGATACAGATAACAGTTTTGATTTCGGTAATATTTACATCGATAGTTGCGGTCTTTGCTTGGGATTACTACGATAATCACAGGATTTATATGCCATACAAAGAGGCGAAAATAAAGTGGGTAAAAGATAGTATGCAAACTAGTGAGAAGTATCGAGACGTTGATCGGGTAATCTCAACTGACGGAAAATCACTAATTATAGTTTTGAATCGAACACATAGAACTAGTAACGATAGCAGTTATTCTGACCAAATAATTTGGAAAGGACCAAATCGAGAATATTCGTATGAAGATAAGAATGGTGAAGAAAAGTTAGCTAATATAGAGGAAGTTTATTATATGTCATCAAATGCATGGGAGAGGTATAAGGAAAGAGAGGTTCTCATTTACAACATACCACAAGATGAATTTAATCTTGAAAAATATCAAAAAGAGTTTAATGCTGTTAAGAGCAAATCGAAGCTGATATGGACTAAAAGTAATGGGTTTATAGGCTAGTAGTTCATAACATAACAGTTATGATACTTATGTGTATATATCAATTATACAAATGAATCCTCCTATTGTAATATCTAGTTATAAGCAGTGTTTTGTTTTTAACAAGTGCTTATAAATGGATGATTTATGGTAAATGTTGGGGGATTGAGTATGAAAATTTTAGGAATTTCTCTAGGAACAAAGAACGGTAATAATGACACTATGTGTCGCGTTGCACTTGAAGAGGCAAAGGAGATGGGGGGCGATATAGAGTTTATCCATCTATTTGACTGGAACATCAAGCCATGTACTGGATGTGTCGCTTGTTCAAGAGCTCTCGTAATGGGCAAGGGGATGGTCTGTTCGCAGAAGGATGACTTTGCAGCGCTATATGAGAAGATGACCGATTCAGACGGAATACTAGTTGTAGACCCAATATTTGAGTCAGGTGGTACAGGTATGTTCCATAATCTAATGGATAGAATGGGGCCTGGTCATGATACTGGTTTAATGCTCGGATGTCAGTCTAAGATGATGGAACAGGGCAAGGAGCCACTACCAATGAAGTATTTTAAGCAGAGAGCGATTTCATTCCTCGGAATCGGCGGATCTGACTGGGCTGTGCGTACTGAGACTGATCACGCAATGCTCGCTATGAGCCCTGGCTGGAAGGTTGTGGATAACGATTACTTCTCTTGGTCAAAGGATGTTCTCATGCAGGATGACAAGGTTGCTCGCGTGAAGGAAATCGGAAGGAATCTGGTTGAAGCTGCGAAGGACATCGCGGAGAGAAATCTCATGATTATGGATCCAGAAAACGATAAGCTTGACTATTTCAAGGGACACAAGGGTGCATGTCCTCACTGTCATGGTAACAACTTCTATATCCACCCAGATACCAACGAAGCTGAATGCGAGCTTTGTGGACTTAGGGGTGAGCTCGTTATGATGGACGGAGCATTACGACTCAAGTTCGATCCAGCTACACTTCATCATGCTCACGATATTCTATCTGGAAAAGCATTACATGGTCAGGATATCTTTGAGAACGAAGGTAGACTCATGAACCTGTTTAAGGATGAGACTTTCAAAGCGAGGAAGGCACATTATACAGCAGTTTGTGAGCCAACTCCATCGCCTTCAAAATAATAGCTGATAAAGGCGATATGCCAAGCCGTATAACCAACACAATATTCAGATAAGGGTGCCTATGGGTACCCTTATTATTTTGCTTAAACTTCTAAATCTTAATATCAGCTTAAGCATTACAATATAGTAGTGATAGTGTATAATTTAGAGACGTGAATTTTGATAATATATATATCTGCATATACAGGAGTGAGAGATTAATGAGTATTTTAACAGTTTCAAATGTTTCACATGGATTCGGTGATAGAGCAATTCTTGAGGATGTTTCATTTAGGCTTCTTCCAGGAGAGCATGTCGGTTTAATCGGTGCCAATGGCGAAGGAAAGTCTACTTTTATGAATATAATAACTGGCAGTTTACAGCCAGATGAGGGCAAGATTGAGTGGTCCAAGAATGTACGCGTTGGTTATCTTGATCAGCATTCTGTACTCAAGAAGGGCATGACGATTGAAAACGTTCTAGCTAGCGCTTTTGACTATCTATATGATATGGAATCACGTATCACCGAGCTGTATATGTCGATGGCTGATGTGGATGAAGAAACTATGAATTCGTATATGGAGGAAGCTGGCACACTTCAGGAACTCCTAACTGCGCATGATTTCTATATGATCGATGCCAAGGTAAGTGAGGTCGCACGTGCACTAGGTCTAACGGAGCTCGGGTTAGACCGTGATGTATCAGAGCTTTCAGGCGGTCAGCGTACGAAGGTTCTTCTTGGTAAGCTTTTACTAGAGAAGCCTGAGATTTTACTTCTCGACGAGCCGACCAACTACCTCGACGAGGAACATATCGCCTGGCTGACTAGATACCTACAGGATTATGAAAATGCATTTATCCTAATCTCTCATGAGATCCCATTTCTAAATAGCGTAATCAATACAATTTATCACATGTATGAAAAACAGCTTAACAGATACGTCGGCGACTACGACCATTTCCTTGAGGTCTTTGAGATGCAAAAGGCTCAGAGGGAGGCTGCATATAACAGACAGCAACAGGAGATTGCAGAGCTTCAGGATTTTGTAAATAGAAATAAAGCCAGAGTTGCCACTAGAAATATGGCTATGTCACGTAAGAAAAAACTCGATAACATGGAGCTTATTGAGAAAATTTTCGAGAAGCCTAAGCCAGAGTTTCACTTCGAGTACTCCAAGGCACCTGGAAAGTTTATTTTCACGACTAAGGATTTAGTTATCGGATATGATGAACCTTTATCCTCTCCGCTTAATATTTCCCTTGAGAGGGGAAGTAGAGTGGTTCTAACAGGTGCTAATGGAATTGGTAAGACAACGCTCCTTAAGAGTTTACTCGGGCTTATAAGTCCGCTCTCTGGAACTTCAGAAAAGGGTTTTGGACTTGAAATCGGCTATTTTGCACAGGAAGATGGAACTGATGATGACAATACCTGCATTGAGGCTGTATGGAAGGAATTTCCGTCATATACACAAGCGGAAGTGCGTGCGGCTCTTGCAAAATGCGGTCTTTTGACGAAGCACATCGAAAGCAAGGTTAAAGTGCTTTCGGGAGGAGAACAGGCAAAGGTTAGGCTCTGTAAAATTTTAAATAGACCTTCTAACTTGCTAGTGCTCGACGAGCCGACTAACCATTTAGATGTAGATGCTAAAGACGAGTTAAAGAGAGCGCTAAACGAATACAAGGGAAGCATCTTGATGGTGTGTCACAATCCGTTCTTCTATGAAGATGTAGCGACAGAGGAGTGGGACTGTACAGAGTGGACCACGAAAGTATTTTAAGAGAGGTGTATAATGATTAAAATTTACGGAATGATTACTTGCTCCGATTGTTCTTATCTTCTAGATCAAATCTCTGGTCTAGAAGATGAATATGAGTATATAGAAATAGGAGAGCATGTGCTTAAGATGAAAGAGTTCCTTAGGATACGAGATTCAAAGGACAACGCAGAAATCTTTAAAGACGTAAAAGAAGCGGGAGGTGTTGGCATTCCTTGCTTTGCATTAGAAGATGGACGTATATCTCTTGATCCAAGTGATGCAGGGCTTGAAGCAAATCCAAGATAAGGTAGGGCATAATAGCTCTCACAAAATATGAAATTTTAGACTGTTTGTGATATATTATTAGTATACTTATAGCTTATTTACAGCATTTCGAGGAGATTTACATGAATTCATTTAAAACCAAATTGCCGGGACTAATCGTTTGCCTTGCGATTGCTATACCAGCCTGGCTACTTGGTAAATTTATACCGGTTGTTGGCGGACCGGTTTTTTCAATTCTTCTAGGTATGGTTATTACTCTTTTTTGGACTGATAAAGGCAGATTTGGTCAGGGGATAAAGTTTACTTCAAAGTATATCCTGCAGATGGCGGTTGTGTTATTAGGATTTGGACTTAATTTAGGAGTCATCCTCGATACTGGTGCCCAGTCACTGCCGATTATTGTCTGTACAATTTCGACATCCCTTGTACTAGCATACATGATGCAAAAAGTGATGAAGGTAGATGTAAATTCAGCTATGCTTGTAGGAGTCGGTTCATCTATATGTGGAGGGTCTGCGATAGCAGCAACAGCACCTGTAATCGATGCTACTGATGATGAGGTAGCACAGTCAATCTCGGTTATATTTTTCTTTAATGTTATTGCAGCGCTGATATTTCCCATATTTGGACATATGATTGGCATGAGCACGACTAGTGGGGATGCATTTGGAATTTTTGCTGGAACGGCTGTAAATGACACATCTTCGGTTACAGCAGCTGCGTCTACGTGGGACAGTATGTGGCACCTTGGAACGCAGTCGCTCGATAAAGCCGTAACAGTTAAGCTCACTAGAACACTAGCGATAATTCCAATTACACTAGTACTTGCAGTTTGTACAGCGAGAAAGAAAAGTAGCATTCGTGGCAAAGCTGAAGCTGGAAATTCATTTAGCTTAAAGCGCGCATTTCCAATGTTCGTACTGTATTTTATAGTTGCTTCCTTGATAACGACTATAGTTGTATCAGCCGGAGTAGATGCAAGTGTATTCGAACCACTTAAGATACTCAGCAAATTCCTTATAGTCATGGCCATGGGAGCAATAGGTCTAAATAGCAATGTAGTGAAGCTTATAAAGACAGGGGGAAAACCGCTTGCTCTTGGGGCAATCTGCTGGGTAGGCATAACAACAGTTAGCCTCATTCTTCAGCATTTCTTGGGACTCTGGTAGAGATAGTATGGTATATTGAATAAACATACCATATGAGAATTTCGAATCATTATGATTGATGATAGCCTGAACATTAACAGGGAGTTATACTTTGTTGACTGCTCAGGCTTTTTATATACAGTAAATAACAATAATCTGGTATGTGTCATAAAATGGAGTGGATAATAACATTGTAATATTTAGTTAAATTGTTGAAAAATTGTAATAAATTATGTGTAGATTTTTTACTGATATGGTGTTAAAATTTTTCATGGGTTAGTTTAAGTGAACTAACTTGATTTTCTTTTATTAACCCAGCAGTATTATTTAACACGCTTTTGCATTGCATGTATTTATTCATTAAGGAGGAATAAGTAGATGAAGAAAAATTGGTCGAAGAAGCTTCTTACCGCAGCCTTAACGTCCAGTATGTTGTTCAGCATGGGTGCCGCTAACTCTTTTGCGGTTACAGGTGACCAGGTTGCTAAGGACAAAGTATATACGGGCTCCGGTAGAGTAACTGAGGATCCGCATTCTATATGGAGTGGTTACGATATCAGTCTTAAGATGGAAGTAAAAGATGGAGTTATCAAGTCTATAGAGTGCACTCCTGCTGCAAATATGGATCGAATGAACAGGGGATATGTAGATTTAACAAGAATGCAGCTAGGAACACTTGTTGGTAAGCCAGCTACGTTAAGTTCTGTCAACGGATTAGTTGATTCTAATACTGGTGCGACATATTCACTCAAGGGAGCGAAGAGAATCGCTGTTAAGATGATGCAGGATGCCGAAGCTAAGGAGAGCGGAACCACACCTGTAAATCCTGGTAACAATGAGAATCCAAACCCTAATCCAAATCCTGGAAATAATAACCCAACACCAGGAAATAACACAGATCCAAAGACAGGCATAGATGCGATAGCCGATAATGATTATATATACGGCAAGATCAACCTAGCATATGCTGATTTCTACTATGGTGAGCTTAACAATCTAAGGAATGGAATTCAGAGTATGGATCTGAATGCTGTAGATAAGGCTGCAAGCATGAGGGGTGCAGGGCAGTACGATGCAGTGACAAGTGCTACAAAAGTAAAGTCAAAGAGATTCCCAACTACTTACTTTGAGGAAAAGGAAAACGGCGTTGAAATCCTTGGCATAAAGGATGCTAATGTTGCAATCAGAAAGAGTCTATATGTTGAGGCGATGAAGGCAATCAAAGAAGGCAAGTCTTCCAACAACCCTCTACTAAACCTTGTCAAGAATTTCAAGGCAAACGAAAATCCTGCAGCTGCTTCCTATGAGTACAAGGTTCTTAATGGTGATGGAACATTATCAGCTACAACCACACAGGAAGTGCTCGATCCTGATGCAAAGGTAACAGTTGAGACTGGACGTGCTTGGGGCCACTACCTAGTAAACGTTGATTCCAAGAAGATTCCTAAGGTTGATGAAATCGAAGGAATTATTGTTAAGACTAGTGATGGCAAACAGTATGGTATGGAGCATCTTGAAAATATCTGGCTTCGTCCAAATGAGTTTTCTTTTGCTGTAAAGAAGGGTTTCGTAGAACCACACGGTAACACAGTTGATTATAAGCGTCACGAGGATCTACAGGGTAAGAGAATCACTCAGATTCGCTATCTAGTAAGAGATAAAGCTGATCTTGTTATCAACACTAATGTACTTTGCAAGACACTTCTGGATGAAAAGTATGGAGCTACTATAAATGATGCTGAGTTCAAGGACGGTGTTACTGTAACATCTGATGTTAAGACTCCTCAGGGAAGCAACTATAGGATAGCAGCTATTTACAAGGGTAGAAATACTCTTGAGCAGGGCAAGGACTACACAGTATCCGGTAACAAGATATCCATCAAGGAAACAGACAAAACTGGAATGGGCACATATACAGTTGTTTACGAAGATGAGAACTTTGCTGACATCGAAGCATCTTTCAATTTGAGATCTAAGTACCATGATGGTGAAGTTAAACTAGTAGATAATAAGCTGACACTTCCAGAAGGTCTTTCACAGGAAGACTATGCATCATCAATCAGCACAGTTCTTATTGATGGAAAGAGAGTTAAAGGTCGTGATTTAATGAAGGCTATCTTTAATGCAGATGGCACAGTTAATTTCGATGGAAAGCTAAAGGGTAAAGACGGTTCTGAGACTCCAATCTTCAATAAAGGTGCAGCTGGTATCTATACTATCGAACTTAAATCAGATAGACATCCAAGTGTAAAGGAAATGATTGTTGCTCCTGGTACCAAGGATATTGAGGTTAAAAAGATTGATTCTGAACATGCTATTAAGAAAATCTTCCTCGGTTATAACGTTGCTGGATATAATCTAAACGATTATGATTATGAGGCGTATGATATTTCTCTAAGAGATGGTTCAGATAACAAGGTTCAGCCAGAGGCTGGTAAGAAGGTTAAAGTTCAGCTTGAGCTTAAGAAGGTAGATCCTGAAAAGCTTGTTATCCTCCACGACAAGGGAAATAAGCAGCTTGAGGAAATCAAGGACTTCAAGATTATCGATGGAAAGAAGATTGAGTTTGAAGCTGATCATTTCTCGAACTTCTTCTTTGCAAATAAGAAGCCAGCAAACTCATCAGCAATTAATAATGCTTCTGCTCACAGGTCAAATCCAAGCCATGTTGCAAAGGCTACAAAGCATGGAAAGTCAACTAGCAGAGTAGTTAAGACTGGTGACTCAAGCTCAGTAATTTTATACTCACTAAGTATGCTTGTTGCTACAATGCTCGCTGCTGTTACAGTTTATGCTAGAAGAAAGAGCAACGAGAAGTAGAGAATACGCTACTAACACTCAAAGTAAATTATAGATGATATGCTTAACTATATTATCTAAACTAAAACAATCCTGGTCATACAAGTATTCTGTAGACCAGGATTGTTGTTTGTTCAACTTAATTTTAAATCTAATAGTCGTATCGTTTACGCATTAATGATAAGGAAACGACTGAAATTATAAATGCTACGATTTCTGAAAGTGGATTTGACCACCAGATACCTTCAATCCCCATTATCACAGGTAAGAAAATCACAAACGAAAGCTTAAATACGAAAGTTCTAAGGAACGATATCATAGCTGATAGCCATCCGTTACTTAGTGCGGTAAAGAATGATGAAGTAAACACATTGATGCCAAGAATCACAAAGCATATCGTTGTAATTCTCATAGCATGAACAGTCATATCCGTTAGCGTAACATCGTAACCGACAAATAAGCTTGAAAGTGGTCTAGCAAACTCCGACGATCAGCATTACGAATCCTGTGAACGTTAATAGCTTGAAGCTCTTATTAAGTATATTTCGTAATTCACTTGGATTTTTAGCACCATAATGATAACCAATGATAGGAGCACAGCCCATAGAGTAACCGATGTAAATCGCTGTAAATATAAATAACACGTACATTAGAACGCCATAAGCAGCAACACCATCAGAGCCTATGTATTTAATAAGTTGTACATTATAAAACATACTTACAAATGAAGAAGTGATGCTCGTAACCATTTCCGAAATTCCGTTGCCACAAGCTTTAAGGATAGGCTTAATTTCAATTTTGCATCTTACGAGACTCAAAAGACTGGAGTTAGGTTTGATGAAGTAAATTATAGGGATGATTGCACCTACAGCTTCGCTAATGCCTGTAGCAATAGCAGCACCTGTAACACCCCAGCCAAAAACGTATATAAATAGTGCGTCAAGCACGATATTAGAGAGTCCCGCGATTACAGTGCATAGAAGTCCAAGATGAGGCTTTTCAGCAACGATTAGAAAATCCTGAAAGCAGTTTTGTAGCATGAAGAATACATTAAAGTACATGCTTATTCTTCCATATGTAACGCAGTCACTTATCATGATAGAGTCAGCACCGAGTGCTAAACATATATTCTCCATAAACACATACGCTAAGATGCATATAAAAAGTCCTGCTATCGTGGTAGCGCCTATAAGCATAGAGAAATATTGATTTGCGCGGTCTCTTCGCTGTTCCCCGAGAGTCTTAGCTACAAGTGCCGCTCCACCGGTACCAATCATGAATCCTATCGCACCTACAATCATTTCGACTGGCATGACGAGATTTATAGAAGCGAAAGCCGTCTTTCCTACAACATTAGACACAAAAAGACCATCTACTATTCCATAAACTGAAGTGAATACCATCATACCTATAGAAGGAAGGACGAATCTTATCAACTTAAAATAAGTGAAATGGTCTGATAATTGAATTTTGTTACGTTTAATCTTAGTCTCCATATATTTATTTTACATGAGTGTTAATAAATGTAAATACACGCACTCGCTAATCAGCTACATTCCTATGGCACATGAACCGAGAAGCAACATATGAAGAAATAGGGATTATTACAACCGTTCCTATTGCGCTGATCATAATTGCAATGAGCTCTTGGGTAAAATCTTTAGAGTTGATTAATGTGCCCCAAGAGTAGAATTTTAGGAAACTGATGCACATAATCATGAACTCTCCTGCAAATATAAAAAATAGTGTATTAACATTAGAGCTTAGTATCTTGCAACCGATGTTCATACCTGACTCAATGATTTCTGAACGGTTTGCATTCGGATTATGCCTTATAATCTCATAAGTCCCTGAACATATTGCTACGGCAGTATCTATCAATCCACCAATAAGAATAACTATAAAGACTGCTACCTGAACTAATTTCATATTAATTCCGATGTCTTCCTCGTATCCATTTGAAGGTTGTATTTTGACATCACCGACTATTCCAAAACCCTGAAGATGAGCATGCGTTATGATAAAAGCTATAAAAAATGAGGACAGAACAAGAACTATAACAACTGAAATAAATGCAGAAACTGTCTTGATATTGTTCTCATTCTGGTAAAATATTGTCGCAGCAGTGATAAGAATAGCAGCGATGGCCGTTGTAAACACGATGTTGAATCCAAGATAGATGAGTTCTATGAGCACGGCGAATATTGTTACATTAATTGCAGTTGTCATAAGTGATTTGGCAGTGCGATCACCTCCTGCAAAGAGAGAGAGGATTACAAATACAATGATAAGAACTTTAATCATGTTTAAGCTCCTTTCTAGCTACAAGAGAGGTGATGAATGTTGAGACGAGTATGGCAACAACTATAGAGAGCATTCCGGTAAGTGAACGAACTATATAAAAATATGCGTCGTGGCTTACTACCGTTCTAAAACTTATTTCATTGGACATCGAAATCAAGAATATCGGAAGGGTAGAGGCGATATTCGTTAGAAGAACGACACTTATCATGGTTCCATTTATATCATCTGCAACCTCTCGCACTGACCGTAAAAGTGATTTATTGCTGATACTAGGTGTTCTCTCGATGAGCTCCATGCAAGCAGCTGTAATAGTAACTGATACATCAATTACAGCCCCTAGACAACCGATTATTATCTGAGCGAGAAAAAAATGATTTGCATCTGTAGTTGTGAATGGCTCAGGCAAGAAGTGAAGAAAATCATAATCTATATCGGTATGCCATATCAGAAGCATAACAAGACTAGAGAGTAGCAGGGTAGTTAGTAATGCTGCGGCAAAGGAAAGCATCATCCTGTGGGATAATCCGTCTACCACAAGTAGTACGAAGAATGTAAATACCACAGTACCTGCAATTGTCATATAGAGAATATCGACGCCGCGCATATTCATATAGATAATAATACCAAAAAGCGCGATGTTTCCGAGTATACATAAGGATGTGTAAGTGCCTCTTTTTCCTCCAATTGTGATCAGCGACGAAAGCAAAAACAAAAATATGGCAGCAACCCAATAATCTCTTTTTATTCCGGTTATCCCTGTGTATTCATCATTAAGAAATACGTAGTCATACTTAAAATATCTCTCGTCGTAGACCTGCGATTTATCGTACTTATTTTTTACATAGACAGTCTTTCCTTTATCACTGCCATTTTCAAGGCGCAGTTCAATAGACTGCTTATTACCATTGTTGTGGACAGCAAGGACTTTAGCGACTGGAGATTTATACATCCAGGAATTATTAACGACAAACACAAATAAAATGACCGCACCCACCATCGAGATGGCCATTCTTATCAAATACTTATTCTTCATATAGCAATTATAACGCACCATCAATACTTCTGGTAGAGTTCACTTGTCGTTTGATTGAGCCAAATGTGAATATAGATTTAATTTTATTAAAAAATTCACTGAAATGATATTCAAAAACATAATTAGTTTGATACAATGTAAATATCATGATTAAGCACAACTATATAGAAAAAGGTGAGGGTGAAGTGCTGATTATGCTCCATGGAAATGGTTTAGATAGCAGCTACTTTTATCACCAGATTAACTATTTTTCAACTAAATATAGGGTTATAGCTGTTGATTCGAGAGGTCACGGGAGGACTCCGCGTGGTGACAAGCCTCTTACAATTTTGCAGTTCTCTGAAGATTTACGTATATTTATGGATATGCATGATATTAAGAAAGCACATATCCTTGGTTTCTCTGATGGAGCAAATGTCGCGATTCGTTTCGCTATAGATCATCCAGAACGTGTTGATAAGCTCATACTTAACGGAGCGAATATCAGGTATAGAGCCCTTAGATTCACTGTTCGTATTGGAATTGAGATGCTCGAACTCATCAACGCTACTTTTAGCGTAAGCCTTGAAAAGAGGAGGCTTAGAGCTGAGAGACTTAAATTAATGAAGAATGAACCAGTAGTAAGTGCCGATGAGCTGAAGGGGATAAAATCTAAAACTCTTGTTATTGCTGGTACATTTGACCTAATGTACGGAAGTCACACAAAGTTTATTGCTGAGCACATACCTGATGCCCAGCTTGAATTAATTCCTGGAAAGCACACCGTTGCACGTTGGAACTACAAGAAATTTAATAGCGCTTTAAGTGAATTTTTATCAAAAAATCCCACTGTAAAAGAGAAAACGAACAATTTATATGATAAGTTAGTATAGAAAGGATTAGTTCTGGCGCAGGTATAGTCGCTCATTGGATACTACAAGCAGGGAGGAACAATATGTTAAATAAGAAAAATGTTATCATCATATCAGTACTGCTCGCAATATCTGCTTGTATATATGGAATGCAGATTTTCATATTTAAGGATGTGAGAAATACAGAGTTCTATATCTTTCAAGATATGGCATTCATACCTATAAGCATTGCAATTACAACTGTTGTAGTCGGTGAGCTCCTCGATATCAATAATAAGCGCGACAGTCGTCAAAAGACGCGAATGTTAACGAGCACATTCTTTAGCGATATAGGTTTCGAGCTTATGAGTATGCTTGCACTTATATCTAATATAGATGAAGAATTACTGTACACAATAAATGCCCCAGAGCTACCTGAATCTGATAAAATCACCGCTATTAAGAGTAGCGGACTTACGGTCAATGCTAATATGGGGATGTATACAATAATCAGCGATATAATCATAGCATCGAAGACAGATATCTTGATTCTTTCTTCAAATCCTATGCTATATGACCACGAGTGTTTCTCTGACCTGTTGTGGGAACTGCTACACCTAATGGATGAATTTAGATTACGAGGCGATTACGTTAAGCTCACGCCAAATGATTTGACGGAGCTGAATAGCGATTTTGCCCAGGTGCTAGAACTTCTTCTAATAAACTGGGTAGTAAATGCTAAATATCTAAAAGAAACTTATCCAAATTTTTATAGGACAATAACGTCATTCTTAGACAATTAAATAATACACTGAGAAAATAATATAAAATCCACACGGTACAGAATACTCCATAGATATGGAAAGCTTGCTTGCGTGTGGATTTTTTTGTTGATTTAAATCAAATGTTAGTTAAATAAAAAATATAATAGTATAACGACCCCGAGCACTATTCTGTAGTAACCGAATACCTTGAAATCATGCTTCTTGATATAGTTCATGAGCATTTTGATGATGAATAACGATACTACAAATGCTACTATCATTCCGACGAGCAAAACCACCAGTTCGTTTCCTCCAAAATCGAATCCGTATTTTAGAAGCTTTAGTAGGCTAGCTCCAAACATTACAGGAATTGCCATGAAGAACGTGAACTGCGCTGCAGTTTTACGGTTAACACCTATAAATAATGCACCGAGAATTGTAGATCCTGAGCGTGATGTACCAGGAAATACAGCTGCCACGAGTTGAAATAATCCGATGATAAACGCCTGCTTATAGGTCAGTTCATCCAGCGAATTAGTAGTAGGCTTTAGATGCTTATTACGGTTCTCAGCAATGATAAAGAGAACACCTATTAATATGAGCATGATTGCTACTACCTTGTAGTTGTAAAAATGCTCTTCAATCGCATCATCCCACTTGAGACCGACGATTACAGCTGGTATACATGCCACGATGACTTTGAACCACATAGACCAAACATCCTTGCGGATATATTTTTGGGATTTGTCTGATGTAAAAGGCCATATGTCATTCCAAAATGTTATTACTACGGCTAGAATCGCCCCAAGCTGAATCACAACCAAGAACATACTCATAAAATCCTTATTGACTTGCATAGGCCAAATCTCGTTAACAAGAATCATATGACCAGTACTAGAAACTGGTAGCCATTCTGTAATGCCTTCAACAATACCAAAGAAAATCGCTTGCAAAATTACAGTCATTTTAAACTCCTTTTCTCAATAACCAATACATTATATCAAAAAATCTAGAGATTTGCTTAATTGATGTTAACGTTTGCTGGGAAAAAATTACAATTATAGTTGTTATAGCACAATTGCATTTTGTAATATTAATTAAAAATATTGGACTATAAAAGTAGACTTACAGTTATAATTTTAGTATAATTGTTAAAAATTGATTTAGTATGTATAATTCACTGAAGAAGGAAGACGTAGAAGGAGAGATTGAATGAATTCTAGAGGACTAAAAAGAGTTATGGCTGTGCTATTTTCTTTTGTTCTGTTTATGGTAGCAGGAATTTCTGTCTATGCGGCAACAAATGAGACGCAACCAGCAACTAGTTCTACAGCTGGAGTTGTAACAACGGCGGGTAGCGGTGTAGCTAACGGCGTATCCCCTAGTGTAGCAAATGAAAAAATTGATATCCCTCTTAAGGTAGAGTGGACGGGTAGAGATAGAGTTCCAGTTGATGTTACACTGTGGGCTAACGGTGTTAGAAAGCAGACTGTTTATCTAGACTATCAGAAACACTGGGAGCATACCTTTAGAAATATGCCTAAGTATGATGAAAATGGTGATGAGATTAAGTACACTGTAACTCAGCCTAATATAACTACATACGGAAGCTTCAAATATAAGACGACGATTTCAGGTGATGCGGCTACTGGTTTTGTTATTAAAAATTTTTCAATGATTGATATAACTGTCGGTAAGTCGTGGAACATGATACCTAATATTGTAATTCCAGGTACACCAAGTCCTGCGGCTCCGCCTACTATGTTTTTCGTGACAAATGTTTTGAGTGCCTTTGATGATGCTATGAGCTATTCCTTGGATACAAGCCTTGCTGCTGATTCAAATACAGAAGATGAAAATTACGATGACCCTGTCAATTCTTCTGATGATGGAGAGCAACCTGATGACAGAAGTAAATCAAAGGTTGCAGTTCCCGATTCTATCACAGTTAAGCTTTTAGCTGACGGCAGAGTAGTTGATACAATGCAGCTAACAAAGGATATGGATTGGACTGGCAAATTTGAAAATCTTCCAAGGTATGATGAGAGAGATAATCACGAGATACAATATACAATTGAGGAAACACCTGTACTCGGCTATAAGACAGAATATCTTCATACTAGTGTTATCGATGTAGTGATCAATAAATCCATAATAGACATTCCCGTAGAGAAGAAATGGGTAGGTAAGAAGAGCGGTCCAGTGGAAGTTAAGCTTTATAGGACCTGCAAGGTTACAAAGTATGACTATAATCTTAACAGGAATGTAACAACTACTATAGACGAAGAAGTAGATTCTGCAGTGCTTAACGATTCTAATAATTGGAAGCATACATTTAAGGATATGTATGAATTCTATATAGAAGATGGCGAAAATCCAGTTATCTATAAATACTATGTGAAGGAAGTAAACGTCGCAGGCTACGATACGGCTATAACTGGCGATCAAAATGAAGGATTTATTATAACAAATACCTCAACTGATAAAATTTCCATTCCTGTAGAGAAGAAGTGGGTAGGTGAGGCTGCGGATAGTGCAAAGGTTAAACTGTTTGCAGATGGTTCAGAAGTTGGTGAGGTAGAGCTTAACGAAGCGAACAACTGGAAACACGTATTTGCAAACCTACAGAAATACAACAATAGCAATAAAGAGATTAAATATACTGTAAAAGAAGTAGGTGAAGATGGAAATCTAATTAAGTTCGGTGGTAAATCATATAAGGTTATTTATAAGGGAAATGCTGAGGATGGATTTACTGTTACAAATGAGAAAGAAAATCCTCCATCGACGACAACACCAGCACCTAAAAAGCCTTCTGTTCCAAAGAAACATATTTCACCTAGAACAGGTGATGATAGCCATCTAGCGCTATATACATTGATGCTTGGGACAGCTGCTTCGGCGCTTGGGCTATTGGGCTATAGACGTGGAAAGAAAGCTAATTAATTTACTTTTAAAACAACTTCATTAATAATTGCCCTCATTGCTCAATTTGAGCGATGAGGGTATTATTGTGCCATAATACTGTAATGAGCTTCATAAGTAAGATATATAAATCTCTTATTGCAAATATTTAAAATTAAGTTAAAATATGCGAAGTAATAATTATTATTACCAGTAATGTAAAAAAAGAAGTCCGGGGATTTGCTAAAGCTCCCTCTTAAATAGGAGGTAATGCTATTTTTGAATTTATGAAAAGGAGCGACAGAGCTCTCAATATAACATCTGACAACTGTAAACCGAGAGACAGAGCTTATTTGCTTCAGTATGAAGAAGCACTTAATGGCGAAGCTCTCAAAGATCCAATACTAGTTCATATCAAATCTAGAGATGGACTAGTGCTCAAGGGAAGGCTCTATAAGAAGCAAAAAAATAAGCCTAGAGCTGTTGTAATTGCCGTTCACGGCTTCCACAGCGGAGGTCTAAGGGATATGGGAAGATTCGCTGATATGTATTCAAGGAACGGATTTGATTATCTAATCATTTCTCAGAGGAGCCACTTTGATTCAGAAGGCGAATATCTAACTTTTGGTGCAAAGGAGTCGTTTGATATCCTTGATTGGGCCGATATTGTACGCAAGATATATGCACCTGATATTCCGATAATTTTACACGGAGTATCAATGGGAGCGGCTACGGTTTTAATAGCTGCGGGCATATATGATAACCTTGTAGATGATAATAGCAAACCTAATATAATCTGCTGCATAGCAGATAGCCCATATGACGATATAATCGGCCAGATAGAGCATTTATTGGAAGAGAGGAGTAATATTACTAAAAAGATAATAATAGGTCTATTTAAGGCAAATATGCGGCTTAGAGCAAAAGCCAATGCTAGTGACGCATCTCCGATTACATCTATGGCATATATAAAGCTTCCAGTCATGTTTGTACACGGAAAAGACGATAGATATGTACTGCCTGATAATTCGTTAAGATTATATGAAGCATGTAAGTCAGAGATTAAGGAGTTACTTATAGTAGAAGAAGCGGGGCATGTGTGTTCGTTTGTTGTAAATCCAGATGAGTATGAGAAGGTGTTCGCATCATTTGTTGACAGAATATTAGAGTGACTACGTGAAAGAATTTTATAAGCAAGGTTACTGAATTTGAGCCGCATGATTTGTGCGGCTTTTAGTTTTGTCATAAATAAAAGAAATTAAAGACCCTCCCAATCGGGAGGGTCTTCGAGACTTTGATCATATAATTTATTATCTCTTTACGAGATTATAATCTTATTTTGCACCAAAGAAATCCTTGAACTGTCCATATACAATCATAGCCATGAAGAGAGGTCCAATCCATCTGATGCAGAAATTGTAGAAACCTCTAGTCTTGAATGTACGAGCTCCACCATTTTCGATTTCTTCATCGAGTGAGTGAGGCACAACCCATCCAAGTAGGATAGCCATGATGAGACCTGTCAGTGGCATCAAGATACCTTCAGCTAGACAATCCCATACGCTGAGAACGTCAGCCTGTCCGAATAGGTGGAACCAGTTCATCTTAGGGTTTCCGCCTAGGCTGTCAGCAGTTGTTAGGAAGTTTCCGACGAATGCTGCAAGTGCCATGATAATCGAAACCTTAACTCTGCTTGCAGGCTTACCAGCCTTAACTCTGGAGTCGAGGATTGCAGAGATACCAGCTTCCATCATTCCGATTGAGGAAGATAGAGCTGCGAAGAATACTAGTAGCCAGAATGCTAGCTGGAAGAACTTTCCAGTAGTACCCATCGACTGGAATACAGTAGTCATCGAAACGAACAGTAGTCCAGGGCCACCGCTTGGCTTTAGACCGAATGCGAATACAGCTGGCATGATAGCCATTCCTGCGAGAACAGCTACTATGGAGTCACCTGCTGTGATGATAGCAGCGTTAGACTCGAGGTTCTCCTTCTTGCCGAGGTATGAACCGTAAGCGATGATACAGCCAGAAGCAAGTGACAGTGAGAAGAACATCTGTCCACCAGCAAGTCTTACTACTTCGAAGAAGTCAGTCTTCCACATTGTTAAATCAGGGTAGAAGAGGAACTTAAGTCCAGGACCAGCCCCAGGAAGTGTGCAAGATCTTATAACTACAGCTATTAGTAGGAAGAATAGTGCGGGCATAGCGATTTTACAGAACTTCTCGATACCTCCTGATACTCCTCCGAATACGATTACCATAGTGAGTAGAAGGAATCCAGTCATCCATGCTACAGAGTTTCCAACATTTCCAATCATGCCGCCGAATAGAGCACCAGGATCTCCAGTGTTGAGAACTGAATTCTTCATGAATAGAGCCTGAATTGACTCAAATAAGTATTTAGTGATGTATCCACCAAATGTGCAGTAGAAGCAGATTAGGAACCAAGGAACGATAGTCTGAAGAACACCGTTGAACTTAAATCTGTGATCAGCCTCTTTGTACGCTTCGATAGCAGCCTTCTGAGTCTTACGTCCAAGAGCAATCTCGGATAGCATCAGAGGATATCCTACTACGATAGCAAGAATTGTGTAAATAATTAGGAATGCGAATCCGCCGCCAAGTCCTAGCTTATAAGGGAAGGACCATAGGTTACCAAGACCTACAGCGGAACCAAGTGCAGCCATCAAAAATCCAAAATTGGAATTAAATTGACCTTTGTTGTTTTCCTGTTCCATGTTAAATAACCTCCATACATAGAATAATCAAAGTCCTATTACAAGTACAATTTGATTATAGAATTGGTATATTGTGTTGTCAATATGACTTCATCATCACAAATTCGACACTTTTTCACTGCGTATGGCAAAAGCCTTTTATTTCAAGCAATACAGAGATATTGATATAATTTTAATTATTAAAAATTTTTGTTACATCAATAAATATTTTAGAAAATAGGTAGAATTTGTAACAACATTATTAATATAAAAGGTGAGGATAAAGTTGCTTCTATGTATAGAAAAAACAGCTTCGCAGTGTTTGCGAAGCTGTTTTTTATTAAGCAATTATTCCGTTATTATAAAATTTCAACAACTAATCCAGTCAAGCTTTATGCACCAGGGATGGTAGGTCCAGAATTAGTATTTGATGTTGACTGGCTGGTATCATCATCGGTATCATCATCCTCTTCATATTGATTCTGCTGAGGAGTAGGTTTAGGTTGCACATACGTGGAACGACCTTTTTCTGTACCCTTAGTGTAGTATTCACTTCCTACCTTTACGACATCGTTTGGCATTGATTTATACTTGCCATTCTTAGCGTTAGGCACCTGATTCATAATTCTGCCCCATAGTCTTGCGGCCATACCAGACATGGATGAAAGCTTGATATTAACGTCTGTACCAATCCACAGTGAAGCTGCGTAATTAGGTGTAAACCCATCGAACCAAATATCATAATTACTGTTAGTAGTACCGGTTTTACCTCCGGCCTGAACACCACTTATAGATGCTGCCCCGGCAATACCATTCGATACTACCGTTCTAAGCATATCAGTCATGATGAAAGCAACTCCTTCATCCATAACTTTCGTTTTCTTTGACTTGCTCTTTAGCAGAACCTTCCCGTGCCTATCTGTAACTTTAGTGTAAGCTATAGAGGACTGACGCACACCGCCGTTAGGGAATGTTGCATAAGCCTGAGCCATCTCGAGAGGGATTACACCATTTGTAAGACCACCAAGAGCAAGCGCTGCTGAGTTCATGTCACTGGTATCGCCTTTAGTAACAATTGTGGTTAATCCAAACTTCTTTAGCATGTCTGCAGAATATTCATTACCAACCTGGAGCTGAATCTTGACAGCGACAGTGTTGATAGATTGCTGCAATCCTTTACGCATGGTTACTGGACCTGTGAAGCTGTTACTTGCATTTTTAGGCCATACCTTTCCGTTAAATGTCATCTGCTCATCGACAATAGTGGATGAGGCAGTTAAATAGCTACCGTAGCTCTTGACACCTTGCTTATCATGCTTGTAATCGACAAACGGCCATGTTTCACCTTTCTCGGCATAGTCAAAACTCTTCTGGAGTGCTGCACCGTATACTGAAAGTGGCTTTATTGATGAACCGGCCTGCCTTGGGTTAAGTGCACGGTTATACAATCTGCTACCGGATTGACCACGACCACCTACCATAGCCTTTATCTTACCGCTTCCGACTTCTACTACAACCATTGCCGCTTGTGGCTGAATAGTCTTTTCGTTTAAAGAGTATGCGTCTGGTTTAATGATCAATGTGTTTCCAGACTTTACCATAGCCTTAGGGAAGTCCTTGAAATAACTCTTATCAATAACCAGATTGTCATCGCTATCTAATTTCTTATACTTGCTAGGCACATTTATAAATCCACCTGAATATATGTAGAATGTGCCGTTTTCTTGAACATATTGTTTCTTGAACTCAAGGCTATAATTTACTTTTCCACCAGCCTTTGTAGTGAATATATTTAGCCTTTTGTTGCGTTTAATAGTAACTGAACCATCTTTATTAATAGTTACTTCGTCACTTTTTAGTGTAAAATCACCATCAGAGTTAAAGCTATCGTTATAGTCATATAATAATATGGTTCCGTTTGCACCTATCACATTGCCAGAAGAATCCTTGCGTATACTTACTAGGGAAGGGAAGTTAGATCC
>ERZ773051.634-NODE-634-length-22936-cov-8.472401_pt1 | contig 22936 bp, 15 predicted proteins | sample MGYA00580631_ERZ773051 | MGnify/ENA primary metagenome ERZ773051 (study PRJEB29015, sample SAMEA2738137) | human oral metagenome | biome: human oral; feature: human-associated habitat; material: saliva | place: China | collected 2204 ... | reverse complement strand
TGGGCGGCGGGTTTCGTGATGCGCGTGGGCAGCGAAGACTCCCGGGGCGGGCGCACCGGCGCGTAGTTAGCGGCGCCGCGCAGGGTGGGGGAGGCGGGCGCATCCGGAACCGAGAACGGCTCGGAGGGGGCCACCACCTCGAATTCACCCTCGGCCAGGGAATCGAGAACGTTGAAGGTCACGCGCACCGCGCCGATGAGGGTGTATCCCTGGGCGCGAGCGTGAGAGATGGCCAGGTCGCACAGCTCCACGGCGAACGGGTTGCCCCACTCGCGCACGCGCGGAAAATCGACCGGCGCGAAGCGGAGCGTGTAAATATTCGGGGCCATGGTGCGGCCGCTGCCGTCCACGTAAGACTCGTCGTCCATCATGATGCGGACGCGGTTGGCGACATCTGCCTTCTCAAAGGTGCCGAAGCCCTTAGAAAAGCCGACGGTGCGGCCGATGCCCTGTTCCAGCTTTCCTAGCTTGTCAAAAAACTTCATGCCGCCTCCTTCTCAACGACCAATCCGAGCAGCTACTGCGCTCGCGGTATACCTCAAAGGGTTCAGTTTAACGAGCGTGTCTGTGCGTTAGCTGTGTGTTCTGTGCGTGAACACACCCGGTTCCATTTTAGGGGATGCACGGGTGAATCGGCCCGGAATCCCGCGTATCGTCTGGGGATTGGGCCGTTAATGCATGAAAAAATCCCCGGTTCTTTCGAACCGGGGATCGTTGGTGCGCGAGGGGGGAGTTGAACCCCCACGCCCTCACGGGCACACGGACCTGAACCGTGCGCGTCTGCCTATTCCGCCACTCGCGCAAGTGTCTTACGGTGTATCACCGCAGGCAACACATAGAACTATACGGGGTGTGTGATGCACTGTCCAATTGAAATGATGTGACCTTCGTTACCTTAATGGTTGGGGTGGGGGTGTTAGACCCGGACTACTCGGCCCGAGCCGCAACCTCACCGGCTTCCCCGAGCGGAGCCCCCTCCCGCTTCGCCGCCTCCAGCTCCCGCTGAGCGGCCTCCGCGCGCTCGGTACGAACCCGCAAAATCCAAACCAGGGGGCCAAGATACGGCAGGAACAGCACCAGCAGAAGCCACTTAAGCTTCTGCACCTCGGAAAAGTACGGGCTACGGTGCACCGTCAGCAGACCCCACAGGGCCAGGCCGATACCCAGCAGGAAAACCGCGGTCACCACGATATCCACTACGGGCTTCCAGTCCATTACTTCTCCTCACAATGCCTCAATAGCGCCCCGCCTACGCGCGGCGCACCTCCACCAGAATACCGGTGCACGCGACGCCCACCGGCCGAATCGCGCCGTTGGGCCCCCGAATAGCGTGAGGGCCCGCCCCTGCATTCGGTGGGAACGGGCCCTCACACAGCTCTCAGTCGACGGCTCACGCTCGGTGAGCCACCTCAACGAGCCTAGCGACCGGCCTTCGCAGCCTTCTTGGCGGCCTTCAGCTTGCGACGCTCGGCCGTCTTCGCATCGTACTCGGCCCAGAACTCGCGGGTCGTCACCACATCCGTGCCATCCCAAGCCGCAAGGTTCTTAATCTCCGGAAGGTCCGAAGCCCTGAAGATCGGCTCCAGGCCGGCCTTACGCTGCGCCTCGTAGTTCTTTAGCACCGCAACAACCTTCGGCGTCATCAGCAGCACCGCCGTCAAGTTCACAATCACCATGCCAGCGTTCAGCATATCCGCGGTAGTCCACACCAGATCCAGCGAAGAAATCGCGCCGAAGAACACGAACGCCAGAACCAGCACGCGGAAAATCATCAGGACCACCTTGTTCTCGGTCACGAAGCGCATGTTCGACTCGCCGTAGTAGTAGTTGCCAATCACGGTCGAGAACGCAAACAGGAAGATCGCGATGGTCAGGAAGTGCACCGCCCAGTCACCGAGCTGCATAGCCAGCGCCGACTGAGTCAGCGAAGCACCACGCGACTTATCACCGTAGGCCGGGTTCGACAGCAGCACGATAAACGCGGTCACTGTGCAGGCCATCATCGTGTCAAAGTAAACACCCAGGGTCTGCACGTAGCCCTGCTTTGCCGGGTGAGAAATCGTTGCGGTAGCACCGGCGTTCGGGGCGGTACCCATACCGGCCTCATTGGTCAGCAGACCGCGCTTCATACCCCAAATCACGGCACCCATGGTACCGCCGGTCACAAACTCCTTAATACCGAACGCACCCTGGAAAATCATCAGCAGCATATTCGGGACCTCGGTGATGTTCAGCAGAACCACCAGCAGACCCAGCAGTAGGTACAGCACCGCCATAATCGGAACCAGCCACTCGGTCACCGAAGAAATCGCGCGAATACCACCGAAAATAATGGCCGCGGTCAGCAGCACCATGACGACGCCCACGACCACGCGGAAGCCCATGGAGTTCGTACCCGACACGTCGATGCCCAGGGAGTTCGAGGCCGCATCCACCACGGCGTTAGTCTGCACAGCAACGAACACGAACGCATAGGTAATCACGATGAACGCCACGAAGATGTAACCCATCCAGCGAGCGTTCAGGCCGCGCTTCATGTAGTACGCCGGACCACCGATGTAGGAATCCTTACCGCGCTCCTTGTACAGCTGACCCAGCAGAGACTCCGCGAAGGCAGAAGCCGCGCCCACGGCCGCGATAACCCACATCCAGAATACAGCGCCGGGGCCGCCCATAGCGATAGCCAGGGCCACGCCCGCCACGGTACCGGTACCCACGCGGGATGCGGCAGAGACCGTAAACGCACGGAACGAAGAGATGCTCTTCTTACCGTCAGCCTCACGAGCAACCGGGTCACCCAGAACACGGACCATTTCCTTAATGGAACGCCACTGCACGCCGCGAGTACGAATCGTAATGTACAGACCAGCCGCAATCAGGGCGTAGTAGAGGAAATTACTCCACATCCAGTTCTGCACAGCATACACGGAAGAAGTCAGTCCCGAGGTCTGCTCATTAATGTCCCCGATGATGTTCAGAAGAAAATCCACTCGGTACTCCAATCTAGAAAGCGCGAAAGCCCACACGTTCACACCGAAGGGTGGGTTACGAGGGGCTTCTCTGCTGGTGATGCGGCTTTAAATCCGCGGCGCGCGGTTAAAATGCGCACGATTAGTCATCTCATTGTGGAGTTCGCGGGCTTCGTTCGGCAACTTAAAAGTGGGGCAGAGCTCAAATTGTAACGAATACTTAATATAGGGTCGGGTTAAACATTCACGCCCCGGCGGGCTGCGAAGAGGCGGTGCCGGGGCGAGAAGGCGCGGTGCTGTGCCCTATCCTTGCCCTCTAATCTTGGCGGAACTTCACGAGCGCCGGGGTTTCACGAACGGGAACGAAAGCACGCCGCGAATCTGCGTCTGGGCCAGCAGCATCACGAGGCGATCCACGCCCAGGCCCAGGCCGCCGGTCGGGGGCATACCCGTCTCCAGAGCGTACAGGAAGTCCTCATCCACCTCCATCGCCTCCGGGTCACCCGCGGCGGCCCTCAGCGACTGCTCCGTCAGACGCTCACGCTGCACGAGGGCATCCGTCAGCTCCGAGTAGGCACACCCCATCTCCATGCCGTTAATGACCAGGTCCCAGCGCTCCGCCAGGCCCGGTACGCTACGATGCGGAGCCGCAAGCGGGCTCGTTTCCGCCGGGAAATCCGTGTAGAACGTCGGCTCCACGGTGACGGCCTCCACCAGCTCACCGTACAGCTCCTCGATGATGGCGCCCGGCCCCATGCCCTCGTGGACGCGCACCCCGTGACGCTGCGCGAGGGCCAGGAGCTCCTCAAAATCTGTCTGCAGGTCGACGCGGCGGCCCAGCGCCTCCGAAAGGGCATCGCACACCGAAACCACGCGCCAGGGGCCTGAAACATCCGTCAGCACGCGTTCCGACGAGGACTTGGGGCCAAGGGGCAGCTGAACCATGCCGAATACGGCCCGCGCGGCGTCCTTGATGAGCCGCTCGGTCAGCTGGCGCATCTGCACGTAATCGGCGTGGGGGCGGTACGCCTCCAGCACCGTGAATTCGGGGTTGTGGGTTGCGTCCGCACCCTCGTTGCGGAAGTCTCGGCCCAGCTCGTACACCGGGCCGCTACCGCCAACCACCAGGCGCTTGAGGTACAGCTCGGGGGCGATGCGTAGCGTCAGATCCTCGCCGTAGGCGTTGATGTAGGTACGGAAGGGGCGTGCGCTCGCCCCGCCGTGCACCGTGTGCAGGATGGGGGTCTCAACCTCGAGGAAGCCCTCGGCATCCAGACGCGCGCGCAGTGCTTTGATAACCGCCGTGCGTAGACGCAGGTTGTGCATCTGATCGGGATTCACGATCAGATCGGTCGAGCGTCGGCGCAGGCGGGCCTCGGGGTCGGTGAAGGAATCGAAGGGGATGGGGTGCAGGCTCTTAGCGGCCATACGCCAGCCGGAGGCGATGAGCGAGGGGGTGCCCGTGCGGCTCGTGCCGTAGGTGCCGGTGGTTTCGATGAGGTCACCGGTATCGAGAGCTCGGGAGGCGAGGGTTAGGAGCTTCTCACCAACGAGCTCACGCTCTAGGATGACCTGCAGGGTCTTGCCAGCCTCAAAGAGCGTCACAAAGAGGACTCCACCGTGGTCACGCAGAGCGCGAACGCGACCCGAAACAGTATATTCTTTTTCAGGAATATTTTGGTGGGAGAATATATCGAGGGCTTCGGGAACACTGAGCACAGTGGCAGAGCCACTCCAACCGTGGGTTTCGGTAACATCTTCGCCCTCGATGGGGTACGGGTTCATGCCGGCATCGCGCAGCTCCTGCAGGTGGCGCAGACGGTGCTGCGTCTGCTGGCTACGGGGCACCTGCGGGTGCTCCTCAGCGCGCACCTGTTGCATCTCGCGCAGAAGAACCAGCTCACCCTCGCTCAGCGTGCGATGCTCCTCCCGCGAGCGACGGGCGGACAGATCCGGCAGGAAGCCCTCCGCCACGCTCGCCGCAACCGCAACGTTCACAAGCGCCAGCGTCGGCTCGCAAGCAAGGTAGCGGGGTACCCAACGCGGGGAGAACTTCAGGTTGAAGCGATACAGGCGACGTAGCTGTAAGAAACGGTCCAGCACGCCCAGGGAACGGGAAGCGAAACGATTCCACGCCGAGGCACCCACCCGGTCGGCCGCGGCGAAAATCTGCCCAAACATCGCGAAATTCAGGGACATCCTGCGCACGCCAAGCGAAGCGGCCTGCTCCATGAGGGAGGCCACCATGAACTCCACCACCCCGTTGGGGGCCTCGGGGGAGCGGCGCATAATATCCAGAGAGAGCCCCGTGGGGCCCCAGGGTACGAAGGACAGCAGGGCCACCATGCGGCCCTCACCGTCGTGGGCCGATACCAGAACTGTGGACTGATCCGCCGGATCATTGACGCGGTTCAGCGCCATGGAGAAGCCGCGCTCCACGCGACCGTGCCGCCACGCCTCGATATTGTGCTGGATCTGCCGCTTCTGGTCCTCGTCAAGCTCGGAGTAGCGGCGAATCTGCACGCCGTACCCGCCGCGGCGCACACGCTGAACGGCCTGACGTACCGCGAGCATCGAGGTGTCGTTGAGGGTGAACCGGTCGGTTTCGAGCACCGCCTCCTCGCCCATCTGAAGCACGCTCAGGCCCGCGCGACTATAGGCGCGTGCACCGGCCTCGCTGACGCTCAGGGCCGCTGGAACCCAACCGTAGCTGCGGGCCTGCAGCATCCAACGTTCGATGACGTCCTGCCAAGCGTGCGGATCGCCCACGGGGTCGCTGGAAGCCAGGCACACCGAACCCACCGTGCGGTAAGTGATGGCCGCCCTGCGGTCGGAGGAGAAGATGACCTGCTTATCGCGGCGGGTCGCAAAGTACGAGAGGGAATCGTTTGCGCCGTAGTGCTGCAGCAGGGCGCGAATCTGCAACTCCTTCTCGCCGTTCCACTCGTCGGGGGCGCGGTACCCGCGGGCCAACTGGTAAAGAGCCAGCACGAGGAAGAGACCATCGCCGACGGAGGCGATAAAGCCCACGAGGTCTGCGGACCACAGTCCCGGATGCATACGCTCGATGCCCAGCCCGTGCAGCAGCAACTCCCACACTGAGACGTGGCGTAGCTCGGGCCACCAACCCACCTTGCAGAGGTACCACAGGGCAAGGGTCGTAAGGGCAATACCGCCCACCGCGGTCGCCAAGGCCCCGGCCCAGGAGAGGCGCCCCACGCGCGCGGGGAACGCCGAGCGAATCGTCACGAGGAAGGGAACCAGCAGCGCGGCGCACAGAATCGAGAGCGTGTCGATGCTCGAGGAGAAGAGCCGGTCCTTGGGCATAATGCCGGCGGGAAAAAAGAGGGTGAAAGCGCTATGCGAGGCCAGGAGCGCGCCAAAAATCTGGAAGGCAATGACGACGTATAGGGCGGCGCGCTTGCGCGCGATAAGCCCGGAAACCACCACAATCAGAGTGATGGCGCTGGGCAGGGTGTGCGTGGACGGGATATTGAGCAGGTCGGCGATGACCTCCCACCAGGTAAACCCGCGGCCGTGGCGCAACGGCGAGAGAATCCACGCGAACGAGGTGAGAATCGCGGCAAACGAGTACACCCCGATAACCCAGCGGGCCGAAATTTCCGCGTACCGGGAGGGGACGGCGAGTTTCTGCCGCCTCCTGCCGGTTGAGCGGTGGCGAGCATGCCCATCCGCTACGTATTCCGCGCGTTCAGCGGGGTTGTCCGTCGTGCGACGGTCCCCGCAGGGAGCGTGGTTTTCGGTGGTTTCGATGCGGTGAGACATGGTTATCTTCGGCTGGGAATCGGGGTGTAGCGGGTGAGCGTTTTAGGCCTTCGGCTCGGTCTTCGGGTCACGGTAGGTGCCCTCGAAGACGTCGGGGATGCCGTTGTCGTCAGCGTCCACGCTTTCCTTCTCAGCCAGGGCACGGTAGTGCTTGTTACGGCGAGAAAGGATAGCCGCACCCACAATGGCAGCCAGAACAGAGCCGACGAGAATCGCAATCTTGGCGTCCTCGGTGTGCGCCGAACCGTGCGGGAAGGACAGCTCAGCCACCAGCAGGGACACGGTGAAGCCGATACCGCCGGTTGCGGCCAGACCGACCACGTCAATCCAGGCGACGTCCGGGTCGAGGTTAGCGTTCTTGAATCGGGTCACGAGCCAGGTGGTACCAAAAATACCGATGGTCTTACCTGCAACCAACGCAACCATGATGCCGACCGCCACGGAGTCGGTGAGGGCGCGTCCGAGGCCTTCAAAGCCGCCTACAGCCACACCCGCGCTGAAGAACGCGAAGATGGGCACGCAGATGCCGGTAGAGAGGGGGCGGAAGCGGTGCTCCAGCACCTCTGCCAGGCCGTGTTCAGCCTGCGCCGCCTCAGAACGAGCGGACATCTTCACCGGCACCAGGAAACCGAGAACCACGCCGGAAATGGTGGCGTGAATACCAGACTCGAGGAAGAGTGCCCAGGTGATGACGCCCAGAGGGAACAGGAGAATCCATGCGGCGAGAGGCTTCAGATGCAGCATGGTCTCGCCACGGTAGGCGATGAACGCAAAAAGTGCGAGCGGAATCAGTGCGAAGAGCAGGTACTCGCCGTGGAAGTTATTGGTGTAAAAGATCGCGATAATGCAGATTGCGATCAGGTCGTCGACCACAGCCAGGGTCAGCAGGAAGACACGCATCGCCGAGGGGAGGAAAGTACCCACGGCGGCGAGAACAGACACCGCGAACGCAATATCGGTTGCGGTGGGGATAGCCCAGCCGTGCAGAGCGCTGGGGCTACCGAAGTTAATCGCCGCGTAAATAATTGCGGGGGTGATGACGCCACCGAAAGCAGCCGCAATCGGCACGATAGCGGTCGACGGCGATTTGAGGTCACCAATCACGAATTCCTTCTTCAGCTCCAGGCCGGTGAGGAAGAAGAAAACGACGAGCAGGCCGTCCGCCGCCCAGGTGCCGATGCTCATCTGCAGGTGGTTGAAGCCGGGGATAACCGGGCCGACCACGGTGTCTCGCAGACCAAAGTAGAAGGTGGAGGCGGGGGTGTTGGCGAGTACTATTGCCAGCACCGTCGCGATCAGAAGCACGGTACCGCCGACGGATTCTGCACGCAGAATATCGGCTACGCGGCGTGAGTTGCTGTAGGAGCCGCGGCTGAGGGTATCTGGGTTGGTGTGAGTCATTCTCTCCTCTTTCTGCCGCGAGATTCTGCGGCATCTAAGGCTTTAAGTTTACTCTGGGCTGTATGAGTATTCGAGTACCCGCTGGCGGCTTTTAGCTCCTGGACGGTGCTCTACGGTAGGCTTTTAGGTTTTAAATGCATAAACGTTCCGCCCTCGCCGCGGTATGCGGTGAGGGCGGAACGTTAAAGATTCTGCAGGTATTCTGCGGGGTCGACTAGGGGCCTAGCCGCACGAATACGAGATTAGGCGCCTGCGATGGCGGGTGCGCCGGACTCCTGGCCGTGGTCGTGGCCCAGCTCGCGGGCAACGTAGTTCTCCAGGTCGAAGAGGTTGCCGTTTGCGCGCTTCACGATGGTCACCAGGGTCTCCATGGTGGCGACTTCCTCAACCTGCTCCTTCAGGAACCAGAGGATGAACTGCTCACCCAGTGCGTAGTTCTCAGCGCGTGCTGCGGAGAACAGTGCCTCGATCTGGCCGGTGACAACCTTCTCCTGTGCCAGGGACATGTCGACGATTTCCTGGACGTTCTCGAAGTCGTTCTTGACGGCGGGAACGGCGGGGATTTCGACCTTGTGGCCGCGGTCCAGCTTGTACTGAACCATCATGAGTGCGTGCTCGCGCTCCTCGAGGGACTGGCGGTAGAAGAACTTAGCCAGCTGGGGCAGGTCTTCACCGTCAAGCCAGATAGCCATGGACAGGTACTGGTGGGATGCTGCGAACTCGTGGCCGATCTGCTCGTTCAGAAGGTCGTAGAAAGACTTAGACATATGGTTTCTCCTTATATGGTGGTTGCTTCTGGGCGCCGGATGGCGCGGTGCAACCTGTTGGTATCTATCGTATGGGATATTTTGGTGTTACCACAGGCAGAATAGGCTAATCGGCAACGGTCGTGAGGTGAACCTGACAGGGTGTCACCATCAGCCTTAGCGGAAAACCACGCACACCCGCGGCCGTGGCGGGGTAGTGGGGCGCAGTTCCGCGGTATGCCGGGGCACAACGGGGTACGAGCCGGATGCGTCGGACCGCTATTTCTTGCCCCGTGCGGAGAAATGAACGGCCCTCTCAGCGGTTTGCTGCGGGGCGGCCGTGGACCTTCGACGATGAGAAAAAATTTTTAAAAATTACATGGGAACCCGTTGTAATACTTTGGATTATTCCTTCTTGGAGGCCTCTGGGTGGCAGGAATTTCGCCGGCGGGCCGTTAAAGCGGCGCACGCCTCCTTCCGAGGGGTTGATGTGCCGAACTCGGTAGGAGGCGTGCTTAGTTGTGCAGGCGAGTGTGTTCACTCGAATACGCCGCGGGCAACACTTAGCCCTCGGGGTACTCCCCACGTTTTAAAGCATCGATTGAGATGACATTCGAGGGGGTGTTGCCCAGGACTGCCTCGCCAATCTCCGCAAGCTGCTTGACCTGTTGGGGGGTGAGGTGGTCAAAAATCTGGTGGCGCACCTCAGCGACGTGGCCGGGGGCTACTTCCTGAACCTTCTTCTGGCCGGCCGGCAGGAGGTGACAGATGCTGACGCGGCGATCTTCCGCGCTGAGGGAGCGGCGCACATAGCCATCTTTCTCGAGGCGGGCCACCACGCGGGAGAGGCGCGCGGGGAGAGTATTTGTGGTGATGGCCAGTTCGGTCATGGTCAGAGAGAGGTCGTCTGACTCGGAAAGCATTGCGAGCACCATGTACTCGACAAAGCTAATGCCGGCCTCGCTCTGAAGCTGGTTCTCGAGGCGGCGGGTGAGGTTAAAGATGATGGAGCTGATAAAGAGCCAGCCCTCACGTTCTTCGGCAGAGAGCCAGCGCGGAGACTCAAGGTCTGCAGTGCCGTCCGGGTGCTGCGGTGTGGTCGGTGTGGACACGGAATCGGTTCCTCTTTTATCGGATGTGAATTTTATCGAATAGGAACTCTCCGAGGGAGAGATGTGGTGTGGTTGGCACCCATTGTAGCGAAGCAACAACCGCTCAAGGTTGAAATTGGTACGGTCAAGTAATACTTGACACTTTGGTGCTAATTTTTCGGAGGGTGCTAGGGTTGTCGATTTATGAGCATCAGGTGCAAAAATAGCAATCTGCCTAGTGACCCAAGACACTTATAAAAAGATTTCCACCGCAAGTATAAACGAGAATGACTCAAAAATCATCTTTGGCCCACCGGGTGACTTCCGCGGAATATCAAGGGTTTTGGGGGTATTGGTGAAAATTCTGGAGAGTGCAAAGAACTTGCCCTGGGTGAAAAATAACAAAACGATAACAAATTTTTTAAAAAAACCCAGATTTTGGGTTTGCAGACGTTATGAAACCGTGTACACTGGTTACATAACGGGGTCGAAGGAAGCCTCCGAGGCGAGACCGGAAGCTCGCTTCGATAGGTTCGACTCTCTATTTATCGGTGATTGTCGTCGGTGTACGAGTAACTCGTATTTCTACCGACGGATGTGCGGTGCGGATGCAGTTCGTGGTTGGGCTGCATTCCGTACCGTATCTTTTTAATTGCGTTTCTCTATCACTCACTCAAGAGCATCCCGCGGCGGGATGCTCTTTTCTTTTGCCCTTTTACGCCCCGACGTCGGCGTCGACGGAAATTTGGCACTCTGGTGCGGCTCCTCGGGGTAGTTTGGTTCCCTGGCGTTCCGGGGGTACGTCTCCCCAATCTTTTCTCCCTCGTTCTTGTCGGAAAAGAGGTTATCCACAGGAGTTTTCCACAGTGTGGAGAACTTACATGCGTGTGATTCTCGCTCCCTGCGCAGGGGGACCGATGTGCCTTAAAAATTTTGGGCGGCTGGAAAATTCTTGTAATTACAGGCTTCTGCGCTCGTTAAAACCGAGGGGGAATTCTTAAACCGAAAGGTTTCTCGCCTTTAAATCCGCGGATGTAGATTTTCTCCACAGTTGTGGATAACCCTGTGCACTTAATCCACCGCCTCCGCCCCGCGGTCCCAAAAATCGTTAGGCGATGTCACGAGATGTCACATACTTCGGCTGGGAGCGAGGGGCTTGGGCGCGACGTAATCCTCCGCCTATCCCCTTAAAAGATGGTTATCCACAGAAGTTTTCCACAGTGTGGAGAACTTACAGCACTGTTATTCACATGAGTACATACCCCGGTATTCCAAGGCGGAATAGGGTGCCGACCCTGAAAATCCTGTTGATACACAGGGTTATCCACAGATGTGGGGAAAAGTCTTTGCCTAAAATCCACAGGCTCGAGCGAGGTCTTACATAAATGTGACGCTCCCCAACTCATGAAAAGTAAAGTAAACGCTACGCTGGTAATCTTTAATACGAGCCAAGCATTCTAATGAAAGGCATCATCATGGCTGAAAAGTACACCCTCCCCGAGCTCCCCTACGACTACGCGGCGCTCGAGCCCCACATCTCCGCAAAGATCATGGAGCTGCACCACGACAAGCACCACGCAGCATACGTTGCAGGCGCTAACGCAGCTCTCGAGCAGCTTGAGGAGGCACGCGAGAACGGTGCGTACGGCAACGTCTCCAAGCTCTCCAAGGATCTGGCGTTCAACCTGGGTGGCCACACTAACCACTCTATCTTCTGGAACAACCTGTCCCCCGAGGGTGGCGACAAGCCCACCGGCGAGCTGGCAGCAGCAATCGACGAGTTCTTCGGCTCCTTCGACAAGTTCCGTGAGCACTTCACCAACGTTGCACTGACCATTCAGGGCTCCGGCTGGGCAATCCTCGCGTGGGACACCGTTGGCAAGCGCCTCATCATCGAGCAGCTTTACGATCAGCAGGGCAACATCTCCGTTGCACTGATCCCCGTTCTGCAGCTGGACATGTGGGAGCACGCATTCTACCTGGACTACCAGAACGTCAAGGGCGAGTACGTCAAGGCATTCTGGAACATTGTGAACTGGGCTGACGTTCAGGCTCGCTTCGAGCGCGCAGTGTCCCAGACCAAGGGCCTGGTCCTCTAACCTAAGGTTTCGTCAGCGCGGTGAAGTGGCCGCGGTGAGATAACCAAAACGGGTGCCCGGCGCCTCCATATTCGGAGATGCCGGGCACCCGTTCATTAAGCCCCGGGTAGTACCTGCGGGGTTCGGAGTGTTTGGCGGGAACCCTAGAGTGCCAGCGTGCGGTCAATGCGGATGCGGCGGCAGAAATCCTCGTCGTGGCTCACCACGATGAGCGCGCCGGTATAGGCTTCGAGCGCCTGCACTAGCCAATCCACCGAAGAAATATCGAGGTTGTTCGTCGGCTCATCCAGCATGAGCAACTGCGGCACCGGATCCGCCAAAAGAACCTGCGCCACCGCTGCACGGAAACGCTCACCGCCGGAGAGCTCACCGGTCTTATGATGCACACTCTCGCGACGGAAAAGCAGTCGCGCCAGCTGATCACGAAGATGCTGTTCGCTCACGCCGGGGTTAGCCCGCTGCACGCTCTGCAGGAGAGTCAGCTCCGGGTCGAGGGCGATGCGCTGCGGAATATACGCTCCCTCGATGCAATAGTCGACGCGGTAGGCAGGCTGCACGGGGGAGAGGTAGTCCGCATCGCCCGCGTGGGCGATTGCCTCAAGGAGGGTGGTCTTGCCGCTACCGTTCGCGCCGGTGATACGCAGGTGCTCGGGGCCGCTGAGAATCAGGTGTTCGGGGCGTTCCGCCGGGGTTCCCTGCTGACTCTCGTTATTCGCCTCAGCAGGTGAAAAATACAGAGAATCAACCTTGGCAGGTTGCTGAACAGTAAATGTTTCACGTGAAACCTGGGCAGAATCAACTCTGCTCAGCTCCAGCACCTTGCGTCCCGCGGGTAGGGGTTGCTGGCTCAGCTCGGCATAGATTTTCTCCTGGATGCGCACCTGCTCCTGAGCCTTCTGATACGCCTCCTGGGCCTGCTCCTGCTTGCCGACACGCAGACCGCGAAGCTTCGCAGCCGCTTGCCGGGAAGCATCCTTCGCCAGATCAAGAATCGTATCCGGCTGATCATCCTTCCATACCTGAGCCATATTCTTCGAGATAATCTCCTGCGCCTGCACCCACTCACGATGAGCCGAACGTACCCGGTTCTTTGCCTCACTCACGCGCCGCTGAGCGGCCTGCTGTTCGGTATCCAGCGCCTGCCGGTATGTGCTGTAGTTGCCCTCGAAGAGGCGCAGATGAGCCAGGCCCTGACGGTCCGCGTGAAGCTCCGCAATTACGTTCATACGCTCCAGCAGGTCGCGGTCGTGGCTGATAATGAGCGCCGGGCAGGGCAACGCCTCCAGAGCGGTGAAGAGCTGAGCCTTCGCCGCGGAGTCCAGATTGTTGGTCGGCTCATCCAGCAGAATGAACTCGGGGTCAGAAATCATCAGCGAGGCAAGTGCAGCGATGACTGCCTCGCCGCCGGAGAAGCTGCGCATATCGCGAGTAAAGAGAGCTCGGATAGCCTCCGGATTATCACGATTAACCAGGGTTGCCGGGGTAAACCCGTAGGTTGCCAAAGTAGCTAGGGTACGCTCCTCAACGTCCCAATTATCCCCGATGACCTCGTAGAGTTCGGGGGAGTACTCGCCGGATTCCACCGCCTGCAGGGCCTGTAGAGTCTCGGCAATCCCACAGAGCTCGGCAAGGGTCTGCTCCCGACCCAGGCCCAAATCCTGGGGTAGATACGCCATCTGCTCCGGGACCGCCAAAGAACCGGAATCCGGGGTTAAATAACCCAAAATCAACCTCATGAGGGTTGTTTTTCCGCAACCATTGTCGCCAATGAGTCCGGTCAGAGGTGCCGAAAATACTGCCGAAAGATCCGCAAAAAGCGGAGGTTGGGTCGGGTGCGCAAAGTGCAGGTGGGCGATGCTAACGTGCGCCGCCGCATGGGCGTGTGAACGGGCATCGCGGGAAGAAGCGGAACGGGGAAAGGTCGCCTGCGGCTGAAGTACGTGTGTCATACGAGCTCCTTGAATATAGACACGAATCATAGATACGAGTCATGGATGCTCGGGTACCCTCAGCTGCCAGAGCTAGCAGTGCTCATCCTACCGACTGTGTAGCGTGACAAAGGGGAAAGATGGAGGGGAGCGCTCCAAAAAAGGGCGCGAAAAAACCCGAGCGTAACGGTGGATGTACCTGTGCCCGGGTGTGTGCGCGCTGACGGAAATATGCAAGAAGTGCGCAGGGAGAATGTGCCTGTGCAAAAAGCTGCGTGAGCGCGCGAAAAACTGTTAGGTCCGGGCTTATGCTCGGTGGGTCATTTCTTTGATGCCTCCTAGATTCCGAAGGGCACCCCGGTCGCGCCTTGGGTGGCTTCGGTCAAACATTGCGTTCAGCCCCTTAGGTTACCCCCATGGTGGGGTAACGCGGATAGAGAGCTGAGGACTCCAGCATAGGAACTGACTGGGCGCTGAGTCAAACACCTTCCCACGTAGGAGAAGATTCAGCGTGCTGATTCCCCGAATGGTTCCTTCCCGAGAGTTTTTGTTGAAAGGTTGAGTGTGCGGTCAATGCGGATGCGGCGGCAGAAGTCCTCATCGTGGCTCACCACGATGAGCGCGCCGGTATAGGCTTCGAGTGCCTGCACTAGCCAATCCACCGAGGAAATATCGAGGTTATTCGTCGGCTCATCCAATATGAGTAGCTGCGGCACCGGGTTGGCCAGAAGCACCTGCGCCACCGCGGCACGGAAGCGCTCACCTCCGGATAAATCCCCAATGCGCTGATGTACGCTTTCGCGACAGAAAAGCAACCGCGCCAGCTGATCGCGCAGGCGTTGCTCGCTCGCCCCAGGGTTTGCCTGTTGTACGCACTGCAGGAGGGTTAGTCGCGGGTCGAGACTAATGCGCTGAGGAACGTACGCTCCCTCGATGCAATAGTCGACGCGGTAGGCGGGCTGCACGGGGGAGAGATAGTCTGCATCGCCTGCGTGGGCGATAGCGTTCAAAAGGGTGGTCTTGCCGCTGCCGTTTGCGCCGGTGATGCGCAGGTGTTCGGGCCCGCTGAGAATCAGATGTTCGGGGTGCTCGGTCGGGGTTTCCCTCTGAGATTTACCGCCCGTAGTATTGGGCGGCAAATGTGGAGAATCAACCCCGGCCGGTTGCTGAACCGTAGATATTTCACGTGAAACCCGGTGAGAGTCAGCCCTGTGCAACTCCAGCACCTTGCGTCCCGCGGGTAGGGGTTGCTGGCTCAGTTCGGCATAGATTTTCTCCTGCACGCGCAGGTTCTTTTGGGCTTCTCCAACTGCTGCACGTGCATCCGCCACCATGCTTTCGTGGGCTGTGTGAAGTTTCCCGGCAGAGCGCTCTGAACTGTTTTTATCCAGGCCCATAGCCATGCCAGGTTTCCGCTTTGACCGTTCAAATTCGCGGCCTCGGCGGGCGTTGCGATCGAGCTTAATCTGGTTCTCGGCGCGCTCACGCACAGCCTTGCGCGCCTCATTCTTCGCCTCGGTCACGTGACGCTGAGCGGCCTGCTGTTCGGTCTCCAGCGCCTGCCGGTATGTGCTGTAGTTACCCTCGAAGAGGCGCAGATGAGCCAGCCCCTGACGGTCAGCATGAAGCTCGGCAATCACGTGCACGCGCTCCAGTAGGTCGCGGTCGTGGCTGATAATGAGCGCCGGGCAGGGCAGCGCCTCCAGTGTCGTGAAGAGCTGAGCCTTCGCCGAGGAATCCAGATTATTCGTCGGCTCGTCGAGCAGAATGAACTCTGGGTCTGAATACAGAAGCGCGGTGAGTGCGGCTGTGACCGTCTGACCACCTGAAAAGGTGCTAAGGGGACGCATCAGAAGGTTGCAACGGGCCTGTGTATCGGTCGTAGTGAGGGCAGGACCAAAACCATGTTCGGCAAGGGCTACGAGGGTGCGTTCTTCAATATCCCAGGCGTCGCCTATGGTGTCGTAAATGCTGGGGGAATATTCGCCCGATTCCAGCGCATCAAGCGCCTGCAGTATTTTTGTAATTCCAAAAATATCGGCAAGATGCTGATGCCCACTTAACCCTAAATCTTGCGGTAGGTACGCTATGTGCGGTGGGGTGCTGATTATGCCTTGACTAGGGTTTATGTCGCCAAGAATAAGTCTGAAGAGGGTAGTTTTTCCGGCGCCGTTATCGCCGATAAGCCCGGTGAGTGGCGCAGAAAATACCGCGGAAAGGTCTGTGAAAAGTGGGGGCTCACCCGGATGTGCATACGAAATATGGTCGAGTGTAATGTGACGTGACATGGGCCGAGTTCCTTCGAGTAGGTGCTCGGATTCCTGCCATCGTAGTGCACGTTAGGCATGAGAATATGAAAAAACCCGAGCGCGGTCTGTAGGTACACGTAAGCCCGGGTAGTGGGTTGGACGCATAAAAGCGCATTGACCTGGTGTTGTTGAATCCGGGCTTATGCTCGGTGGGTCATTTCTTTGATGCCTCCTAGATTCCGAATACCGCCCCGGTCGCGCCTTGGGTGGCTTCGGTCAAACATTGCGTTCAGCTCTGTAGGTTACCCCCGCGGCGGGGTAACACGGATAGAGAGCTGAGGACTCCAGCATAGGAAGCGTGCGGGTGCTGAGTCAAACACCCTCCTATAAAACCTTCTGATAAGCACTGATACTCCCTAGAGAGCGCTAGAGAGCACAAAAAGAGGGGCGACACCATTTGGTGCCGCCCCTCCTTTAGGCATTAAATCTGCGCGCGTACAACGCGCGAAACGCTATTACGCTTCGTGGCGCTCACGGTACATGCCCAGCGGGCCCGCATCCGCGTACGCCTGAGCGTCGTTGTAACGGTACAGGCGCGGCGGGCGGTGGCGGGTGCCCTCCACACGGCGGCCGGTGTCAATAATCGACTTCGACGCCGCAATCTGGCGGCGGAAGTTCGCCGGATCCAGGGTGCGACCCAGAATTGCCTCGTACACCTCACGCAGCTGCGCCAGGGTGAATTCCTCGCCCAGGAAGGAGTGCGCGATACGCGAGTACTCGACCTTGTTCTGTAGGCGGTAGAGTGCGTACTCAATGATTTCGTTGTGGTCGAAGGCCAGCTCGGGCAGCTCATCCACCGGGAACCAACGGATGTTCTCGTGCACGCGGGTGTTCGCGACCTCGGTGGCGGGAATCGAAGCCCAGTACACCACGGAAACCACGCGCTCGTGATCAGTGCTGGGTGCCGGGTCGGGCTCGCCCACAACGCGGGCGGCACGCGCCTCGGGGGTGCGCAGAACGTCACCGAATGCGTAGAGCTGCTCCAGGTAGCCGGGCTGCAGGTTGGTTGCGCGCTTCAGCGTCGAAGCCGCTGCCTCTTCGAGGGAAAGATTCGGGTTGAGCGGGCCGCCAGGAAGTGCCCACTGGCCCTTATAGGGCTCGCGGAGGCGGCGAACCAGCGGTAGCCACAGGGTCGGGTGGGTCTCGTTCTCCTTGGGGCGCAGGGCTAGGATAACGGTTGAAACGGCGAGGGATACGGAAGAGTGGTCCACGTCGTTGTGCTCTTCAACGGCGACTGCGCCGGGAAGAGGCTCAGATGCGATGCTCATTCAGGCCTCCTGTGCGAATGGGTATCGATAGGTGTGCATACTCTACCCATTTTAAGGGGTTAATAGGGTAAAAATGCACGCAAGGTACCCGCCGACCCGAAAACCGGTGCCCTCCGCGTCGTGTCAAGGGGAAAAAGTTCAGGTACCGGACACGCAAAGCACCCCTCCGCACTGTCCACAAGAACAGTGCGGAGGGGCGCTCGAGGGTCTAACTATGCAATTTTAGGGTGCATGTCGGAGCAGACTAGTCGATCTGCAGCTCGCCCATTGCGTCCCAGTCGTCGCCGTCGATCAGGCGAGAAATAATCTTCGGGGTTGCGGTCAGCAGCGGACGCATGTCCTTCATGGCCTGCTGGAAGTGGTCAGAGTTCACATGCGGGCCAGCTGCGTCATCGTTGAAAGCTTCGAGCAGAACGAACTCGTTCGGGTCCTCAACGCTGCGGGACCACTCGAAGAACTTGTTGCCTTCCTCGGCGCGGGTTGCCTCGGTGAAAGCGCGGGTCTTCTCAATCCACTGGTCAGCGTATTCGGGCTTGACGGGGAACTTTACGGCAATAAAAATCATGGGAACTCCTTGGTTGGGGTGATGACGTATCACTTCAGTTTAAACCCTCGGTGCCTGTCGGTACCCGGGTCTTAGTCGGGGTGGCCGCGCAAGCGAGGGTCGTTAGTCGGCGGCGACCGCGGCCTTGAGAACCTTCAGGGCGCGTTCCAGCGCCGCGCGGTCGGACTTGAGCATGTCTGCGGTCTGCGGGTTGGTGGCACCACCCCCGAAGGTCGCGTTGTAGTACATGCCATCACCCAGAAGCAGCACGGCGCGGGCAATCTGCTCGTCACCGATTTCCGCGAGGACGAGCGCATGCCAGCCGTCCTGTATGCGTGCCATGGTCTGTTGGGCAAGCTCGTTATTGCTCTGCGCCAAGCGACTCAGGGCAATCAGGGAACGGTCGAACGGCGAATTATCGGGCGTGGAGGAATTGATGTAGTAGGCGCTTGCCCCCTCGGGTGCCTGCTCCATGGCCGCGAAGTCCTCTTCAGCCAGGGTGAGGGTGCGTTCTGCGAGCGCCTCCAGCAGCGCCTTCTTGGAGGAGAAATGGTAGAGCAGCCCGCCCTTGGAAACCTTGGCGGCGGTGGCGACGGCGTCGAGGGTTGCTGCGCGTTCTCCCGAGCGAATCAGCAGGTCGACGTAGGTGTCGAGGATGTGTTCGCGGGAGTTGTTGGCGCGCTGTTTTCGGTGGTTGGGGGTGGTCATGGTTACCAGTCTAACCGCTTGAAACTATACCGTCCAGTTGGTATAGTTAATCCTCGTTTGTGGACCCGCCCGGACCCCTAAAACCTCCGGGCAAGCCCCGAAACCACACTAAAAGACTTACTAAAAGACCTAGTCCAAAAGACAAACCGAGCTAATGCCGCCGCGTCCACCGCATCAGCCGACACCTTATAGACGCACGAAAACAACCCATGACGAATCACAATCCGCACACCACGGCTCTGCCCATTCACGCCCCCGACCAGAAGACCAAGCGCTGGGCGGCACTCGGCGTGCTCATGCTCCCGGTGCTCCTGGTCTCCATCGACAACACGGTGCTCGCCTTCGCGGTGCCCGCAATCGCTAAGGCGCTGAGCCCCTCCTCCGCGGAGCAGCTGTGGATCGTTGACTCCTACCCGCTGGTGCTCTCCGCCCTGCTCGTGCCCATGGGCGCTATCGGTGACCGTATCGGCCGCCGCAAGCTGCTGCTCATCGGTTCGACCGGCTTCGCGGTCATCTCCGCACTCGCGGCGTTCGCGCCCTCCGCGCTGATGCTCGTGGTTGCCCGTGCCCTGCTCGGTATTTTCGGTGCGATGCTCATGCCGGCGACCCTGTCGATTATTCGCAATATCTTTGTGGATGCGACCGAGCGCCGCATCGCTATTGCCGTGTGGGCTTCGGGATTCTCGGCGGGTGCGGCGCTGGGCCCGATTGTGGGTGGCTTCCTGCTGGAGCACTTCGACTGGGGTTCGGTGTTCCTGCTCGCTGTGCCGATTCTGATTCCTCTGCTGATTCTCGCCCCGATCATGGTTCCCGAGTCGAAGGACCCGAACCCCAGCCCGGTGGACCCGCTGAGCATCCTGCTGATCATGGTCGGCATGACCGGCATTACCTTCGGTCTGACTCACACCTCCGAAGCTGGTTTCGACGCGGTGGCTATCAGCACCATCCTTGCCGGTCTGTGCTTTATCACTCTGTTCGTGCTGCGTCAGCTCAACCGCGAGAAGAACGATATTCAGCCCATGCTGGATGTGCGCCTCTTTCGCAATACCGTGTTCACCGGTGCGATTACCGCGAACCTCATCTCCATGACGGTGGACGTTGGCTTCATCTACTTCGCATCCCAGCACCTGCAGCTGGTCTCCGGCCTGCCGCCCATGTACGCCGGTATGCTGCTCATTCCCGGTACTTTGGCGACTATCATCGCCGGTCTGGTGATTGCGCGCGTGGCGGTGCACTTCCACCCGGCACAGGTTGTGTCCTTCGGTCTGGCGCTCAACGCTGCCGCGTTTGCGGTGCTCGCCTTCCTGGGTGCACACAGCGACGTGGTCATTATCCTCATCTTCATTGTGCTCGGTACCGGTATTGGTATCTCCCAGACCATCTCGAACGACCTGATGCTCTCCAGCGTGCCGCTGCGTAAGGCTGGTGCGGCGTCCGCGATTTCTGAGACCTCCTACGAGACGGGTGCGGTGCTCGGTACCGTCATCATCGGTGGTATGCTCACCGCCGTCTACCGTGCGAACGTGGTCGTACCCTCCGGCCTGGATGAGTCTCTTGCCAACCACGCCCACGAAACCCTCGGCGGTGCCGTGTCGGTCGCAAGCCATGTGGGTGGCGAGCAGGCAAACCAGCTGCTCTCCTCCGCATTCGCCGCCTTCGACTCCGGCGTGGTGCTGAGCTCCGCGGTCAGCGCCGTGCTCATGGGTGTTATGGCTGTTATCAGCTACCTCATGATCCGCAAGGCTCCTCGCGAAATGAAGCCCGCAGAACACTAAACGCAGAACACTAATATCGCACCCGTTCGTCATGGGTCCGCCGCCCGCCCCGGCCTTCTTCGGAAGCCGGCGCGGGCGGCGTTGCGTTACCCGAAAGGTGCTGCCCCGGGGGCGCCGCGCGAACCGCCGACCAGTCATGCGGATTTTCCAGCCCGTGCACAGCCGGTCACAGGTGCGGGTGGTACGGTAGAACCCGGAAGATATTGCACCCGAGGTAACGCCCGGGCCGCGTGCGCGCGGAACCCGGGGCGACCGAAACCCCGGTACACGCGTTCAACGAGAAAGGCCGGAATGGGACTCAAAGACTGGATTGCACCCTTCATCACCCTGCTGATCGGTGCCAGCACCATCTTCATCTCCTATAAGAACTATCAGGCGCAGGCGGCGGCAAAGCCCTCCGAGCTGGCGCGACTGGAGCTGTGGAGCAAGCTCCTCACCGAAGCCGGCATGGAAATTAGCGCCCTGCCGCCCGCCGATGAGCTGACCTCCGATCAGCGCGTCGTCCTGGAGAATTACCGGGTCTTCCTCAAGCGCGCCTCCCTCGAATCGAAGCTGCGTAAGGTCGGCATCGATAGCAACCGTATCTTCAGCCTGCTCATGAAGCGCGCCCACTCCTCGGTCAAGCCCACCCCCATCCAGATGGGCGACTCAATCAGCTACTACCGCCTGATTCTGCGTGCCCTGCTGTACATTTGGGTTCCGCTGGCCGTGATTTTCATCGGTGTGCCCATCATCGTGGTCACCATCGCCTACCTGATTGGCCTCTTTACGAACCACCGTGGCGACCTGTCCGACTTTGCGCTCTCCCCGCTGGCCGTGATACTCCTCATCCTGGGCGCGGCCGCCGTGGGTGCCCTCGTCTTCCTGCAGAACCGCATCATCTCGGCCATTATCGCGAACAATGTGTACTTCTACTTCTGGGATATTTACGGGTCCAAGAAGAACTCCCGCGACTCGGCCCACGCCTACAGTGAGCGTCTGGCGGCTAAAACCTACGCCGACCAGCTGTTCCTTGGCCAGCAGGAATTCGCCCAGCAATTCCGCGAGAACATGTACATGGCGGGTATTCAGGAGATTGACGAGTACCCGCGCGTGCTCAGCGATAGCGTGATGCTGCCGCGTAACTACCGGGTTGTTGAAACTACCGAGGGTGAGGACCGCATCGACCGCTTCGTGAACTGGGTGCGTTCCAAGATTGGCTTCGAGCGTCTGGAACCGCGCATCATCTACACGCTCGAACATAAGGACGCGCACAAGGATGAGCAGAAGGATGCACAGAAGGATTCCGCGCACGGTGAGCCGGTAGCTACCGAGCAGCCCGTAGAGACTCTGGCTCAGGATAAGCAGGAGGATGTGCAGAAGGCTTCGGAAGAATCTGTTTCGGAAGAACCCATCGTCGCGGAGGTGCCCGTTGAAGCACCCGCCGATCATCCTACTGACGTGCTTGCTGGGGATCTAGCTGATGCACCCACCGAGCCCGTCACCGGAAGTGCCACCGAACCCTCCGCCGCAGCAGTTGCCGTATCCGGGGCAGACGACCCCACGGAGGCGTTCACCCGCATCCCGCACGATGCCGCTAGCCATGAGAAGAGCGGCGATGATAAAGCCGCCGGCGAGAAGCCCAAAAACTAAATAGCCCGCCCGGGGCGCCAAAAATCCGGGCATGAGAAGAGGGTCGCAGCCTACGAGTTCGCCGTTGAACCGTAAGCGTACGACCCTTTTCCTTTCCCTTCAAGGAGGGGCAGAATCGGAGGTACCGCCCGACCAAGAAGAGTCAAATGATGCGCCCCTCCGCCAGTAGAGGTTGCCTGGCAGAAGAACCCTGGCAGAAGAACCCGCTATAGCGGGTCGGCAGAGCGCCCGGCAGAGGAGGCATCACGCCTTAGAAACTTGTTCCCCTGGGGGGTGATTCGCGCTCCGGGTGGGACCTACCCTCTCCCACCCGGAGACGAATCGTGGGGATGTTCGCAGTGTCATGAAGACATCCCACCGAAACCTCTAACGAACGTTCGGGGTTTCAGTATGAGCGGTATATGAGCCTACCGCAGTCTATGCCGCAACCTCGGGGTTGCGGAGCCAACTTCGGTAATGGTACCGACAGTCTCGTGGCCGAGGACGCGCCCGTGGTCCACCTCGGGGCAGTCACCCTTCTGGTCGGGACCGTGGTACACATATGCCTTCATGGTGACTCCTTCATTGAAGCTCTGATGAGGGTGCAGTGACTGCTTTATCACTACATGTATCAACCCATAAGAAGTATTTGATAGGTTGTATTTTCATTAAACCCGACGTGTTGAATTAAGCGCTTTTAT
>ERZ773051.633-NODE-633-length-23019-cov-5.878201_pt1 | contig 23019 bp, 20 predicted proteins | sample MGYA00580631_ERZ773051 | MGnify/ENA primary metagenome ERZ773051 (study PRJEB29015, sample SAMEA2738137) | human oral metagenome | biome: human oral; feature: human-associated habitat; material: saliva | place: China | collected 2204 ... | reverse complement strand
AGTCAATTTCTTGTCTGCCTGCTTTCGGCGAATGGCCTTTGCTTGTGTTGAGGTAATAAGCAATAGGTTTGAACCTCCCTTCTTGTTTTCTAACATTTATGTTAGTTCATCTATAGTCTACTAAACAAAATGTTAATTGTCAATGATTTTTTAACAAAAATGTTATTTTTTATTTAAAAAAATTATTTTGTGTTATAATCTTAATGAGGTAATAAGATGAACAGATTAAAAGAATTAAGAAAACAAGCCAATAAAACACAAAAAGACCTGTCAGAATTGTTAGGAGTCTCAGAAATGACCATCTCGCGTTGGGAAAATGAGAAAGAGCTTTCCATAAAACACGAATATGCCCAACAATTAGCAGACTATTTCGGTGTCGGTGTAGGCTACCTGTTGGGGTATGATGATGACAAAACTTTACTTGATACACTAGCAAACAAGATGGCTGATTTAAGTCCAGAAGAATTTATAGAATATGCGAAAACAATAGAATATAAAAAGCATTATGAATTATTTGAATACCTTTTTTATAAAAACGAAGAATTGCTAGAAAAAAATATAAGAGGACGAGAAATTAGAGAAATACATGGACTATTAAAGGGGTTAGATATAGATGATTTACTTATCGTCAATTCTATAGTAAAACGGCTATATTTTAGTAAGTATTCCCTAGAAGAAGACCAAGAATTAGATAACTACCGCCTAAGTCTACAAAAAGAACTTGAATTAAACATAGAGGAGTAATCACAACACCTAAATAAGCCACCTATTTGCTGACTTCTAAGATTATTTTTTATAATTTGCCTAAAGGGCTCAAAAGTGATATAATGTAGTTAATAGCGATATTACTTATATATCACCAAAGCCCCAAGGAATGGCAGTTCCAAGGGGCTTTTTTTACGTTCTATGTAGATTAACGGGTGATAAATGGGCTAGTCTCGGTCATTTTCCTCACTGTCTAGCCACTTGCTGAGTCTGTGCAGGATTAGACCTGCGATAATCTCCGCTATGACAGAAAGGACGAGCTCAATAGCGATATTACTCATTTTATCACCTCCTTTCCCCTTCTTTTCAGAAAGGTAATCGGTAACCGATGACAAGCCTAGTATAGCATATTCTGCAAGCTCTCACAAGCTCACTAAACGCCTTTTAAGCGCTTCTTTTGCTTATCCGACCATTTTATCATTTTCCTTATAAAAAACGATTCTAGAAGCTCCTACGAGCTCCAAGCATGATATAAACCTAAAATCTTCCGCTTGCCTGCTGATGATAGAAAGGTATATCATGAACATACAAGAAATTAAAAAGAAAAGCGGTGCTACCGTCTATCGAGCAAATATCTATCTAGGAGTAGATAGACTGACCGGAAAAAAGGCCCGAACCACAATCACTGGACGAACAAAGAAAGAAGTAAAGAGCAAGGCCAGAGAAAAGCAAGCAGAGTTTCAGCAAAACGGCTGTACAAAGTCCAATAGACAGCCCGTAACTATCTATGAAGAGCTGGCCACTATATGGTGGGATAATTATAAGCATACAGTCAAAGAAAGCACTCAGGTAGTAGTAAAAGGAAAGATGGTTAACTACTTACTCCCAGAACTTGGTCAAGTTAGAATAGACAAGATAACACCACCCCTTTTACAAAGCATTGTCAATAAATGGGCAAACGAGTATAACAGCAACCAAACCGGTCTAGCTAATTATCACTCTCTAAATTCGCTCAATAAGAGAATACTCCAGTATGCTGTAGTCCTGCAGCTCATCCCTAGCAATCCTGCTCGTGATGTTGTAGTTCCTCGGAAGGCTACCCAGGACAAAAAGAAAATCAAATATCTAGACGAACAAAATATAAAAAAATTCCTCAATTATCTGGATCAGCTCCGCCCGACTTTCAAAAATCTTTATGACACAGTATTTTATAAGCTACTACTGGCTACTGGCCTACGTATCGGAGAAATCCAAGCTCTAGAATGGCAAGATATAGACTTTTCTGCAGCAACCCTCACAGTCAATAAAACACTGACACGAACTCAGAAAGTTACCAGTCCAAAAACAGAAGCCAGTTACCGAGTTTTAAACCTCGATCAGAAAACTCTGCTCATGCTTCGACTGTATAAAAACAGGCAGCAAGAGAAAGCTTGGGGACTAGGATTATCTCCTAAGACTGTCTTTTTTACCTTTGTAGCAGAATATCCAAACTATCCGACCCTATGTCGCCGCCTTAAAGAGCACAGCGAGAAGGCAGGGATCCCCCCTATATCATTTCATGCCTTTCGACACACGCACGCCAGTATCTTACTTAACAGCGGTTTACCGTACAAAGAATTACAGCACCGCCTAGGCCATACCACAATAGCTATGACCCTAGACACCTATAGCCACCTCTCCCCAGATAATGCTAAAAAAGCTGTCTCCTTTTATGAATCAGCACTTGAAAAAATTCAGGGGTAACAAATAGGGTAACAAGAAATAGAATAAGCTCCTAGAAACTCCTGAAAATGCTGATATTTTAAAAACTTTCAAAAAGCTGAGCTAAATTATTGCTAATTAGTGATAATTGTTGTAACATAGATAGTAACAAGAGGGAGACCTCTTAAATAAAGATAAAATGGAGGACACATTTATGTCTAAAGTACTATTTATTGTTGGCTCACTTCGTCAAGGTTCATTCAATCATCAGTTGGCAGCACAAGCAGAAAAGGCTCTAGCTGGCAAAGCTGAGGTTTCCTATCTGGACTACAAGGATGTACCATTCTTCAACCAAGATCTCGAAAGTCCAGCTCCAGCTGCTGTTGCCAAGGTTCGTGAAGAAATCCTTGCAGCTGATGCTATCTGGATCTTCTCACCTGTCTACAACTGGGCCATCCCAGGTGTGGTGAAAAACTTGCTCGACTGGACTTCACGCGCGCTTGATTTGTCAAATCCAAGCGGTCCTTCTGCCCTCAATGCCAAAGTGGTGACTGTCTCGTCTGTTGCTAACGGCACTTCACCTGATGAGGTCTTCAAGCACTACCGTAGCCTCCTTCCATTTATTCGCATGAATGTGGTTGACCAATTTACTGGTGTCGGTATCAATCCAGAAGCTTGGGGAACTGGCCAATTAGTCCTTGCAGAAGACAAGCTTGCTGAGCTTTCTGCCCAAGCAGATGCCCTCCTAGCAGCTATCAACTAAGATAAAATAAAAAAACATGAAGCAAAATTTCTCAGAAAGACTGCTCCATGTTTTTTCTTATTTTAAAATGATGGCTGCGACGATTGGACTGACAATTACATACATGATCCCTGTCACTCCGATTGCAAGACCTGCCATGGCTCCAGCAACATGTCCATATTTGAAAGCCGTTCCGGTACCAACTGCATGCCCCGTGCCACCTAAGGCCAAGCCAACTGCTACTGGATCCTTAATTTTCAGCAGTTTAAGAATAGTCGGTCCCATGACACTTGTCAAAATACCTGTCGCCACAACAACCACCAAGGTAACAGTTGTCAGCCCCTGCATTTTATCTGTAATGCCCACTGCCATCGCTGTTGTGACAGATTTTGGGAATAGGGAAATCGCTAAAAAGAAGTCCATCCCAAAGAATTTTGCAAGTAGAGCTGTGAAAGTCGTATTGACCACTACAGCCACAAAGGTTCCTAGCAGGATACTGCGAGCATGGTGTTTCATCAAGTGGAAAGTTTTATAAAGCGGAATTCCTAAAGCAACCGTAGACGGTACGATTAAATTGTTCAAATAAGCCCCACCGACATAGTAGTCCTTATAAGAAATTCCCGTTAATTTCAAAAAGGCAATGACCAAAATCGCTGCTAAAAGGAGAGGCGTTGTCAAAGGATGAGGAAATCTGCGGAAAATCAGCATCCCGATGAGGTAAGCCAAAATGGACAAGGCGAGGCCAAATAGCGGGTTACTCCATAGATTAGACATGATCCATCCCCCCTTCCTCATAATCGCCTTCAAAATGCTGCTTGATGAATTGTACGACAAGGGCAATGACGATCACATTTAAAACAATGGCACCAAGAATAATCAAGATAATCGGCAACAGATAAGGAGCAATCACGTGAAATTTATCCATAATACCAACCGCCGGCGGCAGAAAAAGAATGGTCATATTAGCTAACAGGAAGTTGCCGACCATACTGACGTGGCGGAACCGCAACAACTTAAACTGCAAAGCAAGAAACAGCAAGATCAAGCCGATAATACTACCTGGAATTGGAAGATGGAAGACACTTGATATCCCCTCTCCAATGATGGAAATCGAGAAAATAATCATCAACTGGACATATAACTTCATGCAGAACCTCCGAAACTTTCTATGTACAGTTTACTCCTTTTCAGAAAAATTTCAAGGTTTTTCTCAAATAAAAAAGATGGAAACGAATCCATCTGATTTCTTACATAATATCCTTACTTCTATATTCTGCGGGTCTAGCATTAAACAAAGTGATTATCGTTCTTCGTCCTGCTATCAAAAAAACGCCTTTAGGCGCTTCTTGAAATACAACGGAAGACATGGGATTCGAACCCACGCACGCTTTTACACGCCTACTGCGTTTCCAACACAGCCTCTTAAGCCTCTTGAGTAATCTTCCATACAAGAGAAAGACTTGCTTTCTCAAAGCTTTATCCATTATACCACATTGCAGCTCCAGCCGCTATACTTTCCGTTATATTTTTTCGAAATTTCTATTAATTCCCAAACCTTTTGATTAATACTATGGAGCTCAGTAGTAGCTAATCGTGATATTTCCAGTTTATAAGGTCGAGGATCGCCTTCTTCTTTTCCACTAGAAGAAATATCATAATCAAGAGCAGAAGCATCCCCCATAAAGGAAACACGATCATCGTAAGTCTCAAAACTAAACTTATGAGTGATTTCCCTTAGTTGACTGTGGTCATCCCCGTCTTTTTCTAAGCGATACCAGATACGCTGGTTTAAGATAGATTGATACTCATATTCATTTGGATACAAGAAGTCAAAGTATTGTTTCCATTCAGGATCCACCAGAGTAGCTGAACTATATTGATATTTCGAAAATTGCTCCATTACTTGAGCAATAATCGGCATGTGCCGCTCTCTATCTTTCAAATAGTAATAAAATTCTATATGACCATCTGTGATGACTACTCCGACATAGATAGCCGCAATGCGCTTCATCGCTTCTGAAAGACGATCTTCGATGAGGTTCAAATTAGAAAATTCGTCATAATCTGGAAACCCTGTTTCTGGATCAACATTCAAAATAGCAATTCTCAAACGTAGTGCATAAGTATAGGATGGATAGGGAGCAATAGAATTCAATGCCAAATTTAGACGGATACTAGCCATTCGGTCATCAATAAGGGTCGAAAAAGAGCCCCATTCATTCGGAAGATTCTCTAAATCAACAGAAACTTCCTCAATGGGTAGATGACTATCTTGACTCTTCCCTAAGATTTTTCCAAAAAAACTCATATCATCAAAAACCTCATTTACATATCCCTATGGAGTTTAGTGGAGAAGTCAGAAAAGCTTTAAAATCAATACACTTTTGTTTTCTAGTCCTTTTCCTAACTCTTTCTAAAAAATCCGAAAACTCCTTCAACTTTACTAGTATATCATATTTTAGGAGATTATCAAATCGTTTAATTTTTGCAAAAATAGAGCGGGATATCTGTTGGTCTATTTTGATAGGTTGAAGCCTATTATAAAGGACATCTGTTTCATGCGCTCTATTCTATTTTCAAAGAAGGATAGGAGAGAACGCTTCGCGAATTCTATTTATTTTTAGGAGGTATTACCTCCTTTTGTAACTCCCTCTTTTAAAAAGGTTTAGAAAATATAAAATAAAAAAACGCTGATAAATCAACGTTTTAAGAAGTTTTAGAAAGGTTTAGAAACCAAAAATGGAGCCGGTGGGAGTCGAACCCACGTCCAAACACCTGCTAACACATTTGTCTACGACCATAGGCCATGTCTTCATTTAACTCAGCTTTGACACATGGCTCAAGCCCAAGCTAAGCGAGTCTATCAATCTCTTGTAAAATCCCTAGACTTGATTTTACCGTAGCTTGCTCATAATAAGACCGGTCATCAGACACAAGCAATCCGAATCAGGTCACGCTGGCTGGTTTTTAAGCAGCTAAAGCGTAAGAATTGTTATTTTTTGCAGTTATATTTAACTGGCGTTTTACATCCGCTAGATGAGTCGCAAAATGTGCCGCATAATGCCTGTCGAATCCGTAACGACCCCAAGACAAGTAACTATTATACCAAAATAATGTCCTAATTGCAAAAATCAGGATAAAATTACTCCAAAGATGCTAAAATTCCCTTGATATAAGGCACCAAGGGGATTTGACTACATATGATCTTTTACTGCAACTGCCACCATTCTAGCCTTGGCTCTTGGCTGTCCTGCTGCTGACATCTCCATCACGATAATAGCTTTCCTTGCTCCCAACTCCTCAAGCCACGAAGTGACGATGATTTCCTGGTCAATGGGCGTCGGGCTCTGGTAATCAACTTCTAAGCGTGCTGTGATAAAGCGTCCAATGACTGTATCTTGAGTCAAATCCAAGCCTTTTTCTTGATGGGCAAACCAAGCTGCTGAAGCCGTTCCATGGCAATCGAAAATCATAGCAATCATGCCACCAAAGAGATTGGCTGGCACACCACCAGTGTAGTGAGATTCTGGTCGTATTCTAGTGATACATTCCTTCCCATCCAAGCTAGGATAAGTCTTTAAATGTAAACCTAGCTCATTCTTAGGGCCACAGCCCCAGCAATGTTGAAATCGGTCGCCATATGTATCTTGAATAGCAATCTTTCTTGTTTCTAAAGTCATACCAGTTCCTTTCAAAAATGATTTTGTAAGCGTTTTTTGATTATTATATCAGCCTTTGGGGCAATAGTAAATAGAAAGTAGAGTCAATATATTTTAATTGTTGCTATAATCTGATTTTATAAGTTTTCTACCTCTTTCTTGAATTAAAGGCACTCATTTTCAGCCTGAATAGCCTTTCTAAAGCATAGAAAAACCAAGAAAGCCCAATCTGTCTTCTTGGTTTCATCAATTTTTATAACTTCTTCTATTAGAATAGTTCCTGAATCGGTTCAAAAATAATCCGTTCAATATCAGATAAGTAGATAGAGAATTGTTGTTGCTTGTTAAAGAAGGCTGATAATAAATCATTGCCTTGGATTTTATCTCCAAAACTCTGCATTTTTTCTTGAATATCTGGAGTCGGCATTTGACCTGTTTGAGCCAGTTGCTGCAGCTCTTTCTGGAAAGCTAGGTAGTCATCAAAAATAGCCTTGGCTTCACTATCCGCATTGATAGCCTGCTTGCTTTCTACCACAGCTTTGTACTCTGGCATTTCGCGAAGTCCTCGACTGAGTTCATTGGCTAAATCATAAATATTTGACATAGAGTTCTCCATTCTATATTAATCTACGGACACTTGGTAATCCGTATTTTCACTTACTATTTTAGCAGATTTTTCCAAATCTTGGCGATTTTTAAAGGTGATTTGCAGAATACCGTTGATATCTTCACGGTTTTCCTCGTTGATACGAATATTGACGACCGAAATTCCGCGCAGAAGCTCCAAAATACCCAAAATTGCATCTTCTTCGTCGGGAACCTCAATAAAGAGGTCGTAAAAGCTATCTACACCGGCACGCTTATGAATTTCCATTTGTTTGCGGCTTTGCCGTCCTCGGTCGAAAAATTCCCAAATAGCTGTCTCGTCCTTAGCCTTAATCGCTGTGGCAACCTTGTCTAACTGGTCTTTAAAATCTTCCAGCCGCTCCAAAATGGCTTGAGGATTGGTCAAGAGAATAGAGGTCCACATACCCGGCTCACTCTCCGCAATCCGCGTCATATCTCGAAAACCACCGGCTGCAAAAGACTGGGTCAGCTCATGCTTCTGGCTATAAGCTGCCGCTTGCTCCATCAGGCTGGAAGCTAGGATATGCGGAAAATGACTGATTTGACTGGTCACTCGATCGTGCTCAGCAGCATCTACCTGAATAAAGCGGGCATGAAGACCACTCAGCAAATCCTCCATTTCCTCAAGAGTACCTGACTTAGTCAGATTAGAGGGTGTGAAGATATAATAGGCATTTTCAAATAGGTTGACATGGGCTGCCTTAGCTCCGGTCTTATGACTTCCGGCCATAGGATGAGCTCCGACAAAGCGGACGGGCTTATTCTGCAGATACTTTTCTGCAGCTGCCACAATCTCAGCCTTGGTTGAGCCAGCATCTGAGATGATAACATTTTCCTTCAGGTTCAGCTCCGCTAGATCCTTGATAAATGCTATGGTCTGCTTGATGGGCACAGCCAGAATAATCACATTAGCCAGAGGTGCAAAGGCGGCAAAATCATCCGTTACCCGGTCTACCATTCCCCGCTCTAATGCAACTCTGCGCGATTCTTCACTGCGATTATAGCCAAGAAGCTCAATCTCAGGATGATCCCGCCTGATGCCCAGAGCCAAGGAAGCTCCAATCAGTCCCAGACCTGCGATATAGACTGTTTTTCTCTCCATGCCCACTCCTCTCTTCTAAAAGTTCTTGACAAATTCCCGATGGCGGGCTACTGCGTCTTTCAGTTCTTCCAGATTGTCCGAAGAGAATTTCTCCAGAACTTCGGTGGCTAAAACAGTCGCCACCACGCTTTCCATGACAACACCTGCCGCTGGCAGAGCCGTAGGATCGCTCCGCTCCACTGTCGCCTTATAAGGCTCGTGGGTCTCAATATCCACACTCATCAGTGGCTTGTAAAGGGTTGGAATGGGCTTCATAACACCTCGCACCACGATTGGCTGACCATTGGTCATACCGCCCTCAAAGCCACCTAGATTATTGGTCCTGCGAGTGAAGCCATCTTCCTCAGACCAGAGGATTTCATCCATGACTTGACTGCCCTTAAGACGGCCTGCTTCAAAGCCCACACCAAACTCGACTCCCTTGAAAGCATTGATGGACACGACTCCCTGAGCAATCTTGGCATCCAGCTTCTTGTCCCATTGGACATAGGAGCCCAGACCGACTGGCACACCGCCAACGACAGTCTCAATGACACCACCGATGGTATCCCCGTCTTTCTTAATCTGATCAATATAGGCCTTAATCTCTTCTTCGCGCTCGGGATTGACAATGGAAACCTCTGACTGGGCAGCTCTTTCCTTGATTTCTGCTACAGTCAGATCATCCGGCACATCAATATCAATACCACCAAAGGTCACGATATGGCTGGCTACCTCTACACCGATTTCTTCCAGCAAGCGCTTGGCTACCGCTCCGACTGCTACACGCATGGTCGTTTCGCGGGCAGAAGAGCGCTCCAGGGAATTTCGCAAATCGTCAAAGCGGTATTTCATACCTCCGACCAAGTCAGCATGGCCAGGGCGTGGTTTGGTAATCTTGCGCAGCCCTTTTTTCTTTTCATCCACATCTGCCGCACTCATAATCTCCAGCCACTTCTGATGATCCAGATTCGTGACATTGAGGGTAATCGGACCACCCATAGTCAAGCAATGACGAACCCCAGACGTAATCTCGACTTGGTCGCTTTCAATCTTCATACGGGCACCGCGGCCGTATCCACCCTGACGGCGCTTGAGTTCGGCATTGATATAGTCAGCGGTCAAAGGAAGACCAGCCGGCACTCCCTCAATAATAGCTGTCAGACGTGGTCCGTGCGATTCTCCTGCTGTTAAATATCTCATACATTTTCTCCTATTTCTGGGATGGAAAAACTGGACGTCCTGTCTTTTTTCATCAAAACCGTCCAATCGTCTTAAACTCCATCTGGCACTTATTTCTTCAGAAATTCTTTCATCTCTTCCAGCGGAATCTGGTGAATACTAGCCGAACCCAAGTCAGGAACCAGTACTAGTTTAATAGAATTCCCTCGAGCCTTCTTATCATGGGTCAAGGCCTGATAAAGAGCATTCTCATTCCAAGGCTGGTAATCCACCGGCAAGCCAAACTTCTGACACATACGGATGATGTCTTCTGTGATTCCGGCTGGCATAAGGCCTTTCTTCTCAGCGACACGAGAAATCTGTACCATGCCAATCGCCACAGCTTCACCGTGCATGACTTTTCCATAGCCCGCTGTCGCTTCAATAGCGTGCCCAATAGTATGACCAAAATTCAGATAGAGGCGGACGCCATTATCCAGCTCGTCCTCGACCACAATCTTACGCTTGACATCGCAGGAATGGTAGATGATGCTCTCCGCATGCTCCAAAATCGACTCAGGACTGCCATCCATTTCTGACAGCTCATCCCAGAGTTCCTTATCCTCAATCAAGCCGTACTTGACCACCTCACCCATACCTTCGATCAGTTCCCGCTGACCTAAAGTATGCAAGACTTCAGGGTCAATCAGAACTCCATCAGGTTGGGTAAAAGTCCCGACCATATTCTTGGCCCAAGGTGTATTGACGCCTGTCTTACCACCGATAGAGGAGTCCACTTGAGCTGTCAGGCTGGTCGGAATCTGCACGAAATGAATCCCCCGCATGTAGGTCGAAGCAACAAAGCCTGCCAAATCACCGACAACACCACCACCCAAGGCTACAATGCCGTCACTGCGGGTCAGGCCAACCTTGACCAGGAATTCATAAGCTTTGTTGACAGTCTTTAAGTTCTTGCTGGCTTCGCCCTCCAAAAAGTCAAAGACAAAAGTCTCAAACCCAGCTGCTGCCAAGCTCAGCTTGACCTTTTCCGCATAGAGTCGAGCGACTCGATTGTCCGTGATGATGACTACTTTCTCAGGCTGCCAAAGCTGACTCAGCCAGCTGCCAGCCTGAGACAAAGCCCCCTTTTCGATGAAAATATCGTAGGGATGATGGGGGAGATTTACATTCAATTCCATAAGCGCCTCCTTGTTTTTCCTGCTCCAACCATAGAGCAGTTGAGTACGAGTAACTATTTATACAGAGCTTCTAGCTGCTGCCAAATTTCCTGACAAGGCATGGGTTGTCCTGTCCAAAGCTCAAAAGCTTCTGCTGCCTGATAAAGCAACATACCCAGACCATTCACTGCCACTACCTTCTGACTTCGAGCCCACTTTAAAAAAGGTGTTTCAAAAGGTTTATAAATCACATCCGCAACTAAAATCTGGCTCGGCAGCTGAACACTTTCAGCTAATGGCAAAGTTTTTCCATCCATACCCACACTTGTTCCATTGACCAGAAGGTCTGATTGGTTAATTTTATCCTGCAAGGTAGCCAAGTCTTCTAAGTTCAAAACATGAATCCTACTCTTAGTCTGGCGGCTGATAACTGCCATCTTGCTGACGGTCTTATCATAGGATGCCTGCCGAGTAAAGACAAAGATTTCTTCTGCCTGATCCAAAGCAGCTTGAGCGATAATAGCTGTCGCGGCTCCTCCAGCACCTAAAATGGTCATTTTTTTGCCCTGAATAGCAAAAGACGGCAAGCTCTTAAAAAATCCCTTGCCATCCGTATTATATCCTATCAATGTACCATTTTTATTCACCACTGTATTCACAGCCCCGATAAGACGTGCACTGGGAGTCAATTCATCAAGATATTGGATGACTTCCTGCTTGTAGGGCATTGACAAATTTATCCCAAACATATTATACCTTCGGATATTAGCAACGGTCGCTTCTAAATCCTCTGCTCCAATTTCAAAAGCAAGGTAGACACCATTGACAGCAGTCTTCTCAAAGGCAGTATTATGAATAAATGGTGAAATGCTATGCTTAATCGGCTTAGCAACCACTGCTGCTAGACGAGTATGGCCATCAATTTTCATTTAAAATCTCCCGAACAACCTTCATGTTTGCGAGGGAAACCTGACCTGGTGCACTCGGCTGTTCAACACTGGCAAAAGACCAGCTTGAACCTGTCAAATCTGCAGCTAAGCGAGAAATCTTTCCGACTTTCCCCATAGAAATCGTCACATACTCTTGTTCAGGATTCAAAATCTTAAATCCACGAGTGTAGTTCATCAGGTCCAATACATCCTGCTCATTATGCGCCATGACAGAAACTTTGACCACTTTTGGTGCCAAACTTGTCAATTCTGACAAAATTTCCATCATATTTTCAGGTGTTTCCTCGAAATTATGATAACTGAGAACTAAATTTGGAAACTCGAGCATTTCTTCGAATTTATCTTTATGCGAATAGTATTCAAAATCAACATAGTCTGGCGAATAAAAATTAGCTACTTCTTTGATAAGAGCAACATATTCATCATCTGACAGATCAATTTCGCCACCTTCTCCACGACTTCGCAGCGTGAAGAGTAATTCACGGCCAGCAAATTTCTCGAAAATAGCAGGAGCAACGTTGAGAATGCTCTCTTTCGGCAAAAAGTCCGCGCGCCATTCGATAATGTCAGCATCATCATAACGACTCACATCAATTGCTTTAGCCTCTTCTAAACTTCTGGGCATGATTGAAACGACTAATTTCATTTGTCCACCTTAATTGTAAATACCTTGAGGTAGTTACTATTCTCATCTTTCTTATTGTATACAAAGTCTGCTGGTAGACCATATTCCGCTAGATAGCGGTGAGGGACTCCTGCAAATCCTTTTTCAATTTCTTTCTTAAACTTACTTTTAGAAACATTAGCTGCGTTGGTCGAAAGAATCAATGTTCCTTTTGGACTCAAGATTTCCAAGGCCTGAGCCACCAAACGATGGTAATCTTTCGCAACAGAGAAAGTCTGTTTCTTATTGCGAGCAAAGCTCGGCGGATCTAGGACAATCACATCATACTTTAATTCATGACGCTTGGCGTATTTGAAATAATCAAAAACATCCATGACCACGAAACGATGCGGCTCTAAATCCAAACCATTGGCTTCAAAATGTGCCTGAGAAAGCTCGCGGCTACGTTTGGCCAAATCCACCGAAGTTGTTTGACTGGCACCGCCCATGGCAGCTGCCACCGAGAAAGCTGCTGTATAAGAAAACATATTGAGCAGGCTTTTTCCGCTAGCTAAGCCGTCAACCAAACTTCCCCGCACCTCGTGCTGGTCCAGAAAAATCCCAGTCATCAGTCCATCATTCATGAAGACTTGATAGCGCACGCCATTCTCCAAAACCGTAAAATAGGCTGGCGCTTCTGCTCCGTAGAGGTGGGCAGACTCATAGTCCAAACCCTTGAAGCGAATCTTCTCGTAAGCTCCAGCGACCTCAGGAAAGATCTGCTGGAAAGCAGCCACTATCTGGTTCTTGATTGAAAAAACAAAGGAATTGTACCAAGAGAAAACGGCATATTTCTCATAGATATCAACCGTAAAACCGCCAAAACCGTCACCTTCTTGGTTAAACAGGCGATAGGCTGTCGTATCCTCTGCATGACGGTAATAGAAACGCTTGTCTTTAGCTTTTTCAAACAAATGCTGAAAGAAAGCTGAGTTCAGCTCTACCTTAGCATAAGAAATCAGCCAGCCAAGTCCCTTATTTTGTAAGGAGAGATAAGCCGTTCCCAAGAACTTCCCCTGCTGACTATGCAATTCCACACATTGATCGGTGAATGAAAGAGTTGGAAAATCATTCTTATCTAGAACTAAAATTCCTTTTCTCAACTTTTCCTCTGTCTGTTTATTAACAGTAAGTTTCTTCATAAGCATTATTATACCAAATATTGTGAAAATTCTCAAAGCATATTTTTTATTTTCAAATAATACTTGTTTTAGTATAAGAAATTTTCAACATTTGCTATCATAAAAGCCCACCCTATCAGGCGGACTTTTGATGAAAAATTTTCCTATTTCCACTTTCTATTATATTGGCAAAAGAAGATATACTCTTCATTGTTTTACAAATAAAATAAACTAAGCACTAATTCACCTCAATTTTTCCTCAACTTGAAAAATTGTGATATACTTAGAAGAAGAAAATTTTTAGGAAATAAGACAAGGAAGTACCTTTCTGTGAAAAAAACAACCAAGAATTTACTCAATTTTATGAGTACAAGGCTCGGTTTCGTCTTGAGCTTGCTCACGATTTATTGGTTAAAAACCATGTGGGCTTATACTGTTGATTTTAATTTAGATATTCAAGGAGCCTATCAAATTTTTCTGGCTCTGATTAACCCTTTCCCAATTGGACTTTTACTGATTGGACTTGCTCTTTATATCAAGCCGACTAAGCTTTTTTATTGTGTCAGCACGGCTATCTACATCATGCTCTTTGTCTGGTTGGTCTCAAACTCCATCTACTACCGTGAGTTTACCGACTTTGTGACAGTCAATACCATGTTGGCCTCTAGCAAGGTGTCTGCAGGTCTCGGAGCCGCAGCCATGGAGCTCTTTCGCCCTTGGGATGCTATCTATATCATTGATTTTCCAATTCTGGGCTGGCTTTTTTATAAAAAGTATATCCGCTTGGATCGTCGTAGGTTTAATTTCCGCGCCAGCTTTGCCGTAACATCCCTGTCAGCGATGCTCTTTTCGGCCAATCTTTTCCTAGCAGAAATTGATCGTCCTGAGCTCCTGACACGCGGCTTTTCAAATTACTATGTCGTTCGCGCTCTTGGTCTTCCTGCCTTTCTCGGCTACAGTGCCAATCAAACCTATGCTGCTAATAAAGAGCGTTCCAAAGCCTCTGCCAAGGATCTAGAACCCGTTGAACAATATATCCAATCCCACTATGCCGAGCCAAACTCTGAATACTACGGCATTGCCAAAGGTCGCAATGTTATCTATGTCCATCTAGAGAGCTTCCAGCAGTTTCTGATTGATTATAAACTGCAGATGGATGGCAAGGAATACGAAGTTACGCCATTCCTCAACTCGCTTTACCACTCCAACTCTACTTTAGCCTTTTCAAACATCTTTAATCAGGTTAAAGCCGGAAAGACTTCCGATGCTGAGACCATGATTGAAACAGGTCTCTTTGGTCTCAACCAAGGCTCCTTCATGGTAAACTATGGCGGTACTAATACCCAACAAGCAGCACCTTTTATCCTATCGAAAAATGGAGATTATACATCTGCTGTTTTCCATGGAAATACAGGTAGCTTCTGGAATCGCAACACTGCCTATAAGCAATGGGGCTATAATTATTTCTTCGATGCGTCTTACTTTACCAAGCAAGATGAGACTAACTCCTTCCAGTATGGCTTGAACGATAAAATTATGTTCAAAGATTCCATCAAGTATCTGGAACATTTGCAGCAGCCTTTCTATGCCAAATACATCACCGTCTCTAATCACTATCCTTATACGACCAGTCTGATTGGCGATGAGATTGGTTTCCCACTGGCAGATACCAAAGACGAAACCATCAATGGCTATTTTGCAACAGCAAACTACCTCGACTCCGCTGTCAAAGCCTTCTTTGACTACCTGAAAGAAGCTGGACTCTATGAAAATTCAATCATCGTCCTTTACGGCGACCACTATGGAATTTCTAATTCTCGTAATCCAGCTCTGGCACCTCTGATCAATAAAAATTCTGAGACATGGTCTAGTTACGACAACGCTATGTTGCAGAGAGTGCCATACATGGTCGTGATACCTGGAATGGAAAAGGGAAAAATCATCGATACCTTTGGCGGACAAATCGATATGTTGCCAACCTTGGAGCATTTATTGGGGATTGACTCCAAAAATTACCTCCAAGTCGGGCAAGACCTCCTCTCACCTCAGCACCAGCAAATCGTGGCCTTCCGCTCAACCAATAACTTTGTAACACCAAAATACACAAGTTATAGCGGCCGCATTTACAACACACAAACTGGTGAGGAGATCACTCTGCCAGACGAGTCAACAACAGCTGAACTAGAGGCTATCCGAACAGCCGCAAATACACAACTGAAAATGAGCGATGCTATTCAGACAGGGGACCTATTCCGCTTTTATACGGGCAATAACCTAGGAAAAGTCAATCCTGATGATTACAACTACATCAACTCTTTGAAAGCCCTCAAGGCCATTGAGAAAGAAAAAGGTGATCAATCAACCAGTCTTTATTCAAAACGTGGCGGTGTATCTTCTGTGGATCTCTTTAATTCACCAAGTTATCGAGCACTTCACCCAGAACAATTTCACTCTAGCACTAGCAGCGAAGAGGGAACTAGCGGAGAGTCCTCCAGCTCTTCTAGCTCCTCCAGTTCAAGTGCCAGTCCCTAATCTATGAGGCTACTCAACTCTTCCTAAAACATTGAAAAATGTTGAGGGAGAGTTTTTTTATTTTTGAAGCACAAAAAAGATTGAAAACGTGAGCCACAAAGCCTGTCTTCAATCTTTTCTTATTTTTATTCATACTATGCAATCACTTCAAAAACGGAAGCGGTCAGATTCTCCACATAGAAGGGTCTCTTATGACGACTATTTCCGACCAATAAACGTAGGTGATCCGCATTCTCAAGGTAATAGGGCAAGCCACTTGCATTAAAAATGATTTCATAATGTTTTTCATCTTTAATCTCAAAAATGACGATACCACTGCCGGCAAAGGCTTCTCTTACAAAGACATGTTTGTAAATCTCTTCATAGGTTTGATAAGAAAATTCCTTCTGACTTGTCTTCAACTGAATAATCTGCTTGATATAGTCAATACTCTCCTTATGTTGGCTGATCAATTCCCAATTCACTTGGTTGACAGCATCGGGAGCATTGTAGCTATTCATTGCTCTGTCACGGTCGCTAGGCAGGACTTGGCCCTCTTCGCCTGTTCCTACTAGTTTTGTGCGGGAAAATTCTTGGCCCAATTCCATAAATGCCATTCCCTGCATGAGCAAGTTCATAGCTGTTGCCAGCTCAATTCTTTTGGTCCGAGTGACCTCATCATCATCTGGGTGCAAGTCAACCAGCAAATCATGCAGGTTGAAATTATCATGCGCCTCCACATAATTCAGAACCTGAGTTGGTGTCAAATAGGAGCCTAACTCACTGCTGCCCAAAATGGCTTTTGCTATAATATCCTCAGTCGCTTGTCCGCTCACATAACCAGCTTTCAGACCACCGTAGACTTCAGCACCCTTTATCGCATCACGCTGGGTATCATTGAAGAAGCCAATTCGCGGCAGTTGATAAGCATTGTCTTTCTTAGCCTTGTCCTCTGGCATCAGGCCTGTTCCCATATCCCAACCTTCACCATAAAGCAAAATCCGTGGATCAATTTTATCCATTTCTTCTCGGATGATACTCATGGTGGTGACATCATGGATTCCCATCAGATCAAAACGGAAGCCATCCACATTGAATTCTTCTACCCAGTAGCGAAGTGAATCAATCATGAATTTGCGGAACATTTCATGCTCACTGGCCGTCTCACTGCCGACACCTGTACCATTCTGGAATGAACCGTTAGGATTCATCCGGTAGTAATAATCGGGAACCGTTGACTGAAAGGCGGAGTCAAAGGTGGAATAAATATGATTGTAAACCACATCTAAGGTCACAGAAATCCCTGCATCATGATAAGCCTGAATCATGGTTTTCAAATCTCGGATAGCCTGACCTGGATCATCTGGATTAGAAGAAAAACTGGTTTCTGGTGCATTGTAGTTCTGCGGATCATAGCCCCAGTTATAAGTAACTTGGCCATTTTCATCATAGTCCTTATGTCGGTCAGAAACCGGCTGGAGCTGCACCACATTGATACCTAGATTACGAATGTAATCAAAAGTGGTCTGGTCTCCCTGACTATTTCTAGTGCCACGTTGACAAGCACCTAAAAAAGTCCCTCGCAAATGCTCTGCGACACCGGAACTAGGCGATTTGCTAATATCTCGGATATGCATCTCATAGATGACCGCCTGATTTGGGTTATCTAAACGCCAAGTTGCCTCCTTGCCTTGACATACCTTAAAACCAGCAACAGTCTTGTCCTGTTCGGCAACAATAGCTGAACGCTTGCCATCTGGACTGGTAGCGATTGTATAAGGATCTCGCGTCAAAAAATGCTGGTTTTCAAAATGAACATGATACTGGTAGGCCTTACCAGCTAAATCTTCTGGCACTTCTACTGACCAAACTCCGATTGTATTTTTAGCATGATCGTGCGAGTAAATCTCGCCCTTTTCCATAGGGAATTCTTTATAAACAGCTGCTTGATTATCGGAAGTTTTATAAACTACCAATTCAACTTTTTTGGCTGTCGGAGCCCAAACTTTAAACTCATTTACTTGCCCCTGCAGACGATGCCCAAGCCAGCCTTGGTAGCCCCAGCATTCATCAAAATAATCCGACCGCATGGCCACATCGAAATTATGAGGACGTCGCCGCGAATATTGGTGGCTCGTCGTCGCCGCTTGCAAGGAATAGTAGACCTGATGGTCGCCTTCAATCAACCAAACCTCTGTAGGCAAATGAACTGGCAATAAATCAATGTGGTAGTCGCAAGATTGGCTGGACCAGTCTGAACGCTTGACAATCACATGAGCCTGATTGAGAGGCTCCCAACTTTTAAAAGATAGTTCTCCCTGGATACCAAAATAATCTAGTTTAGAAAAAGGTGCTTCTTTTCCCCACTGATCCGTCTGCCACTGCCACAAATCATAAGAAAAGTAATCTCCCTTGGGATTGTGGTAATGGACAATGACTTTATAGTCTAGCATTTTCATTTATCTCTTCATTCTAATTTTTCTAAGGAAAGAGCGCTCTCATCGATTTCATCTATATTGGCGAAAAACTCTAGATGATTGTGCAAAACTTCCAATTCTACTGGTGTGTCTCCTCCGTACTCACCGTCCAGATTCAACATAAAGGGAGCTTTTTTATCTAATACTTCTAGTTTCAATTTGCTGGTTTTCAGATATTCAACATTAGCATCCGTCACATGTTGGCCACCATTAATTGCCTGTATGATGAGACTAAGCATATCAAACAACTTGGCCGTTTTTACAAGAATCAAGGTGAAATTTCCATCGTCCAGTTTGGTATCTGGCGCTAGTTTTTCAAATCCTCCGATAGAATTAGTCAAGGCTGCAAAGACAAGCGAAATCTTGCCCTCAAAAACACCATGGTCATGCTCAATCCGTACCTTACGGGATTTGGAGCGTGGCAGCATTTTGGCTCCTTCGGCTACATAAGCCAGATAGCCTAGACGGGTCTTGACCTCACTAGGGACGCTGTAAGTCAGCTCTGTCAGCGTGCCCGCCGCCGCAATGTTAATAAAGTATTTGCTGCCATAAGCCCGGCCGATATCCATCTGAATCGTCTGGTTTTTCTCGATAATCCGAGCTGCAGCCACCGGATCTCCCATGGGAATTTTCAAGGCACGCGCATAATCATTGGTCGTACCAGTTGGGATGAAAGCCAGCTTAGGGCACACGTCTAAGCCCGCAACCCCATTCACTACTTCATTGATAGTCCCATCTCCACCAGCTGCTATAACCAAATCAAAACCTGCTCTTGCTGCTCTTTCAGCTTCTCGCTGAGCAGAGAAAGGCTCTGGAGTCGTCTGGTAGGCACTGGTCTCATAGCCAACATCTTCCAAGACATCCAAGACTTCGGCAATATTTTTTTTGATAATTTCCTGCCCAGAAGTTGGGTTATAAATCAATCTTGCTTTTTTTATTTTATGTTCCATACTCAGCCTCACAAGCTATCTAGCCAGTCCTCGTCTCGAATCTCGATCCCAAGTTCTTGAGCTTTGGTTAATTTGCTGCCTGCATCGCTACCTGCCACCACCAAATCTGTCTTTTTAGACACACTTCCAGCAACATTTGCGCCCAAGCTCAGCAATTTTTCTTTAGCTTGATTCCGTGTTAATTTTTGTAATTTTCCGGTCAATACGACTGTTTTGCCAGCGAGAGCGGCATCAGCTGCCACTTTCTCCCCCAGATAGTCTAGGTTGACGCCAGCTTCTTGTAATTCTTGCAGCAGAAGCTGACTGCCTTCCTGCTCAAAGTAAGAATGCAGACTCTGAGCGATAACTGTCCCCAAACTGTCAATAGAAGCAATTTCCTCTTGACTGGCCTGTGACAACTTGATCATATCGTGGAATTTCTCCATCAAAATCCGACTAGCCTTGCTTCCCACGTGACGGATTCCCAGACCAATGAGCAATTTCTCTGCTGAATTTTCCTTGGAAACTTGAATGGCATTATACAATTTATTTGCTGATTTTTCCTTAAAGCCGTCCAAGGTCAGCAAATCTTCTACAGAAAGTCGGTAAATTCCAGCCACATCCTTAATCAAGTCCTTATCAAAGACCTTCTCGACTACTGCTGGACCAAGGCCCGTAATATTCATGGCATCTCGGCTGGCAAAGTGGATCAATCCTTCCTTAATCTGGGCTGGACAGAGCGGGTTGATGCAGCGCAGAGCCACTTCGTCCTCGAAATGCACCAGCTCGCTCTCACAGCTCGGACAGTGACTTGGTATTTCCAAAGCCTCCTCTGAGACACGTTTGGATTCAACCACTCGCGAGATCGCAGGAATAATATCTCCCGCCTTATAGACTACAACCGTGTCTTTCTGACGAATATCCTTCTCCGCAATGTAGTCCACATTGTGCAAGTTTGCTCGGCTGACAGTCGTTTTTGCTAGCAGAACCGGCGTCAAGTTCGCCGTTGGAGTCACAACTCCCGTCCGACCAACTGTCCAGTCAACAGACAGAAGCTGGGCTTCCTTTTCCTCAGCCGGGAACTTATAGGCGATGGCCCACTTGGGTGCCTTGACCGTAAATCCAAGCTCCTCTTGCACCGCCAAGTCATTGACCTTGATAACAATACCGTCGATCTCATAAGGCAGACTGTCCCGCTCCTGAGCAATCTTTTCAATAAATTCCCAAACGCCATCAATCGAATCCGCTAGAAAATGGATTGGATTGACTGAGAAGTCCAAATCCGCCAGCTTGTTTAAGACGGCTTCTTGGCTGCTAGCCTCAGTCGGACTGGCTTCTTGGTAGAGGAAGGTTGCTAGATTACGCTTGGCCACAACTGCTGTATCCAACTGGCGTAAGGTTCCTGCTGCCGCATTTCGAGGATTGGCAAACTCAGGCTCACCGTTCTCCTGCCGCAACTGATTGACCGTATCAAAGGAAGCCTTGGGCATGTAGCACTCTCCGCGAACCGTAATGTCCAGCGGTTCTTTCAAAGTCAGGGGAATATCCTTGACCCGCTTGAGATTTTCAGTGATGTTTTCTCCAACAGAGCCGTCCCCTCGAGTCGCCCCTGCTACCAAGATTCCCTTTTCATAGGTCAGGGAAATAGAAAGTCCATCAATCTTGAGCTCACAAATATAGGAAACCTGGGGAAATTCCTTGCGAATCCGCTGGTCAAAAGCCATTAATTCTTCACGTGAAAAAGCATCCTGCAAACTAAAGAGAGGATACTGGTGTGGATATTTTTCAAATCCTTCTAAAATCTTCCCACCCACCCGATGCGTCGGGCTATCAGGTAGGATATCAGTTGGGTACTTTTCTTCTAACTCCACTAACTCGCGATAGAGTCTGTCATACTCGCTGTCCGATACACTTGGCCTGTCTGCCGTATAGTATTCATGGGCGTATCGATTGAGCAATTTGACTAATTCTGACATTCTTTCTTTCATACTTCTATTTTATCACAAATACACAAAATCTTCCTCTATTTGTTCCGAATTCTCACTAAAAAAGAGGACAGAAAAAGAGCGGAAATTCCGCTCTCTGCTATCCTATTTTGTCAAATCAATCCTTTTAGCAATCTGGTTAATAATGATAGCTCCAACTATCAAGGAAGCAAATTCTCCAATAGCAGTTGTAAACCAAGTCAGGAAGAATGGCAAGCCTTGTAAGAAGAACAACTCTGCCGCAATCGTCACCATCGAAAGAGAGAAGAAAATGGCAAAATAGAAATGATCCAAACGAAGCAAATCTTTGATCAGGTATTGATCCTTATAGCGATTGAAGAGATAGACACCCAATGATAGGAAGACTAAAGTTGACCAACCACCGACAAAGACATCAATGATTCCAAAGCTATAGAGATTGGCAATCATACAGCCAATGGTCACTCCCATGATGTATTTCCGATTGTAGAAGGCCATAAAGTTCATCATTTCAGAAATTCTGAACTGGTAAGCACCATAGCTTATAGCATTTAAGGGAGGGGTGATGGTTAGGGCTACATAAATGGCAGCAACGATGGCAATGTGTGTCAAATCACGAACTGACAAGTTTTCTTGTTTCATGTTTTCTCCTTTAGCGCATGAGCGCGTGTAATATGCTTGGCGAAAGAAGTTAAGCGCCAAGGGTTGCCTCAGACAGAAAAGCTATCTCCTTCAAATCGACAACCTCACTAGTATAGCATAAATCCTAGAAATGTGATAGACTATGCTTATGAAAACTTTGATTAAAAAATTCTTTGACAATGAAGTCCTATCCTACCTCTTCTTTGGTGTGGCAACCACTGTCGTATCCGTTGTCAGTCGGATGCTCTGCTATGAACTGACAGGAAACGAACTACTGGCTACGATAATTGGTGATATTCTGGGCATTCTCTTTGCCTTTGTGACCAACGATACTATCGTTTTCAAGCAAAAGAGACAGGGCTGGCCAGTGCGATTGGTCAAATTTTTCACAGCCCGCCTGGCTACTATGGCCTTGAATTTACTGCTAACCTTTATCTTTGTCACTAGCTTCCCGCAGATTATCGGTCAATTCGTCCACAACGATATTAAGATGGTCAACACCATTGAAACTTTGATGGCTCAAGTGCTGATTATCGTTCTTAACTATGTCTTCAGCAAGATTTTTGTCTTTAAAAATAAGGCAAAATAAGAATAGAGCAGCCTATTTCCCCAAAACAAAAACATCTGGAGCAGATATTTCTGATCCAGATGTTTTTGTTTTTAGACTTCCAAGCTGGCATTGTCAGCTGTCAGGTGGGTAATATCACCCTTAACCCCAAAATAGTCCTCAATCAGAGTCTGAAGTTCTGTCATAGCTGCTTGGGCACGCGCAGCCTGCTCTCCATTGATGGCCTCGATAACCAAGATGGCGTCCTTGGTCTCTTCTGTCAGCATGGTTCGTTGTGCTTCTCTCCAGTTAAGGCAACGGCAGACCGCTCCCTCTTCATCATAGTAGATGATTTCTTCT
>ERZ773051.632-NODE-632-length-23230-cov-12.334628_pt1 | contig 23230 bp, 10 predicted proteins | sample MGYA00580631_ERZ773051 | MGnify/ENA primary metagenome ERZ773051 (study PRJEB29015, sample SAMEA2738137) | human oral metagenome | biome: human oral; feature: human-associated habitat; material: saliva | place: China | collected 2204 ... | reverse complement strand
TTGGAGATACTGGAGCTGTTGTGCTTGGATTTGTTGGATCAGTTGTTACTGTTGGGTCTACTTTAATTAAGTCTAAGACATGGACAGTGACATTTGTTTCTGTTGATTTCTTACCTTCACTATCAGTTGATTGAACTTTTACAGTGTAATCTCCAACATTAGTTGTATCTAGATTACCTGCATCACTTACTGCGATTGTTGGTTTAGTAGAATCAACACCATCACGATCATCTTCTAAGTCAGTTGCAGATGGTTTCGCTTTTTCTAGAACTTTAGCATTGTTCCATTTGTCAGCTTCTTTTGTTTTATAAACATATAAATCTTTTTTCTCAACTGCTACTGTTGGAGCTTCGTTTAGAACATTAGCGTAAGCTGGATCTGATTCGTTACCTGCTTTGTCAAGCACAGTAACTTTGATACGTTTGTCCGGATTTGTTGTCTCATTCGCTTCCGTTAAATCTGTACCTGCTGGAACTGGAACAACTAATTTACCATCACGTACTTCAACTTTTGTTGCACCATTATACCAACCATCTGCTTTCTTCGTTAAAGTAATTGGTGTTTTAGTATTTGGTAAAGTAACTTTCAATGAAGTTAATCCACCAATTGCACGTTCAATATTTTTTACTTCTGTATCAGCATTTCTATTTGTTCCATTATTTTGATCATTGTCAGCGATATCTTGTTTTTCTCTAGGTACATCTGTTAAATTAGGATCTTTTTCTGTTGGTACAGAAATTAATAATTCTGTAGGTTGATTTTTATCAGTTTTTTCGCCATTAATACTATCTGTATGGACTGGTTCTACTGTAGGAGCAACAGGTTTAACAGTATCAATATAAATTGTTTTATTGTAATAATAATCAGGATTATCTGTATTTCCTAGTGCATTAAATGTATTTCTATATGGACTATTTGGATTTACAACACCTGTATTTTCTAATACCCTGTTTCCTTGTAAATCTGTAAATCCTTCTTTAATTTCTGCAGTTACCTTGAAAGTAGCTGTCCCTTTGAAGTTTTTCGCTGTTGTGAAATCAATACCGAATGTCCGAGTTCCATTTTTAGCAGGATCAGAATCCCCCGCATTGAATTTCAATCTAAGTGTTCTAGTTGTTTCATCATATGATACCACTTGGTAAGGACCAGGCCAATTCCATGCATTCGCTTTTTTAACTGAATCTTTTAATTCTACACCTTCAGGAATTTTAATTGTGTATTCATAAGCGCCGTACGTTGGTAACCCACCAACGTTTTTCACAGTAACTTTTAATTGACCTGATTCTTTGTCTTTATAGAGAGTATCTTCTCCATAAGCGGACGTGGTATTATTACGAACAACATCTGTCGTCATTTCTAAAGCAGCACCAACAGTTAAGTTAACTCCACCAACAAAGTATCCATCTTCAATTTCTGTTTTTCCTTTTACTGGATAAGTTTTATTAAATGCGGGACCATCCTCTAATGCTTTAATGGTTACTTTAATTTTCTTAGTAGTATTTGGAGTATTGATAATCGTTCTCCAGAATCCGAAACCATTACCATTCCCTCCATCACCATACGGAGTTGAAACGTGTGTTGTTTCACTATTATTATTCGCATCTTTCAGTGTTGTTAAAACTTCACCTGTATCTGCATCTCTAACTGTAATTTCTACTTTTTCACCAGTACCAGCAGTACCCATATTCCCATAGGCACCACCTGTTAGAACACTTAGGTATAATCTAGAGTTCGGATTAACATTAAATTCTTTCGAAATTTGTGTACCTTTCTTATTTAATTGAATATAATAATCTTTCCCTACAGCTGAATGTGCTGCATTATTTAAAGGAACACCAGGTACACTTGAGTAGTTAACACCATTTGCATAGTTTTGATTAGCTTTATTAGGTGCTAATGGATTTCCTGGAACAGGAGTATCATTGTATTGTCTGTCAATACTTCCATTATTATCGTAAACTTTAGATGGTTTCGGATCAAATCCAGCAGGTCTATCCGCTGCAACTTCTGTTGGAGCTTCTGGTTTAATCGCTGTTACATAATTATTTGTCCCTTCTATTTTCCATCCATCAATTTCATTTTCAATTCTCTTTTCTTTCCAATTATAAGTAATTTTACCAAGTTTTACTGGAGCTGGATTTGGAGAACTAGTACTATTTCTTGAATATTGATTTTCAACAGTAGCAGATTTTGTTTCAACATCTGGAGTATTAAAATCAATATCTCCAAATTGATTTTTCAAACTTGAAATAACGTTATCTACTGGGTTAGCTCCTACCCCTCTTTTATTATTACTAGTAGGACCTTCTGCTGCTTGTTCTCCTACACCAGTAGGAGTCGCTCTAAACCCACTTTCCCCTTTACCAGGAATTGCTTTTCCGTTTCGTGGATCTTGGTTTTTATTTGTTTTTTCTACTTTAGCTTCTGTTTCTGATTTATCTTCTACAGCAGGAGACACTTTTGGCATGCTCTCAATTACAAAAGCCTTTTCTCCTAATCTTGCAACAGTTTTATCTACCTCTGCCTGAGTTGCTTTATCATTTGCTGATAAAGCTTGAGCTTCTAATAGTGCTGCCTTTGCATCCTCAATAGTTTTTGATGTTTTATTACTAATTTCAACTTTATCGATAGCTGATTGAATACGTGAAATCGCTTCTGATAACTTACTGAAGTCTACCTTTGCAATATTTTCTGGTGCTACCCTATCTTCATTAACTAAAGCTTCAGCTGAAGTTACTACTGGTTTAGAAACTGGATCTTTAGAAGGAATTTCTTTTCCCTTAGCATCAGAGCTCGCAACATTCTCTTCGTGATTTAGGTTTTCTTGAGATGGCGATGACTGTTGATTAGACAAATTTGAGCTCGTTCTTGCATCGTTTCCTTGAATAGTGTCAGCTTTTGCAGTGGCTCCACCTCCAAACATCATAAGCGCAGCAATCGCTACCGATGCTGCACCGAAACTATACTTTCGGATTGAAAATCGTTGAACCTTTTGTCCATGATATTTTTTTATTCGTGAGTACATTACTACTCCTTTTCTTATATTTTTATTTACACCAAGAAAAGTCAGTAAAATCCTTAAATAGATACTAAGAAAATCCCTGACTTCACCTATTGTATAATATATATAATAACTCTATCTATTCACTATGTCAAGCAATTCGATATTTTAATCGATGTTGATATATAAAAAAGCAAAGATAATTAATAGCTTCAGAAATATGATTAATAACTTTCAAAAAAGCTTAAAAATTACCTCATATTTACATAGAAAAAGGAGCGGATATGATATCCTACTCCTTATTCTTATCAGAAAATCTAATTAGATTTAGTCTTCTTTTTTCTTACGAGCAACAAGCCCAAATCCGCTCAAGACCCCTAAAAGTCCAAGTGCTGCTAGGCTAGCATGGTCTTCTGTACCAGTATTAGGAAGTTCAGCTTGTCCTTTAGCTTCTGATGGAGCTACTGGAGCTTGTGGTGCTTTACCATTTACTGGTGCTGATGGCATCGTTGGAGTTGCTGGGTTAGCCGGTGTTGTTGGGTTAGTTGGATTAGCCGGAGCAACCGGGGTTGCTGGGTTAGCTGGGGCAGCTGGGGTTGCTGGGTTAGCCGGTGTTGTTGGTTGACTTGGGTCTGTCGGTTTCACCGGACTTGTTGGGTTTGTTGAAGGTGTTGATGGAGAACCTGGTTGAGATGGAGTGAGTGAGCCTCCATTTGTAGTACCTTCTTTGACTTCTTTATAAACGTAAGTTACTTCTGTTGTTCCTTCTGTTACTTTACCATTTTCATCACCTTTAGTTGAAGTTGGTACTAATACGTATAGTTTTCCATCTTTCGTAGTGATTGTAGCTGGTTTGTTGTCAGTTGTGTCATATGCTGAGCTTACTGATCCGTCTGTAGTATCTTTAACGTCTTCTGCGATTGTGTTACCCGCTTCATCAGTGTAGTGAACTACTACGTTTCCTTTAACTTCTTTGTACACATATGTTACTTCTGTTGTTTTACCTGCTTCAACACTTCCGTTTTCGTTACCTTTAGTTGATGCTGGTACTAATTCGTATACTCTTCCTTCTGCAGTTGTAATACGAGTTGGTTTCATATCATTATCAGTAGTGTTGTAAGCAGCTCCTGGTTTACCGTCTTTGGTATCAACAGCGTCAGTTTGGATTGTGTTTCCAGCTTCGTCTACATAGTGAACTACTACTTGTCCTGCTTTTTCGTAAACGTAAGTTACTTCAGTTTTACCTTCTACTACATCTCCTGTTTCAGGTTTAGAATCGTCTTTAACAACTTTTTCTGTTAAGTAATATTTAACACCATCTTTTTCGATTGTTGCTGGTTTATTGTCAGTTGTATCGTATTTAGCGTTTAGAGAAGCACCTTTAGTATCTTCTTTATCTTCAGCAATCACGTTACCTTCTGTGTCAACGTAGTGAACTACTACATCTCCAGTTACTTCTTTATAAACGTAAGTAACTTCTGTTGTTCCTTCTGTTACTTTACCAGACTCTTCACCCTTAGTTGAAGTTGGTACAAGTACATATACTTTACCATCTTTTGTAGTGATTGTAGCTGGTTTGTTGTCACTTGTGTCATATGCTGAGCTTACAGATCCATCAGTCGTATCTTTAATGTCTTCTGCGATTGTGTTTCCAGCTTCGTCTACATAGTGAACGACGACGTTTCCTTTTACTTCTTTGTAGACATAAGTCACTTCTGTTGTTTTACCTGCTTCAACACTTCCGTTTTCGTTACCTTTAGTTGATGCTGGTACGAGTTCATATACTTTTCCTTCTGGAGTAGTGATACGAGTTGGTTTCATATCGTTATCAGAAGTATCATATTTAGCTCCTGGTTGACCATCTTTTGTATCAACAGCATCTGCTTGAAGAGTGTTTCCAGCTTCGTCTACGTAATGAACAAGAACGTTTCCTGCTTTTTCGTATACATAAGTGATTTCTGTAGTTCCTTCTACAACAGCACCGTTTTCTGGCTTAGAACCGTCTTTCAATTCTTTAGCTGTCAAGTAGTAAACTTGTCCAGCTTTTTCAAGTTTAGCTGGTTTGTTGTCAGTTGTGTCATATTTCTCACTTAGTGATCCATTTTCTACATCTTTCGTATCGTCAGCTAATGTGTTTCCTTCTGTATCAACGTAGTGAACGACGACATTACCAGTGATTTCTTTGTAGACGTAAGTTACTTCTGTCGTTTCTCCAACTTTAACTTTACCTGTTTCATCACCTTTAGTTGATTGAGGGATTAACTCGTATACTCTTCCTTCTGGAGTAGTGATACGGTTTGGTTTCATTCCGTTATCAGCAGTGTTGTAGTCTGAGTTTGGTTTACCGTCTTTTGTATCAACAGCATCTGCTTGAATAGTGTTACCTTTTTCGTCAGTGTAATGAACGACTACTTGTCCAGCTTTTTCGTAAACGTATGTTACTTCTGTTTTACCTTCTACTACGTCTCCGTTTTCTGGTTTAGAGTCATCTTTAAGAGCTTTTTCTGTTAAGTAGTAAACAGTTCCGTCTTTTTCGATTTTCTCTGGTTTGTTGTCAGTTGTATCGTATTTAGCGTTTAGAGAAGCACCTTTCGTATCTTCTTTATCTTCCGCAATTACGTTACCTTCTGTATCAACGTAGTGAACGACTACATCTCCAGTTACTTCTTTATAAACATAGGTTACTTCTGTAGTTCCTTCAGTAACCTTACCAGTTTCAGCACCTTGAGTTGCTGTTGGTACTAATTGGTAAACTTTGCCTTCTGGAGTCGTAATACGTTCTGGTTTCATTCCGTTATCAGAAGTATCATATGGTGTGCTAATTGATCCATCTGTTGTATCTTTAGCATCTTCAGCAATTTTATTTCCTGCCTCATCTGTATAGTGAACTACTACATTACCTTTTACTTCTTTATAAACGTAGGTTACTTCTTTAGTTTGACCTGATTCTACAGTACCTGTTTCATCACCTTTAGTTGATGCTGGGACTAGTTCGTATACTTTTCCTTCTGCAGTTGTGATACGAGTTGGTTTCATTCCGTTATCTGCAGTGTTGTATTCAGAACCTGGTTTTCCATTGTCAGTATCTTTAGCACCTGAAGCAATATCTTTACCGTCTGCAGTTCCTACTAATGGAGTTCCGTCTTCTGTTTGGTAATTAACGATGACTGATCCAGCTTTTTCATAAACGTAAGTTACATCAGTTTTACCTTCAACTACGTTTCCAGTTTCTGGTTTAGAATCATCTTTAAGACCAGCTTTTGTAATGTAGTATACAGTTCCGTCTTCTGCAGTGATTTTTTCTGGTTTGTTATCAACAGCAGTATCATATTTTTCGCTTAGAGATGCACCTTTAAGGTCGTCTTTATCAGCTGCGATTTTGTTACCTTCTGTGTCAACATAGTGAACTACTACATCACCAGTTACTTCTTTATAAACGTATGTTACTTCTTTAGTTTCTCCAGCAACAACTTTACCAGTTTCTTCACCTTTAGTTGCTGTTGGTACTAATTCGTATACTTTGCCTTCTGCAGTTGTGATACGAGCTGGTTTCATTCCGTTATCAGAAGTATCATAATCTGATCCTGGTTTTCCATCTACAGTGTCTTTAGCACCTGAAGCTACATTTGCACCAGCTGGGTCAACACCTACTAATGGAGTTCCATCTTCTGTTTGATAGTTAACGACTACTTGTCCAGCTTTTTCATAAACATAAGTTACTGTAGTTGTACCTTCAACAACATCTCCAGTAGCTGGTTTAGAATCATCTTTCAATTCTTTAGCTGTTAGGTAGTATTTAACACCGTCTTTGGTGATTTCAGCTTTTTTGTGGTCTGCTGTGTCGTATTTAACGTTTAGAGAAGCATCTGTTTCGTCTTTTTCGTCTTCTGCGATTACGTTACCTTCAGTATCTTCATACTTAACGACAACATTACCTTTTACTTCTTTATAAACGTAGGTTACTTCTTTCGTTTCACCTGCAACAACTTTACCAGTTTCTTCACCTTTAGTTGCTGTTGGTACTAATTCGTATACTTTACCTTCTGCAGTTGTAATACGGTTTGGTTTCATTCCGTTGTCTGCAGTGTTGTAGTCAGTTCCTGCTTTAGCGTCTGTAGTGTCTTTAGCACCTGAAGCTACATTTGCACCATCTGCAGTACCTGTTAATGGAGTTCCGTCTTCTGTTTGGTAGTTAACGATTACTGATCCAGCTTTTTCGTAAACGTAAGTTACTGTAGTTGTTCCTTCTACTACGTCTCCAGTAGCTGGTTTAGAACCATCTTTCAGTTCTTTAGCTGTTAAGTAGTATTTAACACCATCTTTCTCGATAGATTCTTTTTTGTGGTCAGCTGTATCGTATTTAACATTTAGAGAAGCATCTGTTTCATCTTTTTCGTCAGCAGCAAGTGTGTTACCTTCAGTATCTTCGTACTTAACAACTACATTACCTTTAACTTCTTTGTAAACGTAGGTTACTTCTTTAGTTGTTCCTGATTCAACCTCACCTGTTTCTTCACCTTCAGTTAAGTCTGGAACTAATTCGTATACTTTGCCTTCTGCAGTTTTAATACGAGTTGGTTTCATTCCGTTATCGGCAGTGTTATAAGCTGTACCTGGTTTACCATTATCAATGTCTTTTGCACCTGATTCTACAGTTTTACCAGCTCCATCTTCGTCTACTACTGTTCCTGCAAGTGGAGTTCCATCTTCAGTTTTGTAGTTAACGATTACTGATCCAGCTTTTTCATAGATGTAAGTTACTTTTGTAACACCTTCTACTACTGTTCCTGTTTCAGCTGGTGATGTAGTTTCTGTACCATTTACAGATGTCATTGTGTTTGCTTCGTTTAGGTAGTAAACATTTCCTTGTGCATCTGTAAGTTTTTGAGGTTTTTCAGTTTCATTTTCTTTAGTGTTGTAAGGTACGTTTTTAGAAGCTGTAGTACTACTTACAATTACATCATTTCCATCAGCATCAACATAGTATTTCTCAGTTACTACTTCAGCTACTGTTTCAGGAGTATCAGTGTAAGGAGCTTTTAATTCTGTTCCGTCTTCTGTTTGGTAGTTAACGACTACAGAACCTTTTTTCTCGATTTCACGAGTTTTTTCTTCTGCATAAGTGTAAGTGATTGTTGTAGTACCACTTGCTAAACGGTATGCACGAAGAGGAGTGATTTCGTCACGGTAAGAATACTCTTCAACTTCCGGCGAAGGATCAGAAAATTTAAGAAGAAAATCACTACTATCTTCTAAAGTACTTGTTTCTTGATCAGTAACGCTTGCTATATCAGCTGTTATATCACTTGTAGGTCTTCCTTTATCATCAACTTGATCTCCCTTATCAGCACTAATCTCCAGAGGACCACCAGTTTTTGCCGCCATTCCTAAAGTAATATATCGTTTGAAATTAAGGAGGTTATCTTCAAATCCTTTTTCTTGAAGATATGCAAGATAGTTTTTTACAAGAGTTTTGTTTGCTTCTCCTGTTAAAGTATCTGGAGCCGCTTTAAAGTTTTGTACCATTGCATATGTTCTATTTAAAGTAGCCCCAGTTCCATCTTTATCATCTGCTACATTATCACTAGATGACAATTGTATCTGTGCTGTTAAAGAGAAACTCTCAGTTTTAGCTGTTACATAGGTATTTTTCTCAAGGACGAAAACATAGTCTCCTTCTTTGATTCCACCATCAGCTGTTACGTTAGCTGAAGTGAAGTCTTTTGCTGCAGCTTCTCCGGCTTTGAAAGCTTCTACCATCTTAGCATCAGAAGTGATCGCACCTGAATCAGCTTGTACATATTTACCATATGTTCCTTTTCCTGTTTGTTCAACAATCCAAGCTTTTCCACCAGGTTTTACAATATCATAAGTGATTTTACCTTCTGCGTTACTTAACCCTTCTGGAGTCAATTTCGCAGTTACATCACCTAGAGTTGTGTCAGAGTACACTCCTCCACCGTTTCCAGTAGTTTCAACCTTAGGTTCTCCGATTAGGTGGTAAGTCTTCCCATCTTTTTCGATAGTTTCTTTCTTACCATTTTCTTTAGCGTCGTTTAGGTCGCTAGCTTCTGCATCACCACCTGTAGTTCCTTTGAAAACTTCTCCTGATTTACCGTATACATCGTATGGTGTTTCGATCGTTTTATCAGCACCAGAATTTTGGTTCTTGTTTTCTTCTAATACAGTATTACCCTCAGCAGTTACATATTTGTAGTCTACTTTTCCAGTTTTAGTAATTGTATTTGTTCCCTCTGCAGTTGGATCAGTTGAAAATTGCCTACCTGCATCTGGGTTCTCAATATTAGCTGTATCTACAATTACTGACCCCTTATCATTTGAGATTGTTGATGTTCCATTACCATTATCTTTTACAGCTGCTTCTACAGTCTGGGTTTGTCCTGCCATTGCAAGGGCTGTACCAACAATCAAAGCTACTGTTCCGATTTTGACTGAGTCTGAACGACCGTCTTTAAACTTACGAATGGAAAATTTTTCTTTTTTATTTATAAACATCTTCATCATCCTTTTTTTATTGTATAATTTTTATTTTTAATCCGTTATTATACTAATACTTGCTTAAAAACTTCAAAATTAGACACTTAATTTTAACACTTTAAAACCTCTTATACAAGGAATTTGAATACTTTTTGATCATTCAAACTATAGTTTTTTGCTATATTTATATATAAAAAATCCATATAGCGTATGGATTTACATATTTTAAAATATACATTTATGCTACCAGCCAAGTGAAACCCTTTCAAACTGACAACCCAAGCGTCGCAATTCTTTTTGACGGTCCTCATAGTAGGGGAGGGAAATGCCTGTAATGGTCACATGGGGAAGGTCTTTCAAGTGCAGGCTGACGGATGAGGTAAAATGATAGACATGAACGAACTCGTATTCTTGAAAGAGTTGGGCTAGAACATCTTCAAAGATCAACTCCGTCTCCAAGTAGGTCACATCAGGGATAGTGAAGGTTTCCTTGGGATGGGGTATATAGAGGTCAATGGCCAAGGCCTTGGCATAGGTACTGATAAAGCGGATGGAGATCTGATCGTCCTCTTCAGAGAACTTTTGCCCCAGCAGAACCTTGACTGTCTTGCCATTTGAAACAGGAGCTTGAGGCAGGTTAAAAAAATGCTCCAGATAAACTAGCTTTTCTCTAGCCACGACATGGTAGTCGCTGCGATAGAGAGTATAGTGCTTTTCCGTCCGCTCAATCAAGTCATCTCTGGTCAAGCCCAAAGAGCCCACCTGACTGGGTTGAAGGGGCCAAGCATACATACCCAAGGGATAAATATCCGCATAGCCATCATCGAAACTCATGAGGTGCTGGTAAGTAGAGCTAGCAACCAAGTCTAGAATCAATCTATTGTCAAAACTAGCATAAAAGATAGTGTCATAGTCTCCCGCCAGCTCCTGACAAATCTGAGCCAAGTCCGCTGCCGTCTGAGGATAGTAAACATGATCAAAATCCTTAGCATAATGCTCTTGTCGGGCATTTTTGACAGGACTGACATAAAGACTGACAAAGTCCTGATCCGGATAGAGTCCCTCGATATGCTGTGCAATCTTGGACTGCAAGGGTGTTGTCGCAATGATGAGGTGTTTCATCTCTTTGATTCTCCTAGGTGGTGATGGTGCAGCAAGGTCTCAACGACTTCAAAGTCCAAGGCATCGTCGATATCATAAGAATAGAGTTTGGGCATTTCATAGGCTACTGTCTTATCTGTGTAAAAGGTCTCGTCTCGTAGGTAAAGGTCCTTGCGAGAAATCCAGATACTCCCGTTGGGATAGTAATAGACAGGTTCTTTCTGCCGAGCATAATGCTTGGAAACCTGAGGCGGACGGATAAATGACGACTCCGCTAATTGCAAGTAAAGACTACGACTCTTGTCTGCCTTAACACAAGAAATCAGATGGTCGGCCCCAGACTGACAGTAGAGTTGATAGGACTCGATGAGATGCTCTACCTCTCTAAGAGGTGAAGTCACCTGTAGATTGACAAAGACCTGCTCTTCCTCAAAGGACTGTAAAAAGTCGCGTAAGGTTTCTAAGCTAGAGGTTGTTGCCAAGGCCAATTCTTTTGGTCTGTGGACACAACGAATCTCTGGATAGGCTTGACAACAGAGTTCTAGATAGGCTAGTGAGTCTGAGGATATCCAGATATCACTAAATAGCTTGGAGGCTAGAGCGACTTCTATGGTATAGAAAACCAAGGGTTTGCCTGCAAGCGGTTTGATATTTTTATCCACTAAGCCGCGTGAACCCGAACGGATCAAAATGACGGCTATGGGTTTAGATGTTACTTTCATATAGTATTCCTATAATTGAGATAGACAGGGCAGATAGAGTGGTAATGATGCTATTTAACCAGGGATTGGGGTTGACAAAGAAACCACTGTAACGATAGAGGACCAAGGCTCCTAGACTAAAGACCAGATAGATTTTGGCTAGTTGTAAACTCGGTTTTTGAAGGAGTAAAACCAAGAGGTACAAACCGCCAATCACACCTAGCGTCAAACCCATAAAGCCGTTAATCCATTCATAGATGGAGTAGATTTCTGCACTCATGAGTAAGAGGCAGAGGAGCCAGGACAGGCCTGCTATGACAAAAGACAGGAGACTTGGCGACCAGCGAATCTTTGACCAAGCAAAATCCAACTTCAAGCAGGTCACGATCGCATTCATACTGGATGAAACTGTGGATTGGCCTGCTGCCAAGAGAGCTAGCATGATGAAGCCACCAAACCAAGGTGCCAGACCTTCCCGAGCGTAAGCAATGAGGACAGGATTGGTCGATGTGGTAGCGAAATTTTCCTGACGAATCAAGCAGCCAATCAAATACAGTAAACTGGCAATCCCAAAGGACAAAAGTCCCTGAATCCATAAGATTTTCCCAATTTTCCGACGCTCCATTTTGCTATTAAAACGTTGGACGATATCCTGCGAAGAAACGTAGGAAAACAAGCTACTAAAACCTGCTCCTGCAACTAAGATAAAGACCATCTTCCCATCCAGAGTCTCTGCAAAGTGAGATAGCTGTTGACTGCTATTCACGACTAAACCAGATTGGGCAATTCTTGGTAGAAAGAGGGCCAATATAGCCAGTAGGACCAAGCCTTGAAAGAAGTCCGTCCACAGCACAACCCAGAGACCACCCCTTGCCAGATAATAGACCGTCAAAAGAAGGAGTAAACCTGACAAGACCAGCTGATTGATAGGAATAAAGGGTGCTAAGGCCTGAGACAACAAGTAGGTCACCACTGCTATTCGCCCCAACTGGTAGAGGATGAAAAGTCCTGAAGCCAGTGAACGAATGCCAGCCGATTGAAACTTATCCTCTAAAAGATGATAGGCTGTCTCATAGTTTCCCTTTTGATAGAGGGGCAGAAAATAGCGATGAGCTAGTGGAATGGCTAGAAAGATGCCACACTGGGCAAACCAGAGATAGGACCTACCTGTATAGGCATTCCCCACCAGAGTCAGAAAGGAAATGGGGCTGAGCAAGGTCGCAAAGACTGAGAAGGCCAAAACTGTCACTGGAACAGCTTTCTTAACCTGATAATAGTCCTCTTCGCTCCCTTTTTTTCGATAGGCAATCCAGGAAATCAAGCAGAAATAGAGCACTAGGGTGACTAGAATTCCCAACATCCTAGAAATTCCTATCTAATAGTTCTCTGTATCTGTGAGCTACTTTTTCCAGAGAATAGCGAGAGGCTAAGGCTAGATTTTTTTCATTCGATAGATAAAAATCAGGCTGTTCCATCTCTTCTATCTTTTGAATCAACTCTGATTTGGTTTTAAACAAGTTGATGGCATTGGACTGGTCAGCATAGAAACGATGGGCAATCTCCACATCAGATAACAAGGCTAACAAACCTTGACTCAAGGCTTCAATACAGGCATTAGCAAATAACTCTGTATAACTTGCAGACAAATAGCATTGGTGGAGATGATAAGGTACTTCGTCAACGATACCTTTAAAGTGAATGGTTGGTGGCAGATCGTAGCGATTACGAAGTTCCTCCAGACGTTCCTCTGAGCCACCATAAAAGGTAATCTGGGCCTTGGAGCCACGTTTGTAGAGTTCGATAAAAGCTTCAATGACAAGTTCAACGTTCTTACCTTCTCCCATATGACCCACCAAGCAATAGTCCAAAACAGGTCCGATTTTTCTTAGCTGACCTACTTTTTCTGTAAACATTGGTGGTAAAAACTTAGTGTCATACCCTTGTTTCGCCAAAGTATCAGTCAAAACTTCACTGGCAACTAGGTATTTGTTTGTCTTGCGCAGATTGGCGAGGCGTAAATCTCGCATGACATTTTCATGGACGACTTCATAATAATTTTTATCCGTGTTTTCCATGTAACGCCAAAGGCTGGGTTTGGGAACGATTTGTTGGTCACGGATGAAGAGGTCGGTCTGTTTTGCCCATTTGGCTAAGAACTTGACCAGCAAGTCCTCTTCAGAACGGATTTCTCCTCCTATGCGATAGATGTATTCTGGGTAAAAGATAGTGACAGGAGAGGGTTCTTTGAAGGGATCGATAAAGCGTCCTTCCAGGGCCAGTTCTCCATTTTCATGATACCAACGAAGTTCCTTCTCCTTGAAATCTTCAAACAAGAAGGGACCCTTGGTGTAGTAATATCTCCCCGAGCCATCTCCTAAGGTAACTGAGGCCACAAAACCATCCTCATTGAGTTCAACCTGATCTCCATCTGCTAGCGTTAGACTTTCTGGTCTCACTGATAAGTCTGCATGGCCTATATCTGAAAAACTATGCGGAACACATATCAGTTCTTTTTCTAAAAATCCTAACTTGATCAAGTCTTTCTTCCAGTCAGGACGAAGCTGAGGACTCGATACAAGGTGAACATATTCCAAACCCAGATATCGTGCTATATGGGCTCGATAGACCTGGGTACTCTCAAAGCCATAACGATGGATTTCCTTTGCTGGATGAATGCTGACAATTCTCGACATGATGTAGACTCTTTCTCTCTTATTTTCTGCTTACAAAGGAAAAAACACCCTCACAAAAAGGCGAGGGTGGTTCATCCGTTACAATGCTTGGGGATTTCCTAGCAAGTTCCCCCTCAAAAGGACTTTATGCTATTCTATCACAAAGACTGACCATCTGCAAGATAGACTGGATTAGACAGGATAGCGTGGGGGAGTTTTCTTATTGCTTATAAATCGATTCTCTGAAATCATCTGTGCTACGTAGGTAGGCATTGTAGATTTTTTGTTTTAATAAGTGGACCCAACTTGCAGGAGCGTGGCTTGTCGTACGATCAATGTTAGCCACATCTTTTGCCATTGCTTGATTGATGAGTTCTTGCATTTGGGCAGCTGAATGAATTGTAATTTCCTTGTTGCTGTTTGGTACACCAAGTTCGTACTGAATGGTGATTGGTTTCAACTGATCTTGCTTACGAATACGTTGATTAAACATATCCTTCTTGAAATCAGACCATGAAGCGTATTGGTTGGCAAAGACATTTTTCAAGACGAGACTATCAGTGATAAGGCCCACATCTTTCCTAAGCCAATCTGAATAGGTGATGTCCCCATTGCGTTTAGCTTCTTCTGCATATTGGTTGGATACATATGGTAAGAACCCATCTTGGTAACCTTTTTCTGCCAACAATTCGTAGGCTGTCTTTCTAAACATGATGTCACCAGGCGCACCCTTTGGATTACTGAGGGCAGCATAAATCGGTGAGAACATGCTGATCAGATGATAGCCATTACGAGTATAGTCGCTCTTATCACGGTAAGCCCGACGGTTGATGATATCATTGTCAATCAAGGCATCCAGACTGGTTAGTTTACTTACTTCAGCATCTGTCAATGGACGAACAGAGTTTCCAGCATGAGTTTGTTTATGGTACTTGTCCTCAATGTAGAAATTCTCTATTTTTCTAAACCATTTTTTCTTGACATCATTAGACTTGGTTAAAATAGCATTGGCTTCCATAGCATCCAAGGTGTACAAGACATCGTACATACCGTGCACATACTCTTGCAAGGCTGCGGCTGATGTGAAGCGGCTTGTCGGATCATAAGTATGCAAGCGAGTTGGTGAATCCTTATCCCCTTTATAGAGAGTATTCAAGACAATAGCATCCTTATCTAGACTGTCAGCAGATTGCAACAGTCCTAAGGCATACAACTCTGCTCCCAATCCTTCACGACGACCTTTTCCTTCAAAGTAAATATGTCCGTCAGAATTATGAACCATTTCATGGGTATAGACTGATGTTCCGTATTTATCCAACAAGCGGTCGCTGACATAGTGGACCTCAGAACCGTTGGCATAGGCTCCAGCTCCTTTGCTTTCCCCATACCACTTACCAGTTGGTCCAAAGAAGTTGTAGATAGAATCAATAGCCTTATCAGACAGGGTAGCCCAGTAATAATTACTATTGCTATCTTTCATACCAAAGCCATCTGAAACCATGACTGAACGGAAGAGTTTTTCTTTGTATTCCGGTGAAAGGAGATGGTACCAGATATCGTAGTGGTCTCGTTGCCATTCAGCCGACTGGTCAACCTTAGCACGGACATACTGACGCAATTCTTCTCCTGATAAGACTGTATTATTAACACGGTCACGGTAGCGTTCGTAGCCACCAAAGGCCAAGGTAGAAAGATTTGAAATCACATAAACATCTTCTTCTGGCAATGTTAATAAAGGTAGGAGCATGTTTTTTACTTTCCAACTTGGTGCCGTAATACGATCATAAACTCCCAGTGTATAGTTACTATCTGGTGTAGCTGACTCTTGTTTGGCACGCACTTCTGGAATCGCTGACTTACTCTCTACTATATAGGCCTTGGTATTCGTCTTCAACCATTCATTATTGGTTTTAGTTGGTAGGAAGAGTTTTCTGTAAGACTCTAGTAAATCCGTCACTGTCTTGCGACCTTTTGCAGCAGCCAGTGTTGTTTCATAGGCACTTATATTATTTGATGCTTTGAGATTTTCCATACCGCTCTGACCTAGTGCAATGATAGTATCTAATGTTGAAGCTGTGCTATTGCCATCAAAGTCAAACTTATAGGTATTGAGGTCCTTGGTATTGATGTGATCGTAGTTGATATTGTACCAGCGATTGAGGTAAGTCAAACCAAGCAAGAAAGCTTCCTTGTTGTTCTTGATTTTCTCGCTGATGTAGGTTGCTACACTATCTCCCATCGTATTGATAGACTTGTCCATGGCTAGCACTTTACGGAGATGTTCGCCGATATTGGATTTAACTTTTTCAAATTCTTTGTCCAAATATAGCGAATCAAGCGACGCATCTGCCTCAATGCCCAGAACTCTTCTCATGGCTGCTGAGTCATATTCGACCCCTTGCAAATCTGCTAGGACCTGATTGGTCACTTTTGTATAGTCAGATAGAAAGGCCTCTGGTGTAAAGATAAAGGGTTTACCTGCTACGCTGTACTCTGCAATTTGTGTATTTTTGAAGTCATCTTTGTAGGTGACATCTAGATAACTGATTGTATTGTCAGCAAAATGCAACATCAGTTTATTGATAGCTACTTTATTGGCCTGAATATCTGTGATGATGTCATTGTCCTTCATTGGTACAACATCCAGCAGTTCTGTAGTATAAAGCTTATCAGTAGAATCAACTTGATTTCCATAGTGAACCACTAACTCTTTGTTATAGAAAGGCATCAATTTCTCGATATTGTGATAAGCAACTTTTCGACTAGCTTGGCCTTGACTTAACTGAGTATAGTCCACACTTCGTTGATTGTCCTTTAGTGTTTGACCTGTATCGTCTAGTGTCACTGTCATCCCATAAGACTGAACCTTTTCTCTAGCCTGGTCTTGGGTGATTGGGGTCGCATAGAGATCAGCCTTCTTGTTCTCAACAGCAGTGCTGGCATCTTTGATGTCCGCTCCCTTATATTGGTCTCCTGTGATGCCATAACCATCTCCAGTATTAACCATGCTAACGACATGATGGATACGGCCATTTTGCCATGTAGAGCCAGCTATACCTCCGATACGTGGATAGGTTGTCGTATTGAGGATGGTTCCACTTGCTAGTGCATGAGAGACCAAAGCACCACTTTGAACTTTCCCTACAATACCTCCAGCAAATTGGTCATTGTTGCGGGCATTGCTAGAAATACTTGTATCAACAGCTACCTTATCAATCTTAGCCTTAGTACCAGATAAGAGTCCTGCTATACCTCCCACGTAGTAAGGAGAAGCATCCGTATGCTTGTCCTGAATGCTACCTGTAAAGGAACTATTAGTAATTTCTGTATCTTGAGCCTTGGCTACCAAACCTGCAACTGACTTGCTACCTGACAATTGACCTTCTACAGCTACATTACTAATCTGGCTGTTAGTAGCCACTTTTGCTAGGCTGGCTGTGTCATCTTGACTCTTAATCGCTACTGCTTTAAGGTCAATATCTTTCACAGTAGCCTTGGTCAAGTTATCAAACAAGGCTGTCTTGAGGTCATAAATCGCAAACGGCTTCCCATCACTCGCACCGATAAGATTACCAGTGAAAGTGCCTGTCACATAGCTGGTTTGTCCCTTAGCTAAGGACACTTCATCAGCTGTCATATCAGCTCCAAGTTTAAAGGTTCCAGCTAGATTACCCTGCATGGCAGCAATCAGTTTCTTGAAAGAAGTATAGACACCGTCCTTGGCAAGCTTTTGCTTATCAACTGTGAAGCTATAGTTATCCTTGTATGCTGAATCTTTCTCTTGAACCAGTTCATTGAAGGCAACGGTTACCTTGTACTTCCCATCCTCTGTTTCCTTAATAGAGCTAACTGGTAGCAACATTTCTTTCATCTTATCTGATTTGACTTTGACAAAATAAGGTGATAAATCACTTGGTACTTCTGATAAATTCAGATAGCGACGGTAGTGACCATCTTCCTTACCATAGAGCCCCACTTCATCCACATCTTTGATTTCAATTTTCTTATAGTCCAATTGAAAATCTTTCGTTGATACTTCTGTATTTTCCTGATCAGATTGGCCTAGATTATAGGTCAGGTAAGTCTTAATTGTATAAGGAGTATAGTAGTCCAAACCATCAATCGTTTGCTGAACGGATAAATCTTTCAAATCCACTTCTTTAATCAGTGTTCCATTTTGAAAAATTTGGGCCTTGGCCTTAACAAAAGCAGACGTTGGGTCATCTAAGCGGTAGTTGACTGCTACTGCTTTTTTGCTCTCATCTTTAACAAGATTGGTAATTTCAACTGTTGGTTTGGTTTTAACAAGACTGCCAACCTTGACAATCTCTTTGGTTGGTTCTACTTCTGTACGTGAGATTTCCTTGCTAGCTTCCACCTTACCATCTACGAGATAATCTTCATACTCGATTGTCCGTAAACCGTCTTTTCCTTTCTGAGCAATTTCTCGATGATTTTTTAAGATAGTCGCATCTTCAATTTCTTCAGTTTCATGAGGAATGGTTTCTGTTACTGTACGATGATTACTTGTCAAAGGCAGTTCAGGAAGAGCCTCTGCTACAGCAGCTTCACCTTCATGACCTGACTCTTGTGTGCCTTGGGTGCTAACGGGTTCTGTATAAGTCGGTTGAACGGGTTGAACTAGGGCAGCACCTTCATGACCTGACTCTTGTGTGCCTTGAGTGCTAATTGGGTCTGTATACGCTGGTTGAACTGGTTGAACTAGAGCTTCACCCTCATGGCCGGGCTCTTGTGTACCTTGGGTGCTAATTGGAGCTGTGTAAGATGGCTGAACGGGTTGAACTAAGGCTTCACCCTCATGGCCGGGCTCTTGCGTGCCCTTACTGCTAACAACTTCTGTAGACTCTGGCACTGTTGGCTCAACTGGAGCTCCCTCCTGAGGACCTGTGTAAACTGGTAGTTCTGATTGAACCAGGGATTCGCCTTCATGACCTGGCTCTTGCGTGCCTTTAGTGCTAATTGGGGCTGTATAAGACGGCTGCTCTGCTTGGACTAGGGATTCGCCTTCATGACCTGACTCTTGTGTGCCTTGGGTACTAATTGGGGCTGTATAAGACGGCTGCTCTGCTTGGATTAGGGATTCGCCTTCATGACCTGACTCTTGTGTTCCTTGGGTGCTAACGGGTTCTGTATAAGTCGGTTGAACGGGTTGAACTAGGGCATCGCCCTCATGACCCGGCTCTTGGCTCCCCTTTGCTTGCACTACAGTTTCATTGTTTTTTTGTAGTTGAGACTCTATAGGAGAAGGTGTTCCTCCTTGTTGTTCCTCTATCGTTGAGCTATCTACATTTTCTAAGTTAGACTTGCTGTCATGCGCCTTCTGTTTATCTGATTGCTTAACAACGTCTACTTTATTTTTCACATATCCTATGTATGTATAACCAGGAATATCAACCGGGGCTGGCAAGGCATCTCCTGCCTGAACCGATAGTTGAGTGTTATAAGCAGCTAGTGTTTCGCTAGTCAAGGCAAGGACAGTTGGAGACAGCAACTGGCTTCCTAGACTGGTTACTAACAAGAATCGACTAATCTTACTCTTGCCATCACGTCCCTTAAGAACTACTACAATCAATAAACTAAGGCCTGCCACTAAGGCAGCAGTTCCTAGAGAAGAGCTAGCTCCTGTGTTGGGTAGTACTTGATTTGCTCGATAAACAAGATAGTAGGTAGCATCTGTTTCTTCCGCTACTTGTGGTAGGGATGTAACTAAGAGAGTCTTCTCTTCATCAGTCAAATCCGACTCTAAAACATAAGTATAATTAACGGCATGAGATTCTTGGGCAGATACAGTCTGTAGGCCAGTTCCCATCAAAAAGAAACACGCAACTGCTACAGATACAAGGCCAACTGCCAATTTTCTCAATGAGAAATTCTGTCTTTTTTCTCCACTAGTTTTGAAATTCATATTCCCCTCTTTTTACATTTTTAAATTAGCATATTAATTTATAGCAAAATATACAACTCTTCCCATTATACATCAACTTTTTAAAAGATTCTAGGGATAGATATGCAAATAAGGGAATAATAAAAGGCATTCCTAAAATTAGATACCTAACTTCTGGAACACCTATCATATTTCTAAATTTTTATTTCACAACAAGCTCATAACGTGTCTTACTTGTAAAGGTTTGACCGGCTTTAAGAATGACTTGGTCTTTGAGCTCACTGTGAATGGCATCTGGTAAAGCTTGCGCTTCAAGGGCAATCCCATTGTGCTGTAGCATTGGCTGACCTCCTATGATAACACTCTCATCCACAAAGTTTGCTGTGTAGACTACAAAACAAGGAGCCTCTGTCTTGAAAAGTAGGAAACGACCTGAGTTTTGGTCATAAAGGAAACCAGCATTGTCATGACCTGCAGGAAGGGCAAAGGGGTGGTCCAAACCAGATACCAGTTGGATTTGCTCATCGTCCTCTGCAAAGATATCCTTCAACAAGGCACCATTGTAGATGTGTTTGACCACATCACGAGTAACATCTGGAGTTTTAGCCGGAACACCGTCGGGAGCGATTGTATAAATGCCCTCTGTGTTTAGTTGGAAGACATGACGATCAATCGTCTGCGTGAAGTCACCAGACAAGTTGAAATAGCTGTGGTTAGTCGGATTGACCAGCGTATCCTGATCGGTCGTTACCTTGTAGCTGATTTCATAGGCACCAGTTTCTTCCAAGTGGTAACTGATCCAAATCTTGAGATTTCCAGGGAACCCTCCTGTCCCATCTGTACGCTCTGTGTAGAGAGTCAAGCCATGATCGCTTACTTCTTCAACTTCAAACAAGCTAGAATCCCAACCAGTTGAACCACTGTGATTACAGTTGCTAGCATTATTAACCTCAAGGTCATAGGTTTTGCCATTGAGCTCAAATGTCGCGCCTGCAATACGACCCGCTACAGGACCTACGCTCGCTCCATGCTTAGGACTATTGCCTACATAGCTATCAAAGTCAGCAAATCCCAAGATAACATTGGCAAAATTTCCATCTTTGTCAGGTGCGACATAGCGCAAGATGGTCGCACCATAAGTCATAACCTCAAGTTGGTAGCCACCGTCTGTCTCAAATTGATAGGCCAAGACATCTTGTCCCTCAACATTTCCAAACACACGCTCTGTGTATGCTTTCATTCTATTCTCCTTTTTCTATTTCTCTCAATCAAACAAACCATAGAAAGCGAATTGACAATCTATGGTTTACTTGTATGATTTACAAACCCCTTTATCAAGAATCTATAAACGCAGTATTACTTTTGATATTCGTGGATGATAACACCTTGTACCACACGGTTTACTGTACCTGTAGGAGACGGTGTATCTGGTTTATTTTCTACCTTGAGTGAAGTCAATAGGGCAAAGAGTTGGGCATAAACGATGTAAGGGAAGACACGGTAAATATCATTCAAGACACCGCCACAACCAAGTGCCACTTCTTTGACATTTTCAAGACCAAAGGCTTGATCACTCAAAAGCACAACACGACGAGCAATCTGGTCACCAGCAACTTCACGAACCAAGTCCAAGTCGTACTTACGAGTGTAGTCTGTCGTTGTACCAAAGACCAAAACAACTGTATCTTCGTTGATAAGAGATTTTGGACCGTGACGGAATCCAACTGGACTTTCATACATGGTCGCCACTTGACCAGCTGTTAATTCCAAAATCTTGAGCTGAGCTTCATGAGCAAGTCCAAAGAATGGACCAGCGCCTAGGTAGATGACACGGTTAAAGTCGAGGTCAACAAGTTCTTTGACATCTTCTGCATTGTCTAGAATTTTACGGGCAAGACTAGATACAACTTCAAAACGTTCAGCTTTCACAGCAAATTCTGTAGGATCAAATACCAAGAGAGCTGTCAACATCATAGACGTAAAGCTAGAAGTCATGGCAAAGCCAGCATCATTAGAAGCAGCTGGTTGCAAAAGCAAAAGATTGCGGCCATCTCCATGAGCTTGAAGAGCCAATTTACCGTCTGCTGCACAAGTAATAGTCACTTGATAAAGCTCATCCACCAAGGCTTTGGCCAAATCAACAGTCGCCACACTTTCAGGCGAGTTCCCACTACGAGCAAAAGATACAAGGACAGTCGCCACATCTTTTTTCAAATAAGTTTCTGGATTGGCAACGATATCTGTTGTCGCAATAGCATTGAAATTCCATTTGCGTTCGTCATAGACTTCCTTAAAGTAAGGTACCAAGGTATCTCCCACATAAGCAGAAGTCCCAGCACCTGTCAAGATAACCTTGATATAGTCATGTTTATCAGCAATCCCTTGCAGGAAGGCTGCAATTTCTTCACGTTTTGCTTGATAAGATTCAAAAGCTTCTTTCCAAACATCAGGCTGTTGGTAGATTTCACGTGTAGTGATTTCTGCACCCAATTCAGTCAAGTCTTCTTTTGTATAATGTAACATTGAGTTCCTCTTTTTCTATCAAATATGGGAATGGGAGTAAGCCCCATTCCCATGAATATTCTATATAAGATGCTCTAAATCACATCTTATTCATCTTCGTCATCATCGAAGCCAGCTAATAGGTCATTAACTTTCACAATGCTTTCTGCAGCACGGCTCTTATAGTCCGCATCTGCGCCTGTAAGGCTCGCATTGATAAATTCAATCACCATTGGAAGATTCATACCTGTGTAAAGGTCAATATCACGACCTTCCATAATCAAACGGCTTACCACGTTACATGGTGTTCCACCGAGAAGATCCGCAAAGACTAGGAAATCATCCAATCCTTCAATAGCAGCTTCAAATTTTGCAGTAAATTCTTCTGGGCCATCTTCTGGAAGAAGAGCCACTGTATGAATGTTGTCCTGTGGACCCATGATCATTTCAGTGCTACCTTTAAGTTCTTCACAGAAACGACCATGACTCACCAAAATTAATGATTCACTCATAAATTATGCGCCCATTCCAAGCAAGAATTTACCGATGAATGAAAGACCTACTGCAAGAACGATAATGATACCGATCGCTTTAGTAGAGTTCATACCTTTCTTACCAAGCAACCAGAAGATAAAGGCAGTAAAGATTGCTGGAAGCAAACGTGGGAAGATTTGGTTCAAGATGTCTTGGAAGTCAATCATCTTTTCACCGATTGGCAATTTATAAGAAATTTCAAAGTTGATCATTGTTGCTACAAGAGCACCCATCATGAAGACACCAAGTACAGATGCAGCGTCAATCAAAGCTGTCAAAGTACTTTGCATGTTGTTGATAAGGTTAACCCCTTCTT
>ERZ773051.629-NODE-629-length-23280-cov-19.878364_pt1 | contig 23280 bp, 16 predicted proteins | sample MGYA00580631_ERZ773051 | MGnify/ENA primary metagenome ERZ773051 (study PRJEB29015, sample SAMEA2738137) | human oral metagenome | biome: human oral; feature: human-associated habitat; material: saliva | place: China | collected 2204 ... | reverse complement strand
TCTGTGGACTCTCTTTCCTTAATCTCTGAGTCAATGGTGTTTCTTTTCCATTAAACATACATAGATCCACTGTATTCCCTAAAGCCTGCAACCTTGGTATCAAATTAACAACCAACGTTTCAGCCCCACCCATATCCAAAGATGTTATGACTTGTAATATTCTCATTATCCTATTTCTTTTATTCTATAATGCCAAGTATTTATTAATAGCATTCCAAATAAAAACACAACAAAAAGTTTTAATACTATTTGCTGTCACTTTTAACATTTCATTTTAAAGTAGAGATAATCAATAGGTTATAACACTTTTTCAAGTGACAATAGTGACAGCAAGATCAATAAATTACACAAGAGCAATGATATATATTCCCAAGAAGACACTTAATCTATATCATGTGCTGTATCTTTCTACTGAAAACCAAATTTATGCTTTACCCTCCAGTTTCACCTATACCTAAGGATGTTATGAGTTATAGAATACTCATAACCATAGTTTATTTACACGTATATCATTCAAATGCATCAACCAACCTAAAGGTGCTATAGCGTTCCATAGTCCAGGCAAACTCGGATAGCTTCTACTTCCACTATAACACAAACGAAATCTCCAATAGTTAACAGCAGCTTTAAGCTTATCTTTAAATGGGATGTTAAGCTCTAACATTTCTGCATAACACATCATAGAGGTAATTGGACTTTTCATCCTAACTTTAACTATGTTAGACGTTAATCCTTCTGGTTGATACTCCACTTTGTATATTATCTTATTGAAATAACGTAACTTATATTTTTTTGCGATACGATTCCATACCAAAGCCTCTGGACAAAACTTTTCTCCTTCTATATCTGGGAAGGGGAACTCTTTCATTACAGAAGTACGAAAGACTTCTTTCATATCTCCTGTCACATGAAACTTATATCGAATATCAACAGAATTGCAATCTATAGACTCATAAGGAAGCCCACTACCTATTATACGTCCATCAAAATATCCATCTATGCCTGACACACCAGCAAAAGATATTTCATGTTTAATAGGTTGATAAGTTTCAACTACCAGTTCTAAAGCATTATTAGGAAGGATATCATCACTGTCTAAAATAAAGAAAAGTTCTCCTTTAGATAATCCAACGCCAGTATTAATAGCCCTATGCTTTCCACCATTCTTTTGCTGTACATAATGTATATTTAGCTTTCCTTCTTTTACAAAGGAACTAACAACGTCTTTAGTATTATCCTTAGAACCATCATCTACTATAATCCATTCAAAATTCTTATATGTTTGAAGAATTAAAGTGTCATATAAACGATGCAAAAGGTCTGCACGATTATATGTGGGAGTAAAGACGCTAATTAATATATCAATCATATCAAACACATTTACTCTTTGAAAATATAATCTTGCTTAAAACAAGACGAATCTGATCCAAAGATATAGCCATTATAAACACTACAAAGATTAGAAACGAAGTCCTCAAAATAAAGCTTGTTACTGTCTCCCAACTATACCACTGAGCAATCCATTTACCATAATAAGGACGTAAGATAAGTTCGTTTCCATGCAACAAATAAATTGCTAAACATGAGAAAGCAATTCGATTTATGATAGAACTTTTAAATTTAATTTTATTAAATAATAAAACTAAAATAATAGATTCTAATATAACAAGCGGATTTGTATAAGTGAACAAACGCCCTTCTATTGGGATTCCTAGATATGTAACCGCATACGCCAAGAAGGTTAGAAGAAAAGCAATACTTAAAAATAATAGCAATAGATTTCCTTTTGAGAGGGAATAAATTTTAAAATATCTTCCAATAGTAATCGTATCGCCGTATTTTCTTATATATCTACCTAAAAGATAAAGACAAACAAAAGAAAAAGCAGAATATCCACCTGCTATCCATGAAGCTCCATCAATACTTATCCATCCATAAATAGTCTGGAAAATATAAAGTAGTATCAAAATATTACGATAATACTTTTGATCCACATTTTCCACGAAGACATTAAGAATAGGCGATAAAAAATAAAGTCCCAAATAAGATTTTATAAACCAATAGTCACTACCATTTAACATTAAAACTGTTGTTAAGCTCTGCAAATTCTTATATTTACCAGGTTCAATAAAAACAAGCACTCCCCAAATAACAATTGCAAAGAAAAAAACTTGAAACAAAAGTATACAAAGTCTTTGCAGTTTTAATTTTATACCAAACCACCCGGAAATAAGAATAAAAACATTAACACAAACTATAGAAATCGCATCAGTAAGATAGAAACTTATAGCTTTAATTGGTTCTGCTATAACGAAAGCAGTTGTAGGTCGAGGCAGACATATAAGTACATGAACTACTAGAACCAAAATCATCGCAACAATCCTAAGCAATTCAAAGTTTGAATATCTCTCCTTTATTTTGTCCATAAAATATATTACAAATTTGGTAAAAAACGAAAAGCCTTACGACAAAATTTATCATTATCATATTCATGATTGTATTCATAATTTTCCCAACTATAATCTCCAACTCTAACACCATTTGTAAAGAATGTTTTATAAGGATATAAATTAAGATAAACCTGCCATCCTGTATAAATTCGTATATAAAGGAATAGACTCAGCCCTATAAGAAAAATAGGAATCTTATTCTGTATATTTGTTTTATAAGTACAAATAGATGTTATCGTTGCAATTATACCGATCATATAATACCAACTCAAACGCCCACCATTCTCAGAGCGAACAAAAAGTAATAATATACCACAGAAGATAAGTGCCATATTCAACAAGACTACATGAGACTTATCAGTAGGAATATACCTATAGTTCTTAAGTATAAGGTATAAAAAGAAGAATGCTTCTAAAATATATGCAACTCTTAAGCCTCCACTTGCATTATACTCTGCATGCCGCTCAACAATAGAACTGCTTTCATATACTTCAAAAAGTGAATTAGGTAAAGATGACATTCCTAAAATAAGTAAAAATAACATAATCCACACAATCATTTTTGGTGAAAATTTCCTTCGTGGTACAAAATATAGAGGAAAGAAAATAATCGCAGAATTGTGCATAGAGAAACCTATAAGGACTACCACCATAAACTTCCAAAATTTACGTTCAATAACATACTGAACTCCTAACCAAACGATGGTCGCACCAAGTACTTGTCTTAAATATGTAAACGTAAAGAAAAACCATAATCCCAAAAATAAAATTGTTGCTAAAGGATAATTTACAGTATATTTCTTTATCGAAATAAACAACAAAGTATAAATAATCAAGGTGACAATTAAGATAAAAATATAGCGATTCTCTGTAAAAAAAGAGATTAGCACATTTAATAAAGTATATCCAATTTCACTACTATAGAAATTATAAAGAAGTGAATCAGAGTAATCACCTTTTATCGTCGTTACATCAGCAATATTATCAAAAATTTCCCCATAAATATATCTGTCATAACCACCAAACATGTCAGAAAAGCCAACGAATAAAGCAAGCAGACACATAAAAATTGACAAGCCCAATGCGTTCTTATTCTGGGACTTGCTTGAAGATGTATAATACCATATTGTAGGTATCAAAAAAACTATTAAATATAGCCACATATGCTATTAAATTATTTATTCTTTCATAAATCGAAAAAGACACTCAGAAATTAACTTCCGATTATGACGTTCCAAAATCGATTTCCTTCCATTTAAAGCAATACGTTCATAATAATTTCTTCGAGCAGGAATATCCTTTAAAAATTTTATACATTCTTTAGCTTCGCCATACTCAATACACGATTCTAGATGTTTGACTGCTATATTTTCCAACGCATACCATGTCCCAATAACCAACAAACCATTAGCGATTGCGTCTAGGACTTTTCCCTTAGTACCAGTACCTATACATATAGGTGTTATCTGAATATCATGTTTACAAATTTCTTCAATATAATCAGGGGCAAATTTTATATGATGAGTTTCATACCCTGCATTATTAAGTCTCTCTACATGATTATCCCATCCCTTACCTAAAAAAGTATATACATAATGTTCTTTTAGTTCTGAGAGATCTTTAGATTTTATCAGACAATCTATCAGCATATCAGCATCCTGCTGCATATACAAGTTATACTGCCCTGCAAATAAAACCTTTATTTTTGGAGAACTAAAGGAAATAACCTTAGCAGGTTTTGCAACTTGATAATGAGGGTGACGAAGAAAATGAGCTTGAATTCCAGGACAAATCTCCTTAAGAAAATCAACATCCGCCTCACCGACCAAATGATAGTGAATATTTGAAGATGTATCAAACTGTTTCTCCATATTCAGATACTTAGGATACATAAATGCAGATCTCCAAAATCTTATTCTATTTCTTATTGCGAAACGCTTACCAAGCATCCTATAATAATAGAGAGATTCACAATCTGGCAATGTATGTACTCGCCTAAAATCCTTTAATTGACAACTGACACGAGATAGCTCCTCTCCATAAATCCATATAGCATCAGGATTATCATTAATGATAGTATCTAATTGTGAAGAACTTAAGCGAATATAATTTGCAATAGGATAATTCAATAATATTCTAAATGGGGAAAAAAATCTAAGAAAGAAAACATACCACCATGGCACTGGCAATATATAAATTTTTATATTAAGTTCCTTTGCAATAGAATCTATCTGTTCTTTAGAAAGCCGATTTAAATTATACGAATAAAGAATTACCTCTATACTTTTATCTCTACCAACAAGTAAATGATAAGGCAATGCACTCGTACCACGGATATTTTCCGCAGCGGGCATCATCACAGAAATCATAGTAACTTTCATATTATTCTATACTTTTAAACGACTTGTGATAAATTATTTAATTAAACAAGGAATATTCAAAAACAACTTTACAAATAATGATTTCTTCAATGAATCAAAATGTCCCTTCATTGGATATAACTGTTCTTTTTTCAATTCATCTATAATAACAGAATTGATACCAAGCTTTCCCCATTCTTTTTTGTTTTTATATAAAGAGTATACCAAACCAAACAGCACATTCTGGCTTCGATTAAATATTACACTATATAACTGAGGGTTTATATCCTTAAAAGACACAGCTAACCTACGGAAAGAATTTATAATATAAATATCATCCTTAATGTATTTTATCTTCTTCTCTGGTACCATAGACTTGCTGGTAGAATTTGGATGATATATATACAGATAAGGAGTTATATCGCTAAACACAACATTCGTTGCACACGGCATAAGTCTATATGTCAACTCAACATCTTGATGTGTAATTCCCTTCACAAAGAATATATTATTATCAATAAATAATTGCTTCTTTGTAATTAAAGCACAGATTGAAGAAGGATTATAACCAGAAAGAATTGCCTCAACGCCAGATAAAACTTTATTGTGCTCAAGCATAGGCTGACTACATTCAATATCTAAATACTGTCCTTCTTCTGTTACATTCTGAAGTTGAATAGCCAGAATATCCAAATTTCTATATTCATCTAAAGCTTCAATAATCTTTGGCAACTGCTCACTTATAACTTTATCATCAGCATCTACACACCAAACATATTCACCTTTGCAAGTTTTTATTCCATAATTTCTCGCAGTACTCTGTCCTTGATTTTCTTGAGTTAAGTATGTTACATTGGAATACTTTGCTGCATAGTTCTGAGCAATCTCTGGAGACTTATCCTGTGATCCATCATTAACAATAACTATTTCATACTCCTCTTTTAACAAATTGGAGCCAAGAATAGAGTCTAAGCAAATCCCAATGTACTTCTCTGCGTTATACATTGGGATTATTATGCTAAGCTTATATTTATAGTCGTCCATCAACAATATCTCTATTTAAGAAGCCTTTGACGTCATAAATAACACCATTCTCATTTAATTTCTCTCTCCAATCTGTATCAGCAAACTGCTTGTGAGAAACAGCAAGAATAATCGCATCGTATTTCTTATCTTTAGGTAAAGTTTCAACAGCATCAATTCCATATTCTTTCTTCACCCTATCCACATTAGCCCATGGGTCAAAGACCGTAATGTTTGAAGTGTACTCTGACAATGTAGAATAAATATCAACAACCTTAGTATTACGTATATCAGGACAATTCTCCTTAAAGGTGATTCCAAGTATTAAGATATTAGAATCTTTGACGAGTACACCCTTCTTATTCATCATCTTGATAGTCTGATTTGCAACGTAATCTCCCATACCATCATTCAATCTACGTGCTGCAGACATAATACGTGGCAAAACTCCATATACTTGGGCTTTCTGAATGAGATAATAAGGATCTACACTGATACAATGACCACCAACTAAACCAGGATTCAACTTAATAAAATTCCACTTAGAGGCAGCAGCATCTATTACATCTCTTGTATCAATACCCATCGCATTAAAGATCTTAGCCAACTCATTCATAAACGCAATATTAACATCACGCTGAGAGTTTTCAATAATCTTTGAAGCTTCAGCTACTTTTATAGAAGGTGCTTTATGTGTTCCGTTAATAAGAACCGCATTATACACATTATCTACCAAATCAGCAATCTCAGGAGTAGAACCTGATGTTACCTTTTTAATTTTCTCTACCGTATGTTCCTTATCACCTGGATTAATACGCTCCGGAGAATAACCAGCAAAAAAGTCTTTATTAAATGTTAAGCCAGAAACCTTCTCTACTACAGGCAAACATTCTTCTTCAGTTACACCAGGGTACACTGTTGACTCATAAACAACGATATCTCCCTTAGAAATAACTTTACCAACCGTCTCGCTTGCACCCCAAAGAGGCTTCAAGTCAGGACGATTGTTTACGTCTACAGGTGTTGGTACGGCAACAACATAAAAATTACAGTCTCTAATGTCCTCCAGATTAGTTGTACAAAGAAAACCATTTTTTATAGCAGACTGCAATAACTCATCTGATACTTCTAATGTAGCATCATGACCAGCCATTAACGCATCAACACGACCCTGATTCATATCAAAACCAACGGTCTTAAACTTTGTTGAGAATAATCTTGCCAAAGGCAAGCCAACATAACCTAAGCCAATAACGGCAATTTTAATATTTTCCACTTTCATAACTCTATTTTTTTTTCAATCTTATCAGAAACAATTGATATTGGTTTATCTATTAAATTAAAAATAAATACTCTTATTTTATCCATTAACATACAAATCACTGACAGTAATATTGAAAAGATTATAATTGTACCAAATAAGTAATATGGATTCATATAAATAATCTTCATAAAAGGTTTCACATATATAATTTCTCTCATCAAGGGATGTTCATGTATCAAATAAATTGCAAGAGAAGAACTTGCTAAATAGTTTATAATATTATTCTTGAACGATAAATTTCTAAATAAACAGAAAATTGAAATAGAAAGTATCAAAAGAAAAGGGGAATTATATACATAAGTATATGCCATAAAATGAATAAAGAGAGAATGTGTTTCGGGAAGCAAATATCCTCCTCCTAATACTATCAAAGAAAGCAGAAGTATTAAAAAATGAAATCGATTAGTAAGAAACTTACTTTTCTCATCTAATAAAGAGATTCTACGAATACCTCCACCAACTATATATATAAAAATAAAATATACTATATTCTTACCATCAATAGAAATATTGGTCTTTCTTAGCAATCCAAACCAAAATATCAAAAATGCTAAAATAACAATCAATGATTTATATTGTTGGTTTGACAGGTGAACAAGTAATTTGTTTACAAATGGACTTAATAAAAGTAACTCAACATATACAGTTATAAACCAATAATAATTACCACTTACAGGTAACAAACTTTTAATAATATCTATTGGAGAACCAAGTCTAAACACATAAATACCTAGCAAAGTTAACAATAAAGAATAAAATGTTACCTGTAATATTAAACTTATAAGTGCTTTTATTCGTAGATTAATACCAAAGTAACCTGAAATTAAAACAAAAACAATAACTGCTGTATGAAATATAACGTCAATACAAGCAAAACCTTTATTGCTAAATTCTGGGGCAATTACCGATGAAATTATATGATGCATTACAATAAACAACATCAATATAATTCTTAAAAGTTCAAAATTAGAATCTCTTGTTTTTTTACTTATGCCCATAATGTAAATAAGAATTAACTTTTAAAACAATAAAACTACGCGAATTACTATCTAATACAAAATAAAAAGATAATATTATTATCAATGTAGTTGAAATAAAAGAAATTGCAAAAAAAGACCAAATATCGCTTTGAATAAGTCTTTCAGTTAAAAATGCTGTCCCAAAAGATACACATCCCAATAATGTTACAGCTAAAATAGTATGCACAACATAGTCATAAACAGAGAAACTACTTATCTCATGCTTTAATGCCCATAAATAAATACCACATGCAATCAAGGATGTTATAAGGTTAAATATGAAAGCATATATATAAGAATGTGTCCAAAAAACAATAAGATAAGTTATTCCTACAGATAACAAATACTCTAAACCACAGAAGATATTTGCATTCTTTATATTCCCTGTTGCTGTAATTGCAGTATATATTAAAGGATTAAAGCTATTAAAGAAGTTTTTAATCAATAAAATCTGACATATCACAATAGCACCTGTTGGAATTTCTTTTAACCATAAACCCATTAAAAAATCCATCTTTATAATAATTGGGATAGATATAAGTAGAATACAAATAGAAGAAAATTTACCGCCTATTGTAATTAAATAATTCATGCGCTTATAGTCAGATTCTACATAGCCCTTTATAATTTGCGGAGTAAATGCCGTAGTTATGTTTCCAATAAAGGAATATAGCATCCCCTGAACTTGAGTAGCAATCCCAACAGCAGCATTTATGATTGTGCCAAAGAAAAGATTAACAATGATATTAACACCTTGTTGTAAAACTGTTAACGATACATTTCCTAACAGAGTCCATCCTGAGAATTTTAGCAACTTCGGTAATAAATCTCTATCTAATATTCTAATAAATCGACTCTCAGAGAAATTCCTTAAACAATAAATGCGATAAAAGACTATAATACAAACAGATATAACCATATATAGTATGCTATACAAAATAAGATGATCAAGCATACTATAAAGTGTTATAAAAGCTATTATAAGTTTCAAACAAGAACTCAATATTTCTATAACTGCAAATACCCCAAACCGTTCATGTGAGGTTATCAGAGAATTATACGGAACTTGTGTTATGCCCAAGGCTGTAGAAATTATGGCAGATTGGTATACCCAGTTCGCAGCAAGCATTCTATCTGGACTTATAACTAATTGAGTATTAACAAACCATAGCCCAACTGTTTCAGCAACAAAAATAAATAATCCTGCTAATCCTACATGAATCATCAAAGCTGTAGAGAAAGTTCTTCTGGTTTTCTCAAAATCCTTCTCACCTAAGCTATATGTAATATATCGACTTGTAGCTCCACTAAGAGAAGAAGTCAACATATTTGCTAAAACTACTATACCCCCCACTAAATTATAAATACCATAATCTGATACACCCAATGCCTGCAAAACAATACGAGAAGTGTAAAAGCTTATTGCCATGCTAATAAACATGCGCATATAAAGCATACTGGCATTCTTTACAATTACTTTATTGGATGACATAAATTTATAGAAATAATATTCAGGAGAGAGAAAGTCGATTTTCTTTTAAAGTATACGATTTATTTTATAAACTGAAACCTTAAAATACATATTTAAACTATTATAATATCTCACTTATGTATTTTACGAAAAAGAAACTATGTGAGGTAAACTTAATTTCCCTTATTATCTATTAAATGATAATCAAGAAATACTAAGACCATAAAAGATAATTATTCCTCTTCTTAGGAGAATTCTTATAAATGATTCCGAAGTAATCGGACACATTATCCGAAGGCTTCGGACAGATTGTACGAAACTGTCGGACAAAGATAAATAATGATTTACTATGAATGAATTAAAAGACTTTTATAATTTAACTGAGTCTATTTTTATTCGTGAAAAGATAATGATTCAAATGTTCTGTCGTAACGAGGTGCATCATAGCCATATTTTTTGAATATAGCTTTAACTTCTTCTGCCATCCGATATGTAAAGAGGTAGCCATTCTCTGCATTGCCGTAACGATAGAAATTACTTCGTCCTCGAAAGTATGAATATATTTCATTGCGGAGGTCGGGTAAGTCTTTACGGCGCACCTCGTCAAAGAAGTGAGTAAAACCTGCATGACAAGTGACTAATTTTTTATCATGAAATTTCCTGCAACAGCCATTCACAAGGTTCTCTGGTAAGAGTGCAGTTGGGTAAATAGCTCCACCCCATGTGTTGGTAGACGGTTGTAGTTTGAAATATAAATGATGCAGACAGTTCTCTTTTACAGAACAAGATTCCAAAAAGCAAGCTTCATAACTCTTAGGGAAAGTTTCTAAGCTCAGCGATTCATTTGTTTCCACTGGTTAATCATAATATTAAGATACTCTAAGATTAGATAAGAAAAAAAGAACAAAACAAAAAAGACGTGGATACCGATTAAGGCTAAAAAGAGAAAATATCATCTCCTCCCTACAAACAATGAATAGCTTGCAGGCTGACAACTATCACGGTTCCTCCACATAAGAACGAATGGGCAAAAAATAAATAGACGTGGTACAGTAACAATCGTTAACTTAAACAATAAGACTGTGTTGGTCAATTCAGTAGATGCTTCGTTCGCAGAATCACTTTTGTTAATAGTTCTAATTCCCTTTTATTATCAGTGCAAATTTATATAAAATCTTCGAAAAGAGAAAGAATATCAGTGGAATAATCTTATTAGCAAGTGAAAATTATAGGAAGTACAGATGATATTCCCTGTTTGAGATAGAATAAAGCACACACAAATCAGCTATTTAGAGAAAAATAACTAACTTTGCATCCAAACCATTTACCCTAAGGAATGAAAAGGATTCTATTGATTACAGCCATTTTGTTTATGGCATTAACGAACGGGCAGGCACAAGTGCTGAACAAAGATAACACGAAGCAGATTGGGCAGGCAGTTAAGGAGGGCATCAAGGATGTAAAAGATGCTATCGTACAAGATACTAAGCCAACTGGCGAGCACGAACAATGGGACATCTATGCTGCACCTAAGCTTGGTCTGAATCTATCTAACCTACCAGGCATTGACGGAAAGGTCAAGTTAGGGCTTGTTGGGGGAGCTTATGTGGAGGTGTTCCTAGCCAAAAATATTGCCATAGCTGTTGAGATGCAATACAGCCATCAAGGTTCATCAGGCGTTTATCGCACCATTAACACTACCAACGCATCGGGCGTACCAACGTCCCAGAAATATGGTCCATACGACTTTAAGTTAGATTATATCAACACCAATTACATTGTGCGTTGGTATCCGTGGATAGACCTCCCCGTGAGTTTCACAACAGGTATACACTCAGGCTATATTATCAGTGCTAAAGCGAAACTGGATGATGGCACGAAGCATAACCTAAAAGACTATATATATAAAGGTGATGTAGCAATCCCATTTGGTGTTAGTTATGAATGGAGTCAATGGCAGATTGAAGCACGCTATAATCTCTACTTTAGGAAGCTCGCCCGCAATGCTGAAGCTCAAGAACTCATGCGAAATGCTCGCAATAATATGTTCGAGGTAACACTGGGTTACAGGATTAAAGTGCTATAATATAATAAGGTGAGAACTGCTATCCTCATACTTCTCTCTACCCTTTCGATTAATGTGACAGCAGAGGAGAATGACTCGCTCTCCATTGCGAAGATGGGGATAGAGTTCCGCTATATCCCTGCACAAACGCTCACTTTAGATAAGGAGCCACGTATCTGGACTAAGACGAAAGACACGCATTCTTGGGCTACACAAATAAACGTTACGCCTACGAAGAATGCGTATGCACACGACTATAACTACCCCACTTTCTCATTCGGTTTGCGCTATCATCTCAACCATGGTACAACCATGCACAGGGATGATCCATGGGGCGAAGCACAGCCTGTAAACTATACCAGTAAGCTGGGGAACTTCCTCACCTTATATGGTACTTTCAACCGACCACTCTATCGAAGCAAGCACTGGCAATGGGGATATTATCTAGGAACGGGTATTGCCTACACGAGCCTTAAATATAATCAGAAGAACGATATTGATAATGAATATATCGGCTCACACCTAAATATTTATTTCAATGCTGGCTTGTACGGACAAGTTAAGATTGCGAAAGAATGGAGCGTAAAGGGCGGATTAGACTTCGCACATCATAGCAATGGAGCTATGGCACGACCCAACAAAGGCGCAAATTACTTCGGTCCGTTCGTAGGACTTGTTTACGAACCTCAACAAGCCACAAGCCCCATTGCAAAACGTAATACTGAAGCCACTCAGCCCTTTCAAAAATATTGGTTCACTGAGTTTACCCTCGGACTAGGTGGAAAAACATTACTTGAAGAATGGTTACAAACTCAGTTCAATACCCCTCAAGGACAGCCTGATTATCGTAAAGAACATTTTACTTATTACGGAACCTACTCCTTTCACACACATCTCCTCTATCGTTACGCTCGCCGTTGGGCATCGGGGGTAGGCGTCGGGCTATTCTACGGAGAATATGCGCATCGGATAGCAAGAATGGATAAAGAAAACGGACATACTGACGAGAAACATAGTCCGTGGTCAGCAAGCATCGAGGCACGTCACGAGGTTTACTATGGGAATGTTTCCGTTCGCCTCACACTCGGTTATTATCTTTACCGACACATGGGATATAGTGCCAATCACGGACTTGAATATCCTTATCACGAGCAAGTGGGTGTCTTCTATAGTTTCCCTAAGCTAAAGGGCTTAACACTAGGATTCAGCGTGAACGCACATGCCACGAAAGCCGACTTTACAGAACTACAACTGTCCATACCTGTTAGGTTATAACTCCCTCCCCACCCTCTCCTTCGGGGTAGGAATACCTAACAGAACATAGGCTTTACCTAACTATGAGAAACAACCTATAACACAAGGTATTAGAATCAATTACATGAGATACAGAATCGACCAATAGGAGGTAACAAAAATGACACATACGTGTTACGTGATTTACTCGTATGTGTCACCATGGTTAACACATACGTGTCACGCACGTGACTCGTATGTGTCATTGAGACGTCAGCCTAGAAGTAAATAAACGAACAAATAACTCGCATACTTGTCAACACGTCTATCTCGTCAACTTCAACACCATCACTTCCATCCAACCAATCACTCGTCTACTCGTAAACTTGTCTACTTATCAACTCCCTCAAAACTTATATCTAAAGTCAACACCTAGCTGGAAAGGATTACCGCGCTGGGCAAATGTAAACTTATTACCTGTAGCAGCACTTTGGACAGCAAACGTGTTATACTTCGTGTCAGTCAGATTACGAACCCAAAGGTTCACGTGCAACTGCCCGAAGTCAGCATCAGCATGTGCGCCCAAGACAGCATAGAAGTTCTGTCCTATCATATTCTGCTCATCCCAATAAGTCTTGCCCTGTGCCGAGAGGTTCAAACCTACGATCACACTACGTAAATGGAAACGATAAGAGGCATCGAGCAAGGCGGCTGGGTCAACGTCAATACGATAGTCAGCACTTGCGCCCAATGTATGTTGTGGGACGAAAGGCACTTTCTTATCTTTGTAATTCACCTTATTGCCACCAGCGATAGAATCGGAATACTCATCGAACTGGGCACTTGTAAAGCCGTAACTAAGGGCATAAGACAAACGATTATCAAGTGCTCCACCTCGAAGTGTCGCCTCTAAGCCACACGAATGACTACGACCTGCGTTTGTCATAACACGTCCGAAACCATAATTACCAGCCATTACAGAGAGTTGTTGATTACGGATTTGCATATAATAAGCAGCTAGGTCAAGATGAATTTGATGACCCAAGAGGTTGAGGTGAGCACCTACCTCATAGTTCCAACTCGTCTCGGGCTTATATTCTATCGTCTTAGCGATTCGCTTATAATAAGCCTCATCATGCTGAATATCCACATCAGCACGTGCCTTTTGTGCGGCTTGCGATGTTTCAGCCTGTAATATATCAGAGAACATTTGGAAATTATATCCACCAGCACGATAGCCCTTAGACCATGTGGCATATAGGTTACTCCCGTCATCGAAACGATAAGTTAGTCCAACCTTTGGTAGTAATTGTTTGAAATGATTACCCTCATGGTGATTCAACGTTGATGTGATTACAGGATTAATATTCACGCCCAACACGTGCTCTTGCAATGCGACACGAGCTGAAGTCGCATAGTCTATCGCCACATGTGAATAGTCATAGCGCAAGCCGAGCGTCGCTCTTAGGCGATTGGTGAGGTCGATATTGCTCTCATGATAGACGCCAAAGTTAAATGTTGGTGTACGGAAAACGCCTGGGACAGGATCCATCGTCATATTAATGGAAACGCCTCCCGCACGTGCAATATTAGTAGCTACTAGCGTGCGAGCCGCTAGCATAGCCGCTTCTTCAGACATACCACGTGCTATGAAACTAGGCACCATACCACGTGCCATAGCATTGAGCATTCCGTTATAAGCATAGTCCGTTATCTTCTTTGACAGGGCTGTATTCATATCCTTATCGAAATAGATGGGCGCCATCGTCTTCAACCATTGATAAGAACCAAAGGCACCGAATGTCCATTGCCATTTGCCGTTTCTATTACTCTTCACTGACAGTTCCTCAGTAATGCTATTACCATGCTGACGCTGGGTAAGATGGAGGAAATCTTGTGGAAGATAATCAATATCCATTAGCATATTGTCATGGAGGAATTGCCAGGAAGTCATGCTATTCACGTCAAAGCCATTGCCAGCATACTTGATTCCCATTCCTGTATTCAGTATATTACGTCTGTAATAGCTCTGTCTGTTCTGATTGGGCATTTGTGTGCCAGCCTTCATAGCATATAAGGGCGAGGTAAGGGATGCAGATGCTATCTCTTCTTTTGATACGAGTTGTCCATAAGGGAACCCATTCTGGTGAGTGTATTGATAGTCGGCAATCCAATCGAACATCCATCTGTCTGACGCTTTCCACATAAAGCGTCCCTTGCCTCCGAACTCATTGATAAGGTCGGCACGAGTTCCGTCAAATTGGTTTCGGAAGAAGCCATTTTGTCCACCATAGAAAGCTGATAAAGAGAAGGCACGCTTGTCATCGAGCTTCTGATAATGGCTCAGTTCCACCTTGCGCAATAGCTTCGTACCAAGCGAGAACTTTACATCTGTGCCCTGATACTGGAATGGGTTACGACTATACATACGAATGAGTCCGCCTTCTGTATTCATTCCGTAAAGCGTTCCTTGAGGGCCATGCAATACGTCGACACGGTCAATATCATAAGTGTGGAAGTTAAAAGCGCTCTTATTCAATATCGGCATTCCATCAACATAAATACCAACAGCTGGTGAGTTCACACGAGAACCGATACCACGCATATAAATAGAGGAAGTGTAACGACTTCCATATTCAGGCATAACGAATGACGGGACAAAAGTGGATAGATGGCGAGCGTCCTGCACATTTAATTGCTGGAGTTGGCTTCCATCGAAAGACGTACTACTCAAAGGCTGTTGGCGAAGTCGATAGACCTCTTTCGGCTGATTGATTACCAATACCTCATCGATATCATAAACCCGAGAGGTATCACCTATTGCTATGATATTATCAGCATGGGCACCTACTGACAAGCCTGTTGTTATCAACAAAGCTAAGCTAAACTGGCATTTAAACATATCTTTTTCGCTTTCTTACGTTTAAGTATTATTTCACTCTGCAAAGATAGAGAGAATATATATACCACACAATCCTAATTTATTAGGATAACTTATTCATTCATCGCCCCACAATGTGGACAACGCCCCTTACGATGTAAGCGAGTCCCACAATTCCCACAATAATAAGTCTCACTACTCCTTCGTAAATACATACGAAAGGCATAATAGATATAAACGACAAGTAGGATATAACCTATGTAATATAAGGTGAGAACGGAGAAGATAATATAATTAACGGCACATACGGCGGATAATCCACTAAGATAGAGTATGGCATCGCCTGACTTCAATAAACGGCGCACATCATCTATAGTCGCTATGGCGATGATCAGCATTGCCCATACTAAGCCCAGGAAGATATTAAGAAGTAAGGGCTGGGAGAACGGGTTGAGCGATGGGTGGAAATAGAACTCCCTCCACGTTTCTGGGGCAAAAAGTTGTATGCTAGCATAGAAGGCCGCTGATAACGCCACTACTACAGCTAGCAATGTAGGATAGAAGGAATTGATATCATTGAAGTGGACAATATGCGCATTACGCTTTAATATCTTACGTGCCAAATAGCCCACACCTATGATAGAAATAATAATCATAAAGATGAGCAAGTGGATGTTAGAGAAGGTGGAGATAAACTGGGAGATGGGGTCATCAGGGGTTACCTGCTTCAAAAGACGCCCTTCATGTATCCATCCAAAGGCGTAATCTTCAGTCGCTATCTGAACCCATACAGAATCATTCTTATCGTCAGGAAGAATACGAATATCAGCCACTACAATCCCCTTACCCTCATGTACGGCGAACGAATCAGTCTTCATTCGATTCACGGCCTCTTCGGGTTGTTGGCGTATAAGCATAAGTGAATCTGAGCTGACCACAAAGTTAAAGCCTTGCGAGTAATGGTGTTTCACACGGAAAGAAAGCGAGTCAGCCCCACTTATAGAGCCTTGCCAATCATCCTCCGTACTATCTTTTTGCTTTGAAAGAGAGTCGCCTCCAGCCTCTAATCTACGTGTAATCTGTGCCTCTTGAATACTATCTGGTAATCGGAAGGAAGAGGGTGTCTTCTTATGATAACAGCCTGTTATCATGAGTGTCACACTAAACAGAAAGACGATCAATATCGGATAATATCTTCGCATATTGTGAGAATGTTTGGGGTTAAAGGTTAGATGAAACGCACTTACTCTACGTCAGGATGGATATTCATTTGGCAATCCTTACAATCAAACTCTAGGCGAAAACGACGCTTATCGGGTAACTCTAAGTAGAGAGGTTCACGCCATGTGGGTTTCTTTCCTCCACGTTTCACACAATAGCCTAACGAATAACGAATACAATGACGGCATTGCATGAGTAAGGCATCTTCCACTTGTCCACGCTTCACTTGTACGCCTTGTGGGTGTTGATTCTCGAAAGCCTCATCGGGTTTTGTTAATCCTTGTTGTTCGTAAAACTTACGGGCGACATCGTTAGAGATATTATAAAGGTAAGGGAATGCCTGATATTGACTAGGGTTAGCCTCTCTCACAAACTTATAGGATTGCGCCTTATCACTATCCAATCTTGTAGTCCTGTGAATGGTGATACGCTTTCTTTCCTGTATCTTCTTGTCTAATTCTATTATCAATACACGACGCAAATCAGCAAGTACACTACTAGGAATAAAGCATTGCTCCACCCCATCTTCAAGTCTAACATCCGAGCATTCATAAGCCGTGTTTCCGAGTTTGGTCAACTGACGAACGATATTATCATGTTGAGGTATCTGGGCTTGTTGATGATCGAAACTAATAAGTGTTTCAGCACTTAATGTATCTTCCATCCCATCATCAGATACGAGCCTCACCTTTAATATAAAGCCATTATCCGTAAGCCCGAAAGTCATTACAATAGGGATTTTACGGATAGCCGTAGTACCACTCAACTCCTTATCAAAGGCTTGATCTTGATTACGATACAATGCCATACCAGGCTTTAAGCCATGTGGCATCTTGTAGGGATAAAGGCGATTACCCACGGCTCGATTCACACGGAAACCATGGAGGACTATTGGAGAGTTGACGGGTTGACGAGTTGACGAGTTATTGGAACCATGAACTTGTCGACTTGCCCTCTTGTCCTCTTGTTCACTCCCCAAGAAACACAATCCATCGCCATTAGCAAAACTTGACGTACCAGCCACATTAAAACTATCACGCCTAATCTCTTTCACCGTACCTACAAACTCGCCTAAGGCTTTTGGCGTATCAGGGGAGAAGATATCAGCCTGTCGACCATTTAAGAAATAGCTCGTATATCCACGATTAAAGGTCTTCTTTAGGTTAGGCGTAAACGAATAAGCCACACGCCCTAAAGAGGCACGACGAAACTCACGAGGATGTTGGCGGATAATCTCATCAATGCGTTGACTATAAGCCGAGACCACATTCTTTACGTAATTAATATCTTTCAGTCTTCCCTCTATCTTAAAAGCACAAGCCCCTGAACGCATTAGTGCCTCAAGATTATCTATCTGACTCATATCCTTTAGTGAGAGAAGATGACGCTGGTGTTCTATGGTTTTCCCGTCTGAATCCTTCAAGTCAAACGCTAAACGACAGAACTGAGAACATGCACCACGATTGGCTGAACGCCCAAAACAATATTGTGAGGCATAACAGATTCCACTATAACTCACGCATAATGCGCCATGCACAAAGGTCTCTAACTCCAGATTAGGCAAACGTTTATGTATCTCACTGATTTCTTCAACTGATAATTCTCGAGCCAAAACAATACGATCGAAACCCTGCTCGCTCAACCATTGGGCTTTCTCCCATGTACGTGTGTCACATTGTGTACTGGCGTGGAGGGCTATCGTATCAGGCACAATTTCCCTCACCTTACTCATCAATCCCATGTCTTGCAAAAGGAAGGCGTCAACGCCAACATTCACCAACTCACGGACTAAAGCAAGCGTCTCTTCCAGCTCTTCATCATAGATAATCGTATTGATGGTCACATGAACCGTGACACCATAACGATGAGCATATTCGCATAACTTACCAATATCCTCAACACTATTACCAGCCGATTGGCGTGCCCCAAAGCGAGAAGCACCGATATATATGGCATCTGCTCCATGGTCAATAGCGGCTATTCCACATTCAAGATTCTTGGCTGGGGCAAGGAGTTCAATAGAGCGACCCTCTCCAGCTATACCTGAAGTAAAATGAGAGGAATAAATATTATTTTTATCTTTTATCATTATAGATTACGCTTTTAAAGGGGTATTATATTGAGAAAAAACCTACTCTATTTCCCTTCTACTCACTAAAAGGGGAGGCAATCAGCTTTACCCAATTCATAAATAGTAGGTTAGCATGTGCACGCCAAGTGACAAGCGGACCTTTCATTGGATTATCCTCACGATAATAATGCTTCGGAATCTCAACATCATCACGCTTACCAAGGTCACGATGATACTCCCTATCTAATGTATCAGGGGCATACTCTAAATGACCTGTGATAAAGAATTCATACCTATTACGTGATCTTACGATTGACACCCCACTCTCCTTTGATTCGGCAATGATTTCGAGGTCATCAACTCGCTCAATATCCTCACGTCTTATCTCCGTATGACGACTCTGAGGCATACGAAAGACATCATCAAAACCACGAAAGAGAGGCAATTCAGGCTTTAAAGGAATCGTAGGGAAGATTCCAAACATCTTCTTGGATAAAGGATATTTCGGGATGTCATAGAAATGATAGAGTCCAGCCTGTGCCGACCAACAGATGTAAAGCGTTGAACGCACATTCTCACGAGCCCAATTAAATATCTCCTGTAGTTCTGCCCAATAGTCCACCTCCTCGAAAGGCATTCCTTCAACAGGTGCTCCTGTGATAATCAAACCATCAATCTTCTCCTTGCTGAGTTCTTCAAGCGTATGATAGAAACGATTGATATGTTCCGCAGGCGTATGGATGGAAGTATGGCTCTTGAGCTTCATAAAACTGATGTCCAACAATAGCGGACTATTAGAAAGAAGGCGAATGAAATCAGTTTCAGTCGTAATCTTAAATGGCATAAGATTGAGTATGACTATGCGAAGTGGATGATAATCATCCTCCCTTACAAGCCCATCCTCTATGTTGATATGCTCACGCTTTAATATGTCTATGGCTGGAAGTCCATCGGGTAATCTTAATGGCATAAATCCTGTTCTTCTATTAGGAGTTTTCCTACTCCTATATCACTTACGAAAAATCAGATACAAAGATAGTGATTAATTACTAATTGAACAAATACATCTGACAAATAAGGGAAACCCGAGAGATTAAATAATATAAACCCATGAATAAAATAGGAAGCAAAACGTCCGTATTTATTCATATATCACAAAAGCCTTCATCAAGTAAAAAGTCCCCTCTGATTGGAGGGGACTAAATCTATTATGTTTAATGTGAACAAACATTACGTAAACTTATATCATAAGTTTCGTTTACCAAAGTTTCAGACGTTCGTTCTCTGGGATGAAGAGCTTATCGCCCTCCTTCACACCGAACGCCTTATACCATGCATTAATATGAGGCAGAGCTCCATTTACACGCCACTCGCCAAGAGAGTGAGGATCACTCTTCACACGACTACGAATCTCGGCCTCTGTAATATTGTTTGCCCATACACCAGCATAAGCGATGAAGAAACGCTGTTCTGGAGTAAAGCCCATGATAACCTTGCCTTTCTTGGCTTCTGGCGTCTTTTCAAAAGCATTGAAAGCCACCTCAAGACCACCATGGTCAGCAAGATTCTCACCTAATGTGAGCCTACCGTTCGCATTAAGATCAGGCAAAACCTTGATAGCACTGAAGAAGTCAGCATACTTACCTGTACGAGCCTCAAAGTTATTACCATCCTCTTTGGTCCACCAGTCTGTCATATTACCATCCTTATCATAATGGCGTCCTTGATCATCAAATCCGTGCGTCATCTCATGTCCAATCACCACACCAATAGCTCCATAATTGAAGGCATCATCGGCCTTAGGGTCAAAGAATGGATACTGAAGAATACCTGCAGGGAAGCAAATCTCATTTGTCGTAGGATTATAATAAGCATTCACCGTTTGTGGGGTCATCAACCATTCATCCTTATCAACAGGCTTACCAGCTTTCTCTTGAATAGTTACGTTAGCCCAGAACTTACGACATGCCTGAACGTTATCATAAAAAGACTTTGAGGGGTCTATTGTAAGTTTACTCAAATCTTTCCACTTGTTAGGATAACCCACCTTCACATAGAAGGTAGAGAGCTTCTCAAGAGCGGCTTTCTTTGTCGGCTCACTCATCCAATCTTGTGCTTTAATACGCTCGGCAAGGCTCACCTGCAAGTTTTTAACTAATTCCTCCATACGTTTCTTACTTGACGCTGGGAAATAACGCTCACAATAAATACGTCCGAGTGGCTCGCCCATTTGTTCTTCCACTTGTCGTGTGGCACGTTTCCAACGAGGATAATCCTCCTTGGTTCCACGCATGGTCTTACTAAAGAAGTTGAAATATTCAGCACGTACATTATCGCTCAAACAATTAGCTGACGATAAGATTGCATCCCATTCCATTCGTGCACGAAGTTCATCTGCATTACCAGTAGATGCCAATTTATCAACGCCAGCGAAGAATGAGGGTTGTCCAACCACCATTGTTTGAATATCCTTACTCTGTATACCTTCAGCATTTGCCAATGATTCCAGAGGAAGATTAGGATATTTCTCCTTGAACTCATCAAGCGTCATCTTGTTGTAATTGGCCTCAACATCACGTAATTCTGTATTACTTTTTGAAATCAAAGCTAACATTGTTTCATAACGCATAATGGCATCACGACGTGCCTGAGCCTGTGTGTCAGAGAATCCAAAGAGTCGGAACATATTGACAATAAACTGGCGATAAGCATTACGAATTTCGCTCGTGGCTTTATCATTATCCAGATAATATTCCTTCTGACCAAGTGTTAAACCTCCTTGACCAAGATTTAATATGTTCTGTTTAGCATTCTTTTGGTCGGCATCAAAATCATATCCAAAAGGTACACCATATCCAAAAGTGGCATACTTAATCTGAAGATTGCGAAGATCGGTCAACGTTTTTGCATTCTCCATTTCGTCCAACAGAGGTTTAACAGGACTTACGCCTTCCTTATTACGACGAACCGAGTCCATAGCGAGCTTATAGAAGTCGCCCAACTTCTTCTCTACCGAACCTTCCTTACCTTGCTTTTTGAGCAAGTCTGTAAGGATTGTGTTAATCCGCTTGTTATTGTTCTCCTGTAATTGGTCGAACGAACCAAAGCGTGAGAACGCGCCAGGAAGGGGATTGAGCTTTTGCCATCCACCTGTGGCAAACGTAAAGAAGTCGTCAGCCGGACGTACCGACTTGTCGAGATTTTCAGCCTTGATACCTGCCTGACCCTGTGCCATAGCAATAAAGGGGACAGATGCAAGGAACATCATTGGTAAAAGTTTTTTGATACGCATAGTAAAAATATTTTTAATAAAATTAAAGCCTCAGAGTTTCCAACTCTTCCGACAGTATGAGCCATCGTTCGTTTTCCTCATCAAGTTCACGCTGGAGATTGGTATATTCCGTCACAAGCTCCATATTCGAGGCGTTCTCGGGTGTCATCAATAGATCATCCAATTCTTTCTTACGTGTCTCCAACTTGGCTATCTTGCTTTCGGATTCCTCCACGGCACGTTGAGCCTTACGAATCTTCTTCTGTATCTCTTTGCGTTCAGCATAGGATAAGGCCTCACCAGAAGCCTCCCCCAACCCCTCCGAAAGGAGGGGAGCTTCCTTTCTGCTATTATTAGATGATGTCAACGAGAGGTTCTCTGCACTCTCCCCCTTTCGGGGGAGCTGGAGGGGGCTTTTCAACCAATCATAGATTCCCCCTAAATGCTCTTTCACCTTACCACCACCAAACTCATAGACCTTACTTACCAATCCATCCAAGAACTCACGATCGTGACTCACGATAATTGCCGTACCATCAAAGGCTTTGATGGCTTCCTTCAACACTTCCTTTGAGGCAATATCGAGGTGGTTCGTTGGCTCATCAAGGATAAGAAGATTCACAGGCTCAAGCAAGAGTTTGATCATCGCTAAGCGTGAACGCTCGCCTCCTGAAAGTACTTTGACGTACTTCTCCGACGTCTCTCCACCGAACATGAACGCACCTAGCAAATCATTGATTTTCAACCTCATATCACCTGTGGCGACCCTATCAATCGTTTCATAGATCGTAAGGTTCTCATCCAATAATTGTGCCTGATTCTGTGCGAAATAACCTATTTGTACGTTATGACCTATCTTCAGCGTACCATCAAAAGGAATCTCGCCCATGA
>ERZ773051.626-NODE-626-length-23392-cov-27.370228_pt1 | contig 23392 bp, 21 predicted proteins | sample MGYA00580631_ERZ773051 | MGnify/ENA primary metagenome ERZ773051 (study PRJEB29015, sample SAMEA2738137) | human oral metagenome | biome: human oral; feature: human-associated habitat; material: saliva | place: China | collected 2204 ... | reverse complement strand
CCAGGGCATTTAGTGGGTCAATAATAAATCGTTTTACTGGGTCTAAAATACTTTGTCAGCGTGGGTCAAATTAGTGTGGCTTTTCCAGCGCTCGATATGCGTGGTAACTTCCGCTTGCGTAAGTTCCTTGCTGGTGGTTCCTCGCTCACCGAAGCCCACTTCGCTGATGGTGGTGCGCTGGAAGAGGTGGACTATCCAGCCACGACATCATACGTGGAATTGAAGAACCTCGATAATCTCACTAACGAGAAGTGCAACACCGAAGCGTGCGCACCTAACGTTATGAGCTACTTCGTCAGCGGTTGCGACAACCTCCAGCCCGTGAAGAAGCTAATCGATATCATGGACGCACAAGTTGGGCAAATTCCTCACGCTCTCCGCTACGTACGCTGTGTCGGGTTCAACGAGACCTTCACCGACGGGCGCGCATTCGACAAACTCTCCCAGCTGGTAGATGGTACGTATCAAGGCATAGACGCTGAAGGACAATACGGCAACGACCCATACCCAGTCTTGGACGGTACAATCAACCTCACCACAGGCGCATATCGCGACACCTACGATGCCCTAATGACGCACTATCCCAAGCTGAAGCTCAATATCGCTAAATGGTGGATTCGCTTCGAGGACCCAGAGGTGAAGCGCATCTGCATAGAGAATTGGGACAAAGACGGTGATGGCGAGCTCTCTATGGAAGAAGCCGCCTCAGTTAGTTCCATCGGGACTATGTTTAGAGGGAACAAGCACCTAAAGACATTGAAGGACCTACGGTTTTTCACTTCTTTAGATGACGGTTCACAACAGATTGTAGCAAACTGCCCTAATCTTACAGAGGTATGGGTGCCAGGATCTATGACTTTTATTGGAAGTTGGTTTTCTTTGGGTTCTCCAAAATTAAAGACTGTTGTCATGTGCGGGAATATACCTCCTGTGGCCTATTCAAACTTTATGTATATCAATACTTCTTACGAATACCCTAAGGGTTTACAGATATTTGTTCCAAATAACGCTCTTAAAGATTACAAGCAAAAGTGGGCGGCTATAAGTAATGGATTAACTCGTATAATAGACTATATTAAGCCCTTTAGTGAGTATCAAGGATGATACTCACTAAGGGGTTCAAACTCTAACCAATCAGCAAGATTAGCTAAGCGATATGCTTCTACACTTTCATCAGGTACATATATGTGTTTTATCTTCGCATTCGCAAATTCCCAATAACCATATCGCTTAGGTGGAGTTTTTCCATGAAATACAAGAGAATTGACTGTACTATTCATAAAGCACCTTTCATCGAGGAAAGATATAGTAGAAGGTAACTCTATCGTTCTCACTGTAGCTTTTTCAAAGGCTACTGTTGATACTTCAGTACAACCTTCTGGTATTACTATTGAGTCTTTTACTGTTATGTTTTGAAAAGCTCCCTTACTCATACTGATTTTGCCAAACAAGCCAAGCTCTTTCAGCGATTTGAATGATCCGCCTGCAAACATAGTCCCGATGGAACCCTTACCTAAACGCTCTTCGTATCTCCTTATTAATCGTTGTGTCTTTCACGGCAGAATATACCTGCGTTGTCTTGATGCTCTGATGCCCTAATATGTGTTGTATAATAGGTAAACTCACACCTTTACTCAGCAGCACAGTTGCGCACGTATGCCTTGCACAATGAAAAGTAATGTGCCTATGTATGTTGAACCGCTTAAGCACACGCTTCAGTACCAGATTACAGCGAGCGTTGCAAGGCAGCTGAAAGAGTTTACCTGTTGTAGTCTTGTTCTCTTGCACCATTGCAGCAGCCTTCCCTCCAAACATCTTAGAGATAGGTATTCGCACCTCATGGTCAGTCTTCTGCATTCGCATCACAACCCACTTATTCCTATATATGTTCTTAATGTGCTGCTTAGTTACTTGCACGATGTCTGAGAAGCGAAGACCAGAATAGACACTGAATAGAAAACCTTTAACTATCTTCCTCTCCTCTTCTGTCAAGTCTTCCTTCTCCTCCTTATCTTCTATCCTCCTCAGTTCTCTCTCTGTCAGCGATTGCTTCTGAATATTCTCCGTCTTAATATGATATTTGCGAAATGGATAGACTGTCATCAGTTCCTCGTCAATAGCGAGATTGACGAATCGACGAAATATCTTCATAAACTTAGCAATGGTGTTTATCGCATACCCTACATTCTTTAGGAAGTTCTCAAAATCGCAGATACACTTGTAATCAATCTGAGTGAAGGTCATACCTTCCTTAAATCGTCTTAGAACCGCTAATGCTGCCTTATGATTCGCAATCGTCCCTTCTGTATATGTCTCCTTATCTATCTCACCTTCCATCCAGTCGAGGAAAGAACCATCCTCCTTGTATGTAACCAGAGTAGGGTTGTCGACCAATTTGTTGACGTCACCAATATGCTTGATGACGTATTGCCCATCTACTTGTAACTGTATTAGTGCATTATGCCCACGCAATTGTACAACTAAATCTTGAATAAGCTCTTTGATATTCATTTCTTTGAATTTTGAGGACAACCTGCCCAAAATTCAGTATCTTTGTAGTCTATTAGCAGGCTGCAGGTGAAAAATAAAAAAGCCCCCAGCCTGTTAAAAAATCGTCTCACTTATTATTTAACCCAAACGCCGCAAGGGCGAGACCGGGGGCTGTATGCCTTCCGACCGTCCTTGCGGTTCGTTTTTGGTTGCGCTATGCGCAATAATAAGTGAGACAATGCAAAGGTAGTAAAAATTAGAATAATGAAGATAATAGAAGTATTGAAATTTAACCGTGAGCTAATAAAAAAGCTCAAAACGGCTGGTATACGCTTAGAAGATGAAGCGTATGTAGACTTATATACTGATTATATGGCATTGATAGAACGTGGCGAAAAAGTATCGTACATTGTGGCGCATCTATCAGATAAGTATGCCGTAAGCGAACGCAAAGTGTATGATTTGATTAGACGCTTCCAAAGTGACTGCAAAACGCTTGCAGTATAACTTGTTCTCGTTTTTCTCTTGACTCAACAAATAGTGCGAACTTTGCCATGCAAAATAAGTGAGACAATGAGAAAACAATATTTATCAGCACCGCTTCCATTTCAGGGACAGAAGCGGATGTTTGCTAAGGAGTATATTAAGGTATTAGAACAGTTCCCAGACGGGACAACTTTTGTAGATTTATTTGGAGGAAGTGGTCTGCTATCGCATATTGCTAAGTGCCAGAAACCACATTCAAAGGTTGTATATAATGACTTCGATGGATACAGGTTGCGATTGGAACATATTCCACAGACAAATGAACTACTTGCGGAACTTAGAGAAATAGTGCAGGGTACACCACGGTACAAGCCCATCACTGGTGATGCACGAGAGAAAGTGTTTGAGTGCTTGCACAAATATCAGGAACGTTACGGCTATCTGGACTTTATTACCATATCCACCTCTATTATGTTCTCCATGAAGTACTGTCTGAGCATAGAGGAGATGCGTAAGGAGACTTTGTATAACACGATACGCAAGACTGACTACTCGTTATGTAGCGACTACTTGGACGGACTAACCATCGTATCGGCAGACTACAAGCAGGTGTTCAATCAGTATAAAAATACGCCAGGTGTGGTGTTCTTGGTCGATCCTCCATATCTAAGCACCGATGTTGGTACTTATAATATGTGTTGGAGTCTCGCAGATTACCTTGATGTGCTAACTGTTCTGATAGGACATTCATTTGTGTATTTTACAAGTAATAAATCATCTATCCTTGAACTATGCAACTGGATCGGGCAAAATAAACATATAGGCAACCCATTTGAAATGTGTAACAAGCTAGAATTCAATGCCCACATGAATTATAGCTCCTCTTATACAGATATTATGCTGTATAGGAATGCCAATAGAACGACATTCTAATGCCATTTGAACGATGAACAAATACTATCAAATGCTGAGCGATATCCTGGAGAAAGGTAACACACAGAATAATAAGAAAGGAATAATACGCTACTTACTTAACCAACAGCTTGTTCTAACTCCAGCCGACCTGCTTGATATATTTGAGTCGCATGGTATCGCACGTAAGAAACTGCGTAATGAACTGCAACTCTTCATGCAGGGTGAGCGTCTGGTAGAGAAGTATCGTGAAGTCGGTATTGCTTGGTGGGATTATTGCGGTTCAATTCTTGTCAATAGTTATCCTACATATCTGGAGAAGTTGCCTCCGCTGATAGAGAAGATAAATCGTGAAAAGCGTAGTAGCAAGAATTATGTGTTGTTTTTAGGCGAGACTGGTGCAGAAAGTAATCAAGCACCATGTCTTAGCCTTGTACAGTTCCAAATAGATGAAGGACAACTCGTTGTATCTGCTTATCAACGAAGTAGTGATGCAAATCTTGGATTACCAGCCGATATATACCACCTATATCTTATGGCACGACAAATAGAACTACCTTTAAAGAATATAACTCTAAATATAGGTAATGTACACATATACGAGAATAACTTAGAGCATACAAAATTACTACTTAATGGAGATGATACTATAAAGTTTGAGCTGAACGTATAGCTAACTTGAAAAGTTAAACGCCTCAGAGAAGTCTGGGCGTTTTTTCATATTGTGAGGGAACTTGAAAAAGAACATTTCGTTTTACGAGGCAAAACGCTTCGTTTTATTTTTCGATAACATTTCGTTTTGCGGATTATATATTAAAAAGATTCCGCGCATTCATCGTTAGGTCAATAATAGTTTCTTTCCCTATTGATGTTCCGTTTTTAAAAGCATAAATAGCAATGCCTGCATACGCACCTCCGAAATTCAAGATAAACTCTTTATAGTCGTTATCTATTGTTAAGTGAAGTTCTTTTTCAGCATTTTCAATTTCTTCGTTGGTAGCGGCAACGCCCAATAGAGTTGGATTTTCTTTAAAGAAGGCGCTCAATTTCTTAATAATGCTTTGCTTCATATTTTTATTTATAGTTCTCTAATTCGCTTTGAATATCTTTAATCATATCTATCATAGATACATTCAGTCCATAACCATTGGCAATTGGAAACACCAAAGCATTACTAACGTTGTTTGCTTGTAGCTTTTTTATAATTGTTTCTAGAAATTCGTTAATCTCAAAACTTTTATACGAAACACCTTTCATTCCCCTTGTGTTTGTTGCATAGTGTTCAGCAAAGTCTTTAAACGGAAACAATAGTATATAGAGCTTGCCGTTCTTTGCTTCGTTCAGCACGATATAATCGTCTTCATAAAGCGTCCATACTTGTTCCCAATCGCATATTCGTTTTAGAAAGTAGTTGTAACGTTTCTCTGGCGATAGTGCTGTTACAGCTTCAAGTTCTTGTTTAGATACTTTCATTGTTTCTTTAGTTTAATACAAATTATGGTATATTGACGTAATGTTCTCTAATGTCTGCATCGTCAGAGTGTGCACATTTTACTTTCAAATCTATTGGCAAGTCATTTCGAAGACAGATTGCAACTTTGCAAGCCTTGTCTCCTTGCTCATAAATCAAGCGCATCAATCTTTCGTCTAAACCGTTCTTTTCTGCAATTTCTGCGAGAATGCTATAGGCTAAGTCGTTTAATGGCTTCTTCAGCAATTCAGTAACGATAAGTTCAAAGTCGGGTATTTGAATGTCCAGGTGTAGAGATATATTTGTCGAAGTATCCCATACGTTGCTCAATTCTTCGAAGTTACAGAGTATTTTCTCCTTATTTATATATAATATATCCATTTGAACGATTTATTATATTTGTATATGACACTTTCGATTACTTGAAATTATTTCTTAGCTCCAGCAACAGTTCGGTTGTTACTTTACTGAAAGGAATATACTCTTTCACTAAGTATGAGTTGTCGGGTATATCCTTTTCAGGATCTCCTCTGTACACATAGCTTTCACCATAGCGATGCAATACAAACTCTTTTCTTTTTGTGTCGTATCGGAATGTAGTGTAAGTTAATACGAAATAGAACCCTGCACAGTACGAATCTTCTACTGTAAAGTAGTGTCCTTTAACTTTTATATCGCGGAAGCCATCGGCTGGACAGTTATCGTCTATGGTAAATGTGTTAAAACGTGATACCTCTTTACCATTCTTCAGCAATATAATAGCAACAGAATTGCCCAATATAGTATCGTTATTTTCCTTTTCGTTGCCTCCCACTTCTATGGAATATACTTCTCCCTTGCCAAAATTCATTTTACATTGAGGCGAATACTCATATTGTGCTAAAGCTGGTAAGATGTTATAACAGATAGCTAATAACGATAAAAGAATAAATTTCTTCATCTCTTGTTGCATGTCTATAGTTGGTTTTTATATCTATATGTTGATGGAGAACAATAAGTAAATAACAGTTGCAAATATACGAAATATTATTTGGACTGGTTTTGCTTGGTATAAAAAAATGTAGAGTGAAATATTAAATACATAAATATGAGATAATAAGAACGGCATTTGGAGAACGAACAATGAATATTTCTGTAAAACCATCTAAGCAACATCAAATTAGTTAAGACTTTATGTAGCAAGAATATACAATTTTTGTGCAATATAAGAGCCTCTTTGCGTATTTTCGTTGATTTATATCAATATTTATCTTTTTTAGGCAAAACAATCTTTGAAATATTTGCAGGAAGTTTAATTTATGCGTACCTTTGCATTGTCAAAAGGTTAATAGATTGTTTAGGTTAGTAGTAATAGATTTAGGTTTTTAGTTATTTTTTAAAGGTAAAAGTTTAACAGGTTGTAATAAAGGGTATCAGGAAATCGTGAGATTTTCTCTATTCATAGACTATAACAATTTAGTTAAACAACATAAATACGGAAGCTCGTTGAGAGTTTCCGTATTTGTTTTATATATCGGTTATAGAATTTTCTTATTCTTCGTACATACATATTTAATAAATGTTGTGGCTTTGCTTAATTTGATATTTGGGTTTGCAACACAACAATAGCCGAACTTTGCAGTATGGCTAAATTCGGCGTTATACATTGTTGGTTAGGCTTTTACAATAATACTTAAATAGCAACATAACATAATAAGAGAATTCATACAGTTCAACAAAAGAAATATTTTTTAGGTGTTACAATATAGCCTCATACAGGTTGTAGTTTTTTATGATATCTAATTTGCAACTTACAGATATCTGAGACGATCGTTACAGATATCTAAGACGATCGTTTCAGATATCTAAAACAAAGGCAACTATATTCTACATACTTTTATCAACATAAGAAAAGTTTTAATTGCTTGCTGGTTAGGCAGTAAGCACTGTTTATAATTTAAGTGCTACAGTTTACCCCAAATCACTCATTAGAACCTAAACAAATTTTGTTTTATTATCGAGCAGATTGCCAGTTGCTGCAATGCAGGCGTAGCGGATTATGTAAAGTTAAAAAGACAGACAAGATACCGATAAGAAAATAAAAAATGTTAGGAAACAATACCATAGTGATAAGAACTATATATATTGTAGTCTAATGACCAATTTTGGTTTAATAGTCGTTTTGGCTTTGCATTAGTTTTTTTAGACCAAATAAATACAGTAACTAAATTTGCTAACTATCCTAAAAAAGGAAGTTTTTTCTTGTTCTTTCTTCGATTAAAGTGTATCTTTGCAAAAGAAAATCTTATAAATAAGAGGTATACTAATTATATTTAGCACCTCTATGATACACACCTAATTACATAAAACGAATATGATTCTATTTTTCTTGGCTTCTTACGATACAGTAATTGCTACTGAAATCGACCATAATCCAACAAAGGAAGAGATTGAAAAGTTGAGTTGGCTTTACGGCAATGCAAAGTTAATAAACGACAAGCAACTGTCGGGTTACTATCTTGGGCCACGTCGCGAAATGATAACCCCATGGAGTACGAATGCCGTTGAAATAACTCAGAACATGGGTATCAACGGCATTTCGCGTATAGAAGAATACTTCCCAGCACAGTCTATGGAGGCAAATCCAGATAGAATGATATTCAGAAACTACGATGGATTAAATCAAGACATTTTTACTGTAGACATTCAGCCAGCCGACATAAAATTTATTGATAACTTAGAAAAGTTTAACGAAGAAGAGGGATTGGCACTGTCGCCAGAAGAAATAGAATATTTACATGAGGTAGAGAAGCAAAACAACCGTCCATTAACCGATTCAGAAGTGTTTGGTTTTGCACAAATCAACTCCGAACACTGCCGTCATAAAATATTCGGAGGAGAGTTTGTTATAGATGGTAAGAAAATGGAAAGCAGCCTTTTCAACCTTATAAAGAAGACTACAAAAGAAAATCCGGGCAAAATTTTGTCTGCGTATAAAGATAATGTAGCTTTTGCCGAAGGTCCAGAAATAGAACAATTTGCTCCAGAGAACCAAAGCACATCAGACTATTTTAAGATAAAAAACATAGAGAGTGTAATCTCGTTAAAAGCCGAAACTCACAATTTTCCCACCACAGTAGAGCCTTTTAATGGCGCTGCAACGGGTACGGGTGGCGAAATTCGCGACCGTATGGGTGGTGGCGTAGGTTCTTGGCCAATTGCTGGAACTGCAGTTTATATGACGGCATACCCACGATTGAAAGACGAAAATGGAAAGACACCAGCTTTACGCGATTGGGAAGACATTCTGCCAGTGCGTAAATGGCTGTATCAAACACCTCAACAAATACTTACAAAAGCTTCTAATGGAGCAAGCGATTTTGGTAATAAGTTTGGGCAACCATTGATTGCAGGTTCTGTTTTGACTTTCGAACATCAAGAAAATGGTGAAAAATATGCTTACGATAAAGTTGTAATGCTTGCTGGAGGAGTAGGCTACGGAACAAAGCGCGACTGTTTAAAGAAAGAACCACAGCCAGGAAATAAAGTAGTTGTGGTGGGTGGCGATAACTATCGCATAGGACTTGGTGGAGGCTCTGTTTCATCGGTAGATACAGGTAGATATTCAAACGGAATAGAATTGAATGCAATTCAGCGTGCCAATCCAGAAATGCAGAAGCGTGCTTATAATCTTGTTCGTGCATTGGTAGAAGAAAACGAAAATCCGGTTGTTTCTATTCACGACCACGGTTCGGCAGGACATTTAAACTGTTTGAGCGAATTAGTGGAAGACTGCGGAGGCAAAATAGAAATGGATAAATTGCCTATTGGCGATAAAACATTAAGCGCAAAGGAAATTATTGCAAACGAATCGCAAGAACGTATGGGCTTGCTGATAGACGAAAAGCATATAGACCACGTTCGCCGTATAGCTGAACGCGAACGCGCTCCGATGTATGTAGTAGGCGAAACTACAGGCGATGCACACTTCTCGTTTGTTCAGAAAGATGGTGTGAAACCATTTGATCTTGATGTTGCGCAGATGTTCGGACATTCGCCGAAAACTATAATGAAAGACGAAACAGTAGAGCGCAAGTACGCTGACGTTACTTACAATATAGAAAAGATAGACGATTACGTTGCACGTGTGCTACAATTGGAAGCCGTTGCTTGTAAAGATTGGCTAACAAATAAGGTAGACCGCTCAGTTACAGGACGCATAGCACGCCAGCAATGTCAAGGACAAGTGCAGTTGCCACTATCCGATTGTGGAGTAGTAGCTCTCGACTATCGTGGCTATAAAGGTATAGCAACAGCCATTGGACACGCTCCACAGGCAGGATTGGCATCGCCAGAAGCAGGATCGGTACTATCTGTAGCAGAAGCCTTAACCAATATAGTATGGGCTCCGCTTGCTGAAGGAATGGATAGTATTAGTCTTTCTGCAAACTGGATGTGGCCTTGTCGTGCACAAAAAGGAGAAGATGCACGCCTTTATAGTGCAGTGAAAGCATTGTCAGACTTCTGTTGTGCCATTGGTGTTAATGTGCCAACAGGTAAAGATTCGCTATCGCTCACACAACAATATCCTAACGGTGAGAAGATTGTTTCGCCAGGAACAGTTATCGTTTCAAGTGGAGCAGAGGTGAGCAACGTGCGTAAGGTGGTTTCTCCAGTGTTAGTAAATAACAAGAAAACACGCTTATACCATATCGACTTCAGTTTCGATGAACAGCGTTTGGGTGGCTCTGCCTTTGCACAAAGTTTAGGAAAGGTTGGCTCTGACGTTCCTACCGTAAAAGAACCACGCTACTTCTGCGATTGTTTCGATGCTATTCAAGAGATGATTCAACGTGGTTGGATACTTGCTGGACATGATATTTCGGCTGGTGGTATGATTACAACACTGCTCGAGATGACCTTTGCAAATCCTGAAGGCGGATTGAATATTAATTTGCACGATATGCAAGGCGCCGACATTGTGCGTAAGTTATTTGCAGAAAATCCTGGTGTTATTATTCAAGTTGCCGATGAACACAACGATGAGGTAAAGGCATTCTTAGAAGATAATTGTATTGGTTTCGCACGCATTGGTAATCCAAATACTAAGAATAGAATGCTAACCATTACTGACGGAAGTTGGAAACACGAATTTGATATTGATGCTTTACGTGAGAAATGGTATGAAACATCTTATTTGTTAGACCGTAAACAAACAGCAAACGAATTAGCAGAGAAACGACACAACAACTATAAGGTACAGCCTATTGAAATGAAATTCAATGCAGACTTTACTGGTACGTTGCAACAGTATGGCTTAAATCCAAACCGTTGGAAAGATAATGCACCTATAACACATCAAACTCCAAAGGCTGCAATTATTCGTGAGAAAGGAACAAACGGCGACCGCGAAATGGCATATAGTCTTTATCTCGCAGGCTTCGAGGTGAAAGATGTTACAATGACCGACCTTATCTCTGGGCGCGAAACACTTGAAGAAGTAAATATGATAGTGTTCTGTGGTGGTTTCTCTAATTCAGATGTACTCGGTTCTGCTAAAGGTTGGGCGGGAGCTTTCCTCTATAATCCAAAGGCAAAACAAGCTCTCGACAAGTTCTATGCCCGTAAAGATACACTCTCACTTGGTATTTGTAATGGCTGTCAGCTTATGGTAGAACTGAACTTAATTAATCCAGAGCATAAGCATCGAGCACAACTGGTGCATAATGATAGTCATAAGTTTGAGAGTGCTTATTTAGGACTGAACATTCCAGAGAATAAGAGTGTAATGTTTGGCTCGCTTAGCGGTAATAAACTTGGTATTTGGGTGGCACACGGAGAAGGTAAGTTTATGCTTCCAGAGCCTGAAGACCGTTATAATATTGTGGCAAAATACAATTATGCACAATATCCTGGTAATCCGAATGGCTCTAATTATAATGTGGCAGGTATTTGCTCAAACGATGGTAGACACCTTGCAATGATGCCTCATTTAGAGCGTTCAATCTTCCCATGGCAACAAGGTTGGTATCCTATGGAACATCGTAACGACGAGGTTACTCCATGGATAGAAGCATTTGTAAATGCTCGTAAATGGGTAGAAGAACATCTTCATTAAGTCGGAAGAGCGAATACTAATTTTATTTAGTGTATTGCTAAAGCGTGAAAACGCACTTTTCGACGAGTGAGAATCGAACGATAATAATAATAAATGTTAGACAACAAAAACAAAGAACTTAACAATGCAAGCCTATCTTCTTCTGAAAAAGAAGAGAATGGGCTTGCCATTTATTGGAATGCCTTTAAAACATTCTTTAAAATAGGAGCCTTTACACTTGGCGGAGGCTATGCTATGATTTCTATTATAGAGAGTGAAGTTGTAGATAAGCAAAAATGGATAAGTAAAGAAGACTTTGTAGACCTTATAGCGGTTGCTCAAAGCTGTCCAGGTGTATTTGCTATTAATATAAGTACCTTCGTTGGATACAAAATCCGAAAGACTCCTGGCGCATTGTGCACCAGTTTAGGTACAGCACTTCCTTCTTTCCTTATAATACTTCTTATTGCTATGTTCTTTCATCATTTTATGGACATAGCTTGGGTGGCAGCAATGTTTCGTGGCATTCGTCCGGCAGTTGTTGCATTGATAGCTGTGCCAACGTTTAGCCTTGCGAAGAGTGCTAAGATAACTCTCGCTAACTGTTGGATACCAATTCTTACAGCTTTGCTTATTGCTTATTTAGGAGTGAACCCTATATATGTGCTTATTGCAGCCGCTATTGGTGGCTATTTATATGGTAAATTTATTGTTCCAACCGAATAGCGATGATAATATTTCTGCAACTCTTTTATACATTCTTTATTATAGGATTGTTTGGATTTGGTGGAGGTTATGGAATGCTTTCGCTTATTCAAACAGAAACTGTAATGCATCATCATTGGTTGTCGTCTGCCGAATTTACCAACATTGTGGCTATATCGCAAATGACACCTGGCCCTATTGGCATTAACTCGGCTACATATTGTGGCTACACTGCTGTGCACAATATGGGACTATCCAACACAATGGCTATATTTGGTAGCATTACCGCCACGTCTGCTTTAGTGTTACCTTCGCTTATTTTGATGCTACTTATCAGCAAGATGTTTCTTAAATATATGAAGACACCTGCTGTTCAATCTATATTTATGGGATTGCGCCCAGTAGTGGTTGGCTTGTTGGCTGCTGCTACTTTGTTGCTTTGCAATGCCGAAAACTTCTCGTTGCCAAGTATAAATGTGTGGCAATTTTCTATTAGTATAGGTTTGTTTATTGCAACTTTTATTGGAACTATGTGGTTAAAGATAAATCCAATTAGAATGATTTGTTATGCTGCAGTAGCGGGAATGTTACTTCTGTATTAGCCTCTTAAAGCACATTAATATTTTATAGATACGATATAACTCAAACTGAAGAATAAATACAAGAAAAATTATGTTTAAACTAAAACAAGTGCTGCTTTTAGTAGCTCTAAGCGTTGCTTTTGCTGTATACGCACAAGGTCCTAATGGTACAGGAACGTACTATAAAGGTGCAGATGGATTCTCTGGTAAAACTTTAAAAACAAAGTTGTATCATATAGTGGGAAAACTGCACACTACTGATTATAACGGATTGTGGCAAACTTACAAAACAACAGATAAGCGTCCAGATGGCAAATTGTGGGATATGTATTCTAAAGTAACAAACTACGAAATTGGTAGTTCTTCGCAGGGGCACCCTTCTGGTCGTGAAGGCGATGGTTATAATCGTGAACATTCCGTACCAAAGAGCTGGTTTAACAAGCAAACTCCAATGCACAACGATGCTTTCCATGTGGTTCCGTCAGACACGTATGTAAATAGCGTGCGAGGTAATTTACCTTATGGCGAAAACAATGGTGAAATGTTTAAGGGACAAGGCAACTTTGCAAAGAAAGGAAAATGTACCACCGCTGGTTATACAGGAACAGTGTTCGAACCTGCAGACGAATATAAAGGCGACTTTGCACGTATATACTTCTATATGGCTACAGCTTACGAAGCTGCCATTGCCAATTGGAAATCACCCGTAATGAGCGGCGACGAATATAAGCCATACGTAAAGTGGCAAATGGATATGCTGTTGCGTTGGGCTAAAGAAGACCCCGTGAGCCAAAAAGAAATTCTACGCAACGAAGCTGTTTATAAAGTTCAGGGAAACCGCAACCCTTATGTAGACTATCCCGGATTAGAAGAATATGTTTGGGGAAACAAGGTAAACGATAAGTTTAGCTACGACCATTACGTTAGCCCGAACCCAGCAAACCCTACCGATATAGGAGGCGTTTATCCAGGACATAATGGCGAAAATCCAACAGAACCTGTTAATCCAGAAAATTCTACCGATAAATATGTGTTTAAAAAAATAACCAAAAGTAGCGAACTACAGCCCGAAACACAATATATTATTGTATGCGAACAAGCAAACACAGCACTAAGCAAGGCTGATGGAACGAAAACATCAAGCTTTTATGCGCCTGCAAATGTAGAAATAAACAACTCTACCATAACAACCGCAGTTGATGGAAACAACACCCCGCACCAAATAACCATAAGCGGAACAGATGGCGCATACGCATTATACGATGTTGCCGGAAAGGTTTACCTTATAAGTAAAACAAAAAAGAATGTGTTAGAAGGCGTAACAAACAAATCGGCATCGTGGACCATTACTTTCTCTAACGATGGAAATGCCGAAATAAAGTCGAACTTATCCGACAACCGTTCCATATTCTATAACACACAAATGGCACGTTTTGCTACTTACACCACAACCACACAGAAACCAGTGCAACTATACAAATTTGTTAAAGTTGTAACCGGCATAACAAATGTAGAAAACAATACACATAAAAACACATCGGGCGTTTATACGCTCTATGGACAAAAAATAAGTAACAAAGCCGAAACATCTCATTTACCCAAAGGCGTATATGTTGTAAATGGAAAAAAAGTGCTTGTAAAATAAAATATACAACAATATCTCTTGTACGAGCCGTACAGCTATAGTGGCACAAAGCAAAATAAGTGTTTTAACTTTGAAACCACTATAGCCATACGGCTTTTTTCATTAAAACACAGATGAATATTAATAAGAAATGAAGAGAAATGTAATTAATATTTTTCAATTTCTTATTATTATTTTGAACATAACTAGCATTTCTCACTTTTAATATAAGAAAACAAGAGAGAATAAGGACAAAAGAAAGATAAAATGGAAATATTTTGCAATAAATTTGAACGTAACGTTTTTTTCTTTTATATTTGCAGGAACTTTAGTCCATAGTGTATTTCTCTATTTTTTAATATAGAGTTTCCTACATTAACTTATAAACAATTGTAACCCCGCTAATTGATGAAATTCATTACTATCATATTGTTCTATTTGTGCTTGTGTACCATCTGTAATGCACAAGTTAAATTTATAGGTAGCGTAAAATTACATAATGGAAGTCCTGTTGAAAATGCCATTATTATAGCTAAAATTCCATCAGAAAAAGGAGAACGTATTGTTGCCAATACAAGAACCGATGAACAAGGACACTATGCTTTTACACTTTCAAATAGCAGTCCGCAAATTGTTTTATATATTTCCAACTTCAATATCAAACCCATTCGAAAGGAAATAGCCAATATTTCTCAAACTTTAGACTTTGTTGCAGAATCGCAAAGCATAGAATTAGAGGAAGTATATGTAAAACCGACGATTATAAATGCCAAAGGCGATACGCTGACCTATCATCTTTCTCATTTTAGAGATAAAAATGACAGAAAGCTCCGAGAAACCTTAGAACGTTTACCAGGAATTACCATAAACGATGCAGGAAGAGTATTATATAATGGTAGGGAAATTACAGAATTTCAGATAGAAGGGGGCAATCTTTTTGAGGGAAAATATTCTATAGCACTTGAACGTATAGACCCAAAAGATATTATTGCAGTAGACATAATGCAACACCATCAGCCCATACGTGCTTTGCAGGGTAGCCGTATTACAGATGATGTAGCACTTAATGTGAAACTTTCTCCAAATTCAAAAAACACTTTGACTGGAAAAATGGAAGTTGGTGGTGGTTATAGAGGAGGCAACAAAGATAATTTAGCTTATACCGCACGATTATATGGAGGTTTATTTAATGCCAAACATCAAATTTTTGTCACTGCTTCGGCAAATAATAGCGGCGAACAATTAAGAGATATTTATGCCGTGCCTTTAACCTCGCTATCCAGTAATTTACTTTCTTCTCCCACACCACAAAGTGGTATGCTCAACAAGAATGATTATATGACAAATAAGAGTGAGGCGTTGTCAATAAACGGACTATACAATAAAACTCCTGATTCCAAATGGAATTATGCAATAATAGCAATGAACGAAAATACCGAAGGGTGCGCAAGTATGGAATATACTTATCATATTAACCAACAAGAGAAAACGCATAAACGAAGTTTTGAATTTGGAAATAATTACCGAAATATAGATTTCCTTCTTAAATACGAACAAAATAAATCGCGATATTTTTTTATGAACAAATTGGTTGGAACTTGTAATAGAGAGTTGCCATTCGTACAACAACTTATACAAACTACACAACTTGACGAAAGTCTCAACCAAAGAGAATTTGCACTTGATAATAAATTAAGGTTAATATACAAATGGAACGAAGTAAATGGACTGGATACGCAGTTCAACTTACAATTTACCAATAGTCGTGAGCTGCTCTTTTTAGCACAAGAAGCGAGAATCAACTCTTTGCCACAGCCCACAGCACGGCAAGAAGTAAAGCAAAAATTCTATTACGCAGAACTGCGACAAGAGATGCTTTCTACAATCAGACTTGGCAATTGTACATTCGACCCTTATTGGTTTGGCATTGCTGATAAAAATATGCTATCTACTGCATTGTATTCTTCAGGTTTATTTTCTCCAGAAAGTAGTTTTGCTTTAAGTGACGATATGCATTATAACCGTGCGAAAGCTGGATTTGGTTTATCGTTTCAGTCGGCTATGGCACATTTTCGAATCTATGGATATATTCCGTTAGTTTATTCACATATCTCCGTATACTCTCCTTATATCACCCCCAAAAAACATTCTCTACATATCCTTCCGAATTTAACGATAGAACGCTCTTTGTTATCTCATATTTCGCTGCAATTACAATGGTCTAGAGAGGTTCACGACAATAAACCAGAAGATTTTTTGCAAGCTTTTATTATCCGTAACAGCTACGAGCAGACTCGTGCAAATATAAACGATATAACTTCAACAAATAATCATTATCTTTCAGCAAAAATCAATTATGCCAACGCTTTCAAATTACTCTTTGGTAATTTACGCATAAATTATAATTATCTGAACAGCGATATGATGACAAATAAAGTGGTAAAGGATAACCACATAGCACTTTATCTTATTCCACTGAATTTTAATACCCATTCATTGAGTTTAAGTGGCGAGTTATCGAAAGCTTTTTATTGGAAGAAAACAAACGTGGGTTTAAAAGTAAGTCATACACGGTTTTCTTCTTCACAAATGCTAAATGATATTAGTTATCCCTTTCAAATCAATGAAAGCAGTTTCTCTCTGAAGGGAGGTATTACGCCTGTAAAAGGTTTGCTCACCGAAATTCAGATGTTTATCAACCGAAGCTGCATGTCAGACCCCACCAATAAAAATACCGACATTGTTACAACTCGTGCAATGTTAATAGGGAAGATAATGGCAACGTTCAGAAAATGGAGTATTTCCTGCAACACCTTATATTCGCAGCAAGACCATACACATACTTTTCTCGCAAATGCGAAATTGTATTATAAGACAAAATTAGTTGAATGGAGTTTAAACCTTCGTAATCTGTTCAACGCACAACAACTGAATATAGTTTCGGTTAATGCACAAGAGCAGCAGCGCAACACATTCTTTCTTGTGCCACGCAGTATGATTCTTTCATTAAAGTTCAACCTATAAACTTATTAGATAAAATGAAACCTTCTTTTAAAAACCTTGCACGTAGAGGAATTCTATTTCTTTTCCTAATTGGTTTGTCAGAAACCTCCTTCTCACAAGCATTTGTGTTTGGCAATTCTCCTTCGTATACGGAATTAAATTTGAAAAATAAAAAACCGCTTGATACAGTACTCTTAGAAGTGCGTTACCAATTCACATGGACTTATGCTAACAATTCGCAGCCACATACAGAACAACGAACTTTATTAATTGGGCGCAACCATATCTATTCACGTAACGAAGCACTCTATCAAAATGATTCTGTAGCAACATCACTCATTGCTAAAGGTGCAAAAGGAGTACCGCTCTATTCTAACCCTACTATTCCATACGAAGTTTGGACAAATATACAAGCAAAGACAGTAGAAATAGGTTATCGAGTACCTTTCGACAATCTAATTATATCGTTTATCCAACCAGCCAATGAATTACAATGGAGTTTCTTCGAAGATGAAAAACAAAAAATTTTAGGTTATGTTTGCTCAAAAGCAACAACAACCTATCGTGGCAAAAACGTAGTTGCATGGTTTTCTGAAGAACTTCCATACGATGCTGGTCCTTATTGTTTTATGGGATTACCTGGATTGATTATGAAAATTGAATTAGAAGGCGCAAGTTGGCAAGCAATAGGGATTAGAAAAGGTAGAAATTACGAACAAATTTATACATTTGCACGTCCGCAGCAAAAAATGACACGCGAAAAAGCCATTAGTTTTCTTACCAACCTTTACAACGATCCTGTAGCAACCTATAGTGCACTTGGTGTAGAATGTAGTTCTACTGAAAAGCCAGACCAAGTACTTACTTCGGGAAGTATTAAGTGGGAAATACCTAATTTAATGAAAATGGAGCGATGAGTCTGAAGATGATGACTATTGATAAATTGAGATTTATCAGCGAGGCCTCACAGTATGATAAAAGTTCATGGTACCAATTAAAAAACAAATATAAAGGAGGAAAATTTAACCTGTGTCAATGCCTTTTAAAAGCACCGGGTATGAGAAATAAAATACTAGAGAAATACTATGATCATATTACAAAATAAAATTATAATCACATTATTAGTCCTTTTGGGAACTTCGGGAGTGTGTTTTGCTCAATCCAATTCTTCACTATCTGGAAAAGTCATTGACGATAAAGGAAATACTTTATCTGGAGCATATATAGATATGTTTTTATCATCAGAGACCTCAGAACCCATTGCGACTGTTATATCTGATAGTCTTGGCGAGTTTCATTTATCTACAGAAAAGAAAATTAAACTTATTAGAGCACAGTATATTGGATATGACAAGGTGCTACTGAAAGCTCCTTTTGCAGATTCATTAATTATTAAAATGGAATCTATGCCTTTGGAACTAACGGAAGTAGCAATTACTGGAAAAACTCCGAATAAAATAACAACTAACGGAATTAAGTTTACTCCCACTCAAATGCAAAGACAATTGCCTAATATTAGTCATTATATTGCACAATTGCCTTTTGTTGAAAAATCTGGTGATAGTTTTGTTGTCGTTGGTAAAGGAAGAGCTGTCTTCTACATTGATAATCGGCGAATAGAAGATTTGAAAGAGCTGAAGGAACTAAAAATGGATGAACTTCAATCGGTAGAAGTAATTCCTAATCCTGGAATAATGTACGATTCTGATATAAAAGCTGTAATAAAAATCAAAACGAAAAAGAAGAATACTGGAATGGGCTTTGAACTAACCAGTGGTATTATTCACAGTGAACGTACTGAATTATGGAATCAAGGAGATTTCTCGTACAATACTCCTACTCTTTGTTTACAAACTTCATTGGTTTATGATTACGATCCAACATTTGCACACCTTGAGATTGAACAACTAATGAGAAAAGAGCATACTTCATCAGTTTATTACAATAGTACGGAAAAACAAATATTTAGAAATCTACAGTTTCGTAATAGCTTAATATATACGCCTAATAAAAATAATAGCTTTGGAGTCTCTATGAGTTATGGACATTCCAATTGGACTACAGATGTAGATAATGGATTACATTACACAGATGATATAAATAATATGGAATATGGACAAAAATCACATTCAACAAGTCCAAATCATAAGTGGGTAGGGAACTTGTTTTATAATTATTCTAATAAAAAAATAGAGTTCTTTTTCAATACAGATATTTACAGAGGAATTGGTTCAAGGAATATGACTTCAATTAGTTCCAATCATACAGTAGAACCAGATGTTGATACACGTTCGGAAGATAGTAACTTCCTTTGTTATTTCCAAGCATTAGGGAGCTATAATATTTCTGAATTTATTAAATTTCAAATAGGTGCAGACTATGCTCATACATCTGTTTTACAAGCATATAATGTTAATAGTGCTCATGCTGTTTTAAAACCATTTGACATTAAAACTTACCAACATCGTTATGCTGAGTATGCTTCTTTGAATTATGCTATTACTAACTTTGCCTTTTCTTTGGGACTTCGACACGAAACATTGTCTATAAATAGAGAAGATGATGTAAAGAAAGGACGTAACAAACTCTTTTCAATTTCAAAACTATATCCGTCAGCATCTGTAACTATGACAAAGGGAGCTTTTCAATCTCAACTATCTTATTCTTTGAAAACAGAATATCCCACGTATAACCAGTTATGTGCAGGGTTGAGTTATAGTTCTCCTTATCTGTATGAAAGTGGTAATCCTGATTTGTGTCCAGAAACACGACATGAATTATCCTTTCTTGGGAAGTTTTTGAATAGCTCACTGATGCTCAATTATACGGCGATTCGTGATGAAATTATTCAGGTTCCTACGCTTTATTCTGATAATATAATGTTATATAGACCAGAAAACACAGGAATAAACAAATATCTTTCATTGTCGGTTGGGCAGCAAATAAATTGGGGAGATATTATAGAAAGTTCATTAAAAGTGAGCTATCATTCTCAATGGTTGAATGTTGCAGGTTTTACAAAAAAGAGAGGTGACGGTTATATTTTTAGTGCAAACAATGCAATCAACATAAATAAAAATATTCAATGTTTTGTAAATGGTTCCTATCAAAGTGCAAGCGAAAATGGATTATTCAAAATCCCACAGGCATGGAATGTGGATTTGGCATTAAATTTATCTTTTCTATCAGATCGTCTCAACATCTATCTTGAATGTACAGATATTTTTTCAACTCTACATGGAAAACGAGGTTGTTACGGAAACAATATCTCTATGGATTATAGCCGAAACTATCAAACCCGTACATTTACAATACAGGTTTCATATAGCTTACCCAACATTATTAAGAGTAAGAGATATAAAGGTAATACAACTAATAGTGAAATTCAGCGTCTTTAAAAACTTATTGCAGATACGAATGAAGATAATCAGACAACGTAATGCAATAGATTGTGGTCCATCTTGTTTGGCAATGATTGCAGAACATCATGGAAGAAGAGAAGAAACAAGAACGCAGTTACGAACTTCGTAGCGAAAAAGTACGCAGCATCGTGGGACAAATACCCTCTTCACTTATTCGCTACGGCATCACCGCCATTGGGGCTGTGTTGCTTTGTCTCTTTGTTGTGGGTTATTTCTTGCCCTACAAGCAGGTTTATTCAGGAACAGCAACCATTCATAGAATAACAAATACAGCAGCCGATAGTGTAGATATAGCTATTTTTTGTCAAATTCGATAACAAACGTCCTGGCAATATAACTGAACAAATGCTCTGTCTGCAATTACCTAATGGTACATTTACTGGACAAATACAAAATCTTTCCTCAGTTCGTGATACTTTGGATCGTCAAGAAATCCTCTGTCGTTTCAAGTCATCAGAAATAAAATCGGTAGAAAACCAAACTTTAGACTTTCAAATAGTACATTCATCGGGCAATCTACTACAAAAAATGCTTGGCAGATGATGGTAGATACCTCAGATGCTTAGAAAAGCCTATAAAAAAAGTTGGTTACTTTCGTTTCAGATATCTATCAGGTTTGCCGTAGATTTGGCGTATAGGTCTATATTTTGAACTGTTTTTAACCGTTTTTCTCTCATTCGTAAGTATTTGATAATTAGCGATATACAAAAACAGCGAAATGCCTATAAAAAACGTCCGTACTTTTTTCTAAGAATGTACGGACGTTTTTTGAAAAGTAGGAAGGAATGACTAAACTACCAAATATTCATTGTGCCACTATCTATAAATTAAGCCAATGGAAAAAGAGTAAAATGCAGCGGAAATTTACATTTCTTGCCTACGGTGTAATTCGCATCATCTACAACCTCAATATCTCTCCTATCCCTTATTCTTATGTTGTTTAGCACTTCCTTCACAACACTACCAAACAAAATTTACCCATAAAAAATTTTTTCATTAAAACACAGATGAATATTAATAAGAAATGAAGAGAAATGTAATTAATATTTTTAAATTTCTTATTATTATTTTGAACATAACCAGCATTTCTCACTTTTAATATAAGAAAACAAGAGAGAATAAGGATAAAAGAGAGATAAAATGGAAAATATTTTGAATAAATTTGGACGTAACGTTTTTTTCTTTTACATTTGCAGCGTAATGGAATGATAGAGCTTTTCTTTTATATTAAACAACGAAGAAACTCTTGTAAACCGACAATCACATTAGAATAAAAGAATACATTAACAATAAAACAATTTATTTCCGACCAATAAAGACAAAATAGTCCCTAAAAGGTTAAGAATAAAAAGAAACTTAAAAAATCACTAGAATTTAATATGTTGCTATTTTGCAAACGTGTAAATAACTAATGATAGAAAAATAAATAGTTATGAAAAACAAGATTTCATTTTACATACCTTTTATATTATTACTCCTTTTAAGTATTCCTGGTAATGCACAAACTCTAAAAGGTAGAATTATTGAAGCCAATTCCTCTCAAACTCCAATAGAGTTTGCTACAGTCTGCCTTTATAATAATGAAAAGAAAATAGTTCTATCTTCGCAAACAGATAAAAATGGAGAATTTGTTTTTCATGTTGATAAATTACAGCTTAAAGAAGTCTATGAACTACATGCTTTATATATAGGTTACCAGTCTATAATAATGAAAATAGTTTACAAACGTTGAGTGATATGGGAATAAGTTGTTTGTAGAAGACGGAAGGACATGGTATTTATTTGCCTTTTCTACATTTTACTATCTGATTTTGGATAGTCATACCATGCAGGTGGATAAGCCTTTATTCTATTTCCAATCTATGTATTTAACGGATGAACCTATAAAGCCCTTGAAACTAATGGGGAACCCTGTCTGATATCCAAATTGTAGTCTGTGCAATGAACAAAGCCACATAACTTGCAAGTTCTATTCACGACCATAAATATTTTTCTTCACGAAAATAATTCGGCAGTGAGTGTGTAGCATGACAAAGAAGTATGTATTTTGTTATGATACAATATGTTTATGAGTGCATAAATTGTGTAATAAAAGTAGACGGTATTGTGTGTGTTTTTCTTTTTTCATACCTTTGTGCGATGTGTTGTCACCTTTTAAGAATCTTGATGCTTGCAGAATCATGAAGATAAGAGGGTTTAGTTGATAGAATAAAATTGATGTGCCAAATGAATAAACGAACTGAAGTCGTCGTTTCTTTTTTATTTCTTTCTGTGACTCTGTTTGCGCAGAAAGGCTTTGTGATTTGGGATAGGGTAAATAATATTCCAGTGAATAGGGCAAGCGTATATACCACCTACATGGGGAAGGTGAGAAGTACGTTCAGCGATCAGCAGGGTAGGGTAGTTGTGGATTTTGCCTTTGATAATCTGACAGTCTCGCATATAAACTACCAGAAAGAAAGTGTGAAAGTATTGCCTGATACACTGTTTATGGAGCAAAGTACACAGTTGCTTTCGGAAGTTGTCGTGAGTCCTGTTGGTGAGCCGGCATGGGTCAGACCCATGTTGATGGGTTTTGTGAAGACGAAAGTACGGAAATATAGAAACGTTGGTGTGCAGCGA
>ERZ773051.624-NODE-624-length-23504-cov-14.799053_pt1 | contig 23504 bp, 21 predicted proteins | sample MGYA00580631_ERZ773051 | MGnify/ENA primary metagenome ERZ773051 (study PRJEB29015, sample SAMEA2738137) | human oral metagenome | biome: human oral; feature: human-associated habitat; material: saliva | place: China | collected 2204 ... | reverse complement strand
ATGCAGCGTGGGACTACTGGGAGAGCGTTGGCGTTATAAGACGAGACTATATGCCTGACGACTCATATAGAGTGGTTTTTTTGAGCCAGATTTCAAGATTTTACGGAAACAAGAAAAGTAGAAGCTCTGGAAGTGAGTCAGAAGAACAGGATTCACGCCTTATAAATCTCGATCTAAAGCACCTATATGACACTTACGAGAGTGCGAGCGGAAGAAGCATACCTTCTAGCGATGCCCGCAAGATAGCCGATACCATTGGTACATTCGGGGTTTCGCCAGAGGTGTACGCTTATGCGATAAAATACAGCAGTGATAACGGCCATAACGATATTCGTTATATAAACAAAGTCGCTATTAATTGGCACAAGGAAGGATGCAATACCGAGGCAGACGTAAAGGCGCTTCTGGATAAGGACGCGAAACGAAGATACCTCTATGGCAGGATATTCAAAGAGATTGGATTTAATCGCCAATGGAATTCCGGAGACTGCGAGATGATGGATCGCTGGTTCGACAAGTTTGGATACAATATAGAGGAAGTTCTTGAGGCTGTGAAGCTCACTGCAGGAAAGCGTGAGCCATCACTTAGATACGTCGATGCCGTCTTGGAAAACAAATATCGCAAAGCTGGAGGGATTGAGCCTAGCTACAAAACCAATAATCAGAACGGTACCCAAGGAACTAGATCTGCAGGCGATAAGTCGATGCAAGTAGAAAAGATAGGAAGTACAAACTCGGAAGGCAGTGTAAACGTCAGTAAGCGAGTTCTAGAGGAGTACTATAAGTACCTCAGAGAAAAGGCTGTGCATGATCAGAAGGAGAAACAGCAGAGGCTTGAAACAGAAATGCCTATAATGCAGAAATTTGCAAGTATTGAGGCGGATATCAAAGAAAAGCTACTCGCTGGACTTGGAAGTATAGGCAAGGAAAAACGGACAGAATTGCTGCAGAGACAGAAGGAGCTTATCGAGCAAAAGAAAGAGTTCCTTGCGGTGAACGGGTATCCGGAGGATTATTTAGAAGTTAAATACAAGTGTCCGATATGTAAGGACCACGGAATTATGGACGATGGAATGCGCTGCTCTTGCGTTAAAGAGAGAGCAGATGAGGCTTATAGATGGAACAAAGACAGGCAAATAAAGTAGACAATAAAGATAACAATTTACAGAATGTAGAGAATATGGAGAAAAAGCAGATGGCTCCGTCTAAGGCAGAGAAGAAGGCAGCACAGAAAGCTGCTGGTAAGCAGGCAAAAGAAGCTAAGAAGGAGAAAGCCGAAGCTGCCAAGAAGGCGAAGAAGCAAGCTAAGCAGGATAAGGTCAGAGCCATAGAGCAGAAGAAAAACGAAGCCAGGGCTGCTAAGAAGGCCGCAAGGGCAGCGAAGGGGCCTACCGTATGGAATAAAATTGGTTCTGCGATAGCCACAGCTGCTGCTGCACCAATCTATCTGCATGACAGGATCCAAGATGCTTCCGACAGGTTCTTCATTGGATGTGGGTTCAGTCTAGCTACAGAGTATCATGACATGCGTGTCAGATATAAGGGAAGTGGAGCCAAGATGGTGAGCGGGCTTTTTGCTTTGATTATCATGGTCTGTGGTGTGTTAATGACGATGCAGCATTATACAGTCTATGAATATGCATATAACGGGCGTGTACTCGGATATGTAAAGTCCGAAGATAGTGTCGTCGGGCTTTTGGACGTTGCAGGAGACCATATGTCATCGAATAACAATGGTGCACGCATCAAGTTTATCGCTGGCAATAATGTGACATTTAGGAAGGTTTCAGCAGCAGAAAAGGATTTAGATGATGCTGACACTGTTATGAATAAGCTGACATATATGACGGATATTGAGGTTTCTGCGTATGGCGTCTATCAGGACGGCAAACTTCTGACGGTTGTAGAGACGAGGGGAACAGCGGATTCCCTAGTTAAGGAAACTCTTGCTCACTATAAAAAAACTGCAAAGGGCATGAAGCTTGAGCAGATTAAGTTCGCTAAGAAGGTAGAGGTTAAGCAGCTGGATGTAATGCTTACTAGCGTTCAGAGTAAAAAGCAGGCTTCGGAGCAGCTTCTTAACGGCGGAAATATTAACATGAGCCACATCATAAAAGAAGGTGAGAACATAAACAGCGTCGCTAGGAAGTATGATGTAAATGTCAAGGACATGAGTGGCAAGAATAGCGAGCAATCCGTGAATGACCTTAAGCCGGGAGACCTTGTAAATATGGAAAAGAAGGTTTCGCCGCTTGAAGTTAGAACCGTTGAGACTGGAAAGATGTCAGAAGAAATCCCATATGAGACAGAGAAACAGGAGACTAAGGATCTCTACAAAGGCGAGTCTCTAGTCGCACAGGAAGGTGTTAACGGAAGACAGATAATCAGCGGAACGATTACTAAAGTAAACGGTAAGGAAATAAAGAGAAATATCAAGCACAAAGAGGTAGTTGTTCAGCCGATTAAGAAAATCGTTAAGGTCGGAATCAATGATAAACCTAAAACTTCATCGAGTGGCTCGTATGCAGTGCCTATAAAGAACAATTACGTTATCAATAGCAACGGAAAGTTCGGAAGCAGATGGGGAAGAATGCACGAAGGATTAGACTTCTCTTGCCCAACAGGAACACCTATTTATGCTGCCGATGGGGGAACTATTACTAAGGCCGGTACGTTCGGTGGCTACGGAAACTGTGTAATTATCAAGCATGATAATGGACAGGAAACACTATATGGACACTGCAGCAAGATAAACGTAAGCGTCGGTGATAAGGTATATAAGGGACAAGTAATCGCAAACGTAGGAAATACAGGTCGAAGCACGGGCGCCCACCTTCACTTCGAGGTTCATGTCGGAGGAAAGGCTGTGGATCCATGGAGCTACATATTCTAATTACAGGGACGACAGATTTTAATGAGCAAAAGCAGAAAGAAGAACAGAGAGCTGAGGTCATCCGATAGGGTGTCCACAGCCTCAACTGAAAGCAGAGAAACTTGGAAGACGACTAGGAAAAAACAGAAAAAGAAGAAATCTGGCATAAGAGGGATTTTTTCAAAACCTGCAAACAGGCGCAATTTGATAATTGTGGCTGTGGTTTTGCTATTGCTCGCAGCGTCAGTTCGCAACATAGTCAAACTTGAGCTCGAGAATAGAAGGCTTAAGCATAAGCAGAAAGAGCTCATAGAACAGAGAAAAGAACTAAAAATTGAGCTCAGGAATGTAAACAGCAAGGAATATATAGAGGAACAGGCTCGAAAGCAGCTAAGGCTCGTTGATCCAGATGAAATCCTATTTGTATTTCCTAATGAGAAGGATAAGGATAATGCAAAAGACAAATAATTTGGAGAGTGCGGATAGGCTGATCATAAACGAGGCGATAGTCGTAGAAGGTCGTGACGATGTCGATGCTGTAGCAAAAGCCTGCGATGCACTAATTATTGCAACGCATGGATTTGGAATAATGAGTGAGACCTGGAGACTGATCGAGAAAGCATATAACGAAAAAGGTATTATTATCTTGACTGATCCCGACTATTCTGGTGAGGAAATAAGGCGAAAGTTAACGGCAAAATTTCCGAAAGCACTACATGCATATTTACCAAAATCAGAGGCAATTAGGGACGATGATATCGGAGTTGAAAATGCTGCACCAGATGCCATCAGACAGGCGTTAACTAAAGTTCATGGCATCACCAAGAGTGCCAAGTTAGACAACATCACTATGGACGATCTTAATGAACTAGAACTTGTCGGAGGACAGCAGGCTTCGGTGCTTCGAGAACATGTGGGGGCAGAGCTCGGAATAGGGTATGGAAACGGAAAAGCATTTCTAAGAAAGCTGAACGGATTTGGAATATCTAAAACAGATCTTGAAGTAGCACTGATAAAGGTCAAGGCAGAAAATTTAAATACTAATGCATAAAACTGAGAAATAGCGAGAAAAAATTGGGAAATAAATCGAAACACAAAGGGAAGTATAACTCCGGTAGTGGACGGGCACCGCATGGCTTTAAGCACGCGAAGAGTCTCGGACAGAACTTCCTAAATGACCAAAACGTAATAGACGATATAGTAGAGGGTAGTGAAATAGATGAGCAGACTTTAGTTATCGAAATCGGGCCGGGTGAAGGTGCTCTTACAACAGAGCTCATAGATGCTGCTGGCTACGTTATCGCAATAGAGCTTGATGATAGGCTAATCCCTATCCTGCGCACTAAGTTTGCACTGCATGATAACTTTGAAGTTATCCACGAGGATATTCTAAAAGTTGATATCAAATCAATGGTGGACGAAAGCATGAGAGCCCATGGTCTTACGAAGACTAGAATAGTCGGAAACCTACCATACTACATAACGACGCCGATAATCACTAAGCTGATTGAGTCTAAGGCGAGATTTGAAAGCCTTACTGTTATGATGCAAAAGGAAGTAGGCGATAGAATTGCAGCCGATCCAGGAACGAAGCTAGCCGGGGCGATTACATATGCGGTTCATTATAGGTGTACAGTGGATAAGATTTGCGATGTTTCACGCGAATCATTCTATCCGGTGCCAAAAGTGGATTCGGTGGTACTTAGACTCAATATGAGAGATGAGCTAGCGGTAGAAGTTAACGATGAAAACAATTTCTTTAGGTGCATAAAGGCAGGTTTTTCGATGAGGCGCAAGACGCTTCTAAATTCCCTACAAGCACTAGATGATGTTAACAAAGACGTCATAAAGCATGCACTTGAAAGTGCTAATATAGACCCATCGCGCAGGGCGGAAACGCTTACGATGGAAGAATTTGCGGAATTATCCAATTCCATTTGGAAGGAGTAACTTAATATGAAAGTTAAGAATTTCTGTAGAGAGGTTCTGGCAAAGATAAAGGGTGGCGCACACAAGGTGCACGACAAGTACCGTGCGAGATTTCCAAAGAAGGTGCCTAAATTAAATGACGGAAAGCTACATGATAGAAAGTTCGTTTTAAAGCTTGCAATTGCATCAATTTTAATGAACTTATACATCGAGACATTTGCACGAATTACGAGTGGTGTCTTCGATGGCGTTATGTTTTTATTCAAGCATCCGATCATTTTCTTATATAACTGTTTGATTATCTTTACAACGATGTGCCTCGCACTTATGTTCAGAAAGCGTGGCTTTGCATTCCTGATACTATGTACAGTCTGGGGGATTCTAGGAACTGTCAACGGTGTCATCTTGCTCAAGCGAATGACCCCATTCACACTTTATGACTTGCAAAACACTAAGGACGGCTTCTCCCTACTCACCACATATTATTCGAAGGCGCAGATAACTCTAGGGGCTGCGATTATTGGTGTTGCGCTGCTCATAGTCGTGCTTTATTACATAAATTGCTATAAGTGGACGAACTTAAATTACAAGAAAGAGCTAGGTATAATCGTTGTAGCAATTGCAACATGCTTTGGTGGCACTTTCGGTCTGATTGAGACTAAGGCGCTAAGCACGTTCTTCGGAAACCTGAACTATGCGTATAGAGATTATGGGTTTGCGTATTGTTTCTTAAATACCTCTGTAAATAAAGGAATCAGGAAGCCGAACCATTACTCAAAGAAAGAAATTCAATCAATCCTTGAAAATTATACTAAGAATGGTACAAACACCACACTAGTGCAGAAAAATGATGCAAAGAAATATCCTAATATTATCATTTTGCAGCTAGAGTCATTCTCTTATGCACAGGATTACAAGAATATTAAGGTTTCAAATGATCCAACGCCAAACTTCACTAATCTAATGAAGAACTACTCGACAGGTTGGTTTAAGGTTCCGGCATGCGGAGCGGGAACTGCTAACACGGAGTTTGAAGTGCTAACAGGTATCAGCTCTAGGTTCTTTGGACCGGGAGAATATCCATATAAGGGCAAGCTCCGTGAGCAATCTCTCGAGAGTCTCGGATATGTGTTAAAGAGTCATGGCTATGATACGCACGCAATGCACGACCACAGAGCATTGTTCTATAATCGTAATGAAGTATATGCATCGCTAGGATTTGATAACTTTACATCGCTCGAATACATGAACAATATCGTCAAAACGCCAACTGGATGGGCGAAGGATAAGGTCATGACCGACGATATCATGAATATAATTAAGAGGTCAGATACGAGAGATCTGCTACATATCATCTCAGTGCAAGGACATGGTGCATATCCGACGGAGCGAGTGTTCAAGGATCCATATACAACGGTAACTGCAAAGGATGAAGCTACTAAGTGGAAGTACGAATACTACGTGAATGAACTACACGAGATGGATGAATTTACAGGAGACTTGCTAAAGAAGATAGAAGAATCTGGCGAGCCTACCGTCGTGCTAATCTACGGAGACCACATCCCTGCACTCGATATCAAGGAGTCTGAGTACGGCACAGGAGACCTTTACCAGACTAGATATGTAATATGGGACAATATCGGTCTTAAAAAGAAGGACAAGGATATCACGTCATACGAGGTTACTGCGGATATTCTTAAGAATGTCGGGCTAGGTCATCAAGGTGTAATCTTTGATTACGAACAGACTGCGGACAAGAACTCTAAAGACTACGAAAAGAACCTAAAAGCGCTCGCTTATGACATGCTATATGGAAAGAACTATGTATTTGGCGGTAAGAATCCATATAAGCGGACAAAGATGCGCATGGGATACAAGAAAATCAAGATTGATGGCATAATCTCAATCGGCAAGAAATACTACATAAAAGGACAGAATTTCACGGAGCACAGTACAGTCAGCCTAGATGGAAAAGTGCTAAAGACAGTATATCTAAGTCCGACATTGCTCGGCCTCAGTGAAAAAATCGACCAAAAGGACGTTAAGAAGCTACGAGTGAGCCAGATTGACTCCAAAGACGAGACAATCTTATCAACGATAGGCGGCAATGAGGAGCTATAGTCCTGGGAGGAACAATGGAAAAAGAAAAGAAAAGCACAGCTACGGAGTCAGCAGTGGCTACGAAAGCTAAAAAGACCACAAAAAAATCAAAGGAAGCGGAATCGACTGTAGACACTAAAACAACGAATAAAGCGGAAGCTAAAAAGACCTCAAAGGCATCAGAAGTTAAAAAGGATAAAATAACAGCTAAAAGGGCTAAATCAAAAACGAGCGAAGCAGGGGAGGAGGCAGCCCCTGCTAAAGCTACTAGAGCCAAGAAAGTGGCAGTAAAAATAAAGAAGTCTGAAGTGCCTGAAGAGGCTCTAGTTGCGGAAGCTCGTGAAAGCACTGAAATATATGACTCTGCAGAGGCTTCCTCAGTAGGTGAAGCTTTCGCTTCGAGCGAAACTGAAACGCTAAAAGACAAAGCCATTAAGGCTGAAGAGGTTGAGGCAGGAGCTAATGAAGAGTCCTCAGATGCCTCAGACGAAGCAAAAGTAACAGAAATCGAACAAGAGCGTCCAGAGGTCGAGGGAATCCTCGATATCGCAGAAGCGGGATTTGGATTCCTCAGATTCAATAATTTCTTAACATCTGAGAAGGATATCTACGTATCTCAGACTCAGATAAGAAGGTTCGGTCTTAGAACTGGTGACAAGATTCGCTGTATCTCGAGGCATCCTAATCAGGGTGAGAGATTCGGAGCACTTCTATATGTGAAAGAAGTAAACGGAGAGACGCCGATTAGTGCGAGGAGAAGGCCGTATTTTGATAGGCTGACACCGATTTTTCCAAATGAGAAAATCGTGCTAGAAGACACCAGTATAAAGCTGGCTATGAGAGCCATGGACTTAGTCGCACCTATCGGCAAGGGCCAGAGAGGTCTTATCGTAGCTCAGCCTAAGGCGGGTAAAACGGTTCTGCTCAAACAGATAGCAGCGAGCATAGAGAAGAAATATCCAGAGATTGAGATGATTGTACTCCTCGTAGACGAGAGACCTGAAGAGGTTACGGATATGAAGAGGGCACTCACTCGCTCAGAGGTAATATATTCGACATTCGATGAACTGCCTGCGCACCACGTAAAGGTAGCAGAGATGGTAATTCAGAGGGCAAAGCGCCTAGCAGAAGAGGGAAAAGACGTAGTGATTCTACTGGACAGCATCACAAGGCTCGCGCGCGCATATAACATGGAGACGCCATCGTCGGGAAGAACGCTATCTGGCGGACTTGATCCTGGGGCTCTTCATGCTCCAAAGAAATTTTTTGGTGCGGCAAGAAACCTCGAGGAGGGCGGCAGTATAACGATACTAGCAACTGCTCTCGTAGATACGGGGAGCAGGATGGACGATGTAATATATGAGGAATTCAAAGGTACAGGTAACATGGAGCTTCACCTCGACAGACAGCTTAGCGAGCGCAGAATTTTCCCTGCAATCGACTTGGCAAAGTCCAGCACGAGAAAGGAAGAGCTACTCTTAGATGATAACGAATATCTCGTGATGAACATGATGAGAAGAGAGATGGCTGCGGGAAACCCTGCTGACGTCGCGGAGAAGGTACTCGACAACCTGAGCCATACCAAGTGCAATAAGGACTTCGTAGATGTGATGCTCAAGGAGCTGAATTTCTAACAGTCGGAGGAAAGATGGATTATAGTAAGATTTTCATCAAGGACGCTAAGCCGACCAAGATTGGCGGTCAGGCAGTAATGGAAGGCGTAATGATGCGCGGCGCAGACAAGCAGTCGCTTGCGGTCAGACTTCCTAATGGTGATATAAAGCTAGAAATAGAGGATATCAAGCCACCTTCTAAGGTGACGAAAATTCCGTTTATAAGAGGAATAGTTAGTTTTTTCTCTTCACTAATATCGGGCATGAAGACGCTGATGCGTTCATCCGAAATCCTCGAAGAAGCAATGCCTGAAGAGGAGATAGAGGATCCGAGCAAGTTTGATCAGTGGTTGGAACGAAAGTTCAGTCCCAAGACCGTATGGAACGTAATGCTAGGGATTTCAGTAGCGATATCGCTGCTTATCACCGTTGTCGTATTCGTAATTATGCCGACATACAGTGTAAATCTGCTAAAGCATGTGACCAAGAACACGATACTGCTCAACCTCGCGGAGGGCGTGCTAAGGCTGGTGATTTTCGTAGTGTATGTTCTAGCGACTTCTAAGATGAACGACGTCAAGAGACTTTTTCAGTATCACGGTGCGGAGCATGAGACGATTCACTGCTTTGAGAATGGTCTTGAGCTAACTCCTGCAAATGCCAAGGAGTTTTACACGCTTCATCCTCGCTGCGGGACTAGTTTCCTCATGTTCGTAATGATTATCAGCCTTGTGCTGTTCTCATTTCTCGGATGGCCAAATCTAGCATGGCGAATCATATCTAGGCTTCTTCTGATGCCAGTAATTGCAGGCCTCAGTTATGAGCTCCTAAGGTGGGCGGGCAGAAGTGACAGCGCATTAGTTAAAGTGCTGAGCTGGCCAGGACTCATGATGCAGAAGCTAACCACTAGAGAGCCAGACGAAGAACAGCTAGAGGTTGCAATCGCTTCGCTAAAGGCTGTGCTCGGTGAACTCGAACCAGGTGTAATCAGCAAGCAGAATGAAGATGTTAGTGATGACCTAGATGAGGCAGTTGAAGAGGATGAGCTTGATTCGATTTTCGATAAACTCGAAGATAAGAGGTATAGCGAAGATGAAACTATGGTAAAGAACCTAGTTCGAGCGGGGAGAGCGAAACTTCAAGAAGCCGGCATCATCAATCCGAACGGAGATGCGGATGATATATTCTGCTACGTAACTGGATTTACCCACAACGAGATAATAACAAGAGATACGGAGCTACTCGACAGTTCCGATGTCGAAGCATATAGGGAGAGAATCGACCAGCGTGCAGCGGGAATTCCGCTTCAGTACATCACAAAGGTACAGGAATTCATGGGCCTTCCGTTCTGTGTAAATGAAAATGTTCTCATCCCAAGGCTCGACACGGAGGTGCTCGTAGAACAGGTGCTCGGTATCATCAGTGGCATGGAGCTCGAGAGTCCAGATGTACTCGATATGTGTACTGGTAGTGGCGCAATCGGAATTTCGATTGCAAGTCTAGCTCCGGGTGCACGCGTCAAGCTGTCGGATATCAGCGAGAAGGCGCTCGAGGTCGCGAGAAAAAATGCGGAAATTAACGATGTACTGGACAGGGTAAGTTTTGCACTCGGCAACATGTTCTCGTCACTTGATGGAGATGAAAAGTTCGACCTAATCGTCAGCAACCCACCTTACATCAAGTCAGAGATTATCGAGACGCTCGATCCAGAGGTGAAGGATCATGAGCCAAGGCTTGCGCTAGATGGTGGTGAGGACGGCCTTGATGCATATAAGGTTATCGCAAATAACGCTACTGCTCACCTCAAGGAAGGCGGAGTTCTCGCCCTAGAGATAGGCTACGATCAAGGTGAGGCGGTTTCATTCCTGCTAGAGAGAACGCACTACTATAAACCAGCCGCGATTATTAAGGATTTGGCAGGAATGAATAGAGTCGTGATAGCTGAGAAAAAACCGATAGAAGAAAAGTAAATATTTTAGGGCAAGCTACCCGTAGTATAGAACGTGTGCGGATAACTTGGCCATTCACCAGATATGGGAGGTTAATGATGAATATTGCAGTTATATTTGGAGGAAGGTCCGACGAGCACGAAGTATCACGAAGTTCCGCGGTAAATGTCATCAAGGGACTCGATTCTGACCGCTATGAAATTACTAAAATTGGAATAACTAAAGATGGCAGATGGTATCTGACTGAGGCAAGTACAGATGAAATCTCTAGCGGTGCTTGGGAAAATAGACCTGACAACAAGCAGGCGTGCATCCCTGCGGATCCGACGGTACATGGAATCCTCGTTTTCGATGAAGAGGATAGAGCGACCGCAAAGCGCATAGACTGCATAATACCAGTGCTCCACGGAGATAATGGTGAGGACGGAACGGTACAGGGACTCTTTGAGCTCGCTGAAATTCCTTACGTTGGACCTGGCGTAAAGGCTTCTGCTAATGGAATGGATAAATCATTTACCAAGATTATCGTGGGTGAGACTGGCATCACTCAGGCGAAGTACTGTGTGATTAAGAAGAAGGATTTTGCCGATGACCGTGAGGGTGAAATTATGAACGCACTCAGCACGAATGACGGGAAGCTACCGCTGTTCGTTAAGCCATCTTCGGCGGGATCCTCGGTTGGAGCTTCCAAAGTCGAGAAGAAGTCGGAGCTCGAAGGGGCTATTGAAAATGCATTTAAGTATGATGACAAGGTCCTCGTCGAAGAGATGATTGTCGGTAGAGAGATGGAAGTTGCGGTTCTCGGTAATCACAATCCGAAGGCATCTTGCGTGGGTGAGATTCTATCCGCTGGGGAATTCTACGATTACGATGCGAAGTATAACAATCCTGAATCACAGACGAGAGTTGTCGATGATATCCCGATGAGCAAGCAGAAGGAGATTAGAAACAATGCTGTCGAGATATTCAAGGCGATGGATTGCCGCGGCCTATCGAGGGTGGATTTCTTCTACACAGAAGACGGCAGAGTTGTGTTTAATGAGATTAATACCCTGCCAGGATTCACGAATATCAGTATGTATCCACAGCTGTGGGAAGCCATGGGCACAGACCAGCCGACACTGCTCGATAGTTTGATTAAGCTGGCGATAGAAGAGCATACGTATGATGAGAAGTATTGATAAAAGCATTATAGGATAAATGAAAAGAAGGTCTGAATTGGTGATAGGCCTTCTTTTTTCAGAAGAAATATGAAGGAATAGATTATGCAAAATAAACTACTAAGGAAGGCTCTTGTCATAACTTGCTGCTTACTCGTGGGAGTAGGAGTGGTTTTTGTAAGATGGTATGTAAAAAGAAATCTTACAGAATACTCGGTTTATTATGCGATGCATATTGAGCACGCCAAAGGGACACATCCAGATTTTGCAATAGTGATTGACAATCTGGAAAGAATTAAGCAACCAAAGGTAGACAAGGTTGTTTACAAAAAACAAAGTGGAAAAGATGGGGCATTTGATGGTAGAGTTTATATTTTTAATAAGGAATACTCTATTAACGGTAAAACACCAGAACTTTACTTAGGATATGGTGATGAAGATGCCTATATTTATATTGACAATAGAGGAATAAGATATGAATTTGATGATTCTTTTAAATTGAGAAGCGCATACGACGATGATAGTTACGATGAAATAGATATACATACGATAGATGAGAAAGCTATCAGTGATGAGCTGTATAAGTATTTCGGATTCCTTATAAAGGCTAATAATAAGGAACCAAAGATTAATTTGCAGTGGCTTTTTAATAAAAAGTACCATAAGAGATTTAATTAGTGGTTAAGTATAAATTTTGACTAAACATAGCAGCCCCCTAGATTAGTGATTCTAATCTAGGGGTTTTAAGTGAAAACATATACAGAAAGCACACCGCTTAGTGAGAAGGGGAATGTTGAATATCGTATTTAAAAGTTTGTCACATAAGCTAGGGGAAAATTTATGATATTAACCACAAAGGTGCTAATGCCAGTAATTGTGGCAATTTCTTTTGGATTTGTGTTGGTGATACGCTAGGATGCTATATTATAATTTTTTAAAATAGAATTAAGGAAAGGAGGAGCTCCAGTGAAAATTGGAACAATTATTAAAGAGAAGCGTACTAAATCAGGACTAACACAGGAAGACTTAGCTAAAAAATTACACGTTTCAAGATCTACTATTTCAAATTGGGAGATTAATAGAAATTAAATGGTCTTGTCGTTAGCAAAATATGTGCGTGAGGATTTCCCTCTTTCCAATGAATTACGGTATCGGCACATATCCCTTTATCTACAAATTGTTCAATGCAGTAGTCATGCAAGAGCTGTTTATTTTGTGATAAAGATAGTTCAAGTGGCAATGCAAGAATTATTCTTCTTGCAAACAAAGCATTTGAATTAGTTTCAATCTTTTCAACTGCATTCCACAGCACCTTTGGATCTGAATATTCCAAAGGTGCATTCTTCGGTAGTAGCATTTCGCTATATATGGGTTCATCCATCTTGTAGCGATAATCTACATATTCACCTGTGAGTGAGCGTTGCCATCTTTCTCGGTGAATATATGCCGAAGAATTAACGGCAGATTTGCCGTTAGATTTTGAAACTTTTGCGATATTCATACTGAATATTGCCATAGTGAAAAATCTCCTTAGCGTCGCAGACCGCACTCAATGGGATATGCTATGCCTGTCCCTAAGTGCGCCCTGTCGGGATTTATGGTATTAACTTTATAATTATTTACTATATTTTACAATTCTGATAAAATCCATAAAAAGAAAAAATGAGGTTAAAAAAATGGATAATAAAAAACTAGAAAAACTTAAAGAAAGAGAAGCTCAAATCAAAGAGCAGATAAAACAAGAAAAAGCAAAACTAAAAGCACAAGAGCGTAAAGCTCGAAATCATAGGCTGATAGAGATTGGTTGTATTATGGAAGCTGCATTAGGAGCAGAGTTTATGGAAAGTGTAGATAAAAATAATTTGTATGAAGCACTTATAGAAAAACGAGTTGGTGGCAATGGATATGAATATACTATTTCAAATATGATAGTTAATGCCATAATAAAAAAGAAAAATTAATAACGTTTTAACATTTTTTACAACTAATTATCATCATTAAAAAGAGTAATAATAATATGAAAAACAAATAATAATATTGCAGTTTTTGATATAACTTCCGCAGCAGCTAAACCATATGCCAACCCAGAATTTGCTCCATAAAAGACTTTGGAAAAAATGAACTGTGTTTGCAAACATAATACTGCGCCAATGATTATTACTGCAAATTTGGATATTAGTTTATATTTATCTTTATAATTTTTCATTGTAGTATTAATCCTCGTAAATATCAATGTAACTCTATTTGATGTACATCATAACCTTTAATTAACTTATATCATTTTATATAGGGTATTAAAATACTTGTAAGTATATGTATTTATTTAGAACAATTTTCAAAACAAAAACATATTGTTTTTCGATATGCTGCGAAGTAAGATATAGATAAATTAAAGGTATAAGGAAATGCATTTCGAAATTAACTGTGTAACATTCGTAAGACGAAAGGAGCACCAATATGAATAAGGATAATATAACTTTTAGGCTAACAAGATCAATATTGGTAGTTTTTACATTAGCAACTATGCTAGCAGTTGCACTAGGGAGCATAGATATTTTGACAACACGATTTACAAACTTTGCAGCTATAACAGAAGCTTTATATGGGATCATTATTACAGTGGGGATAGTTACCGTGATAGCTAAACTGTGGATGTTGCCAAGTATAAATGAGGGATTTTCCTTAAAAGAAGCAAAGACTTGCAAATCTATTGCTAACATCTTTCTATTTGAATTCGCATGCGAGCTAATTCATGGGGTACTATCAAATAAAGGCGAGCGTATATTTGAGATATTTAACGTAAAAGTATCAATTTTGATGATAGTATTTCTTCTATGTGCATTTGCATTTATGTCGGTAGGAAAACTAATACTCAACTACGTTGAACTGCAAGAAGATAACAAGTTAACAGTATAGACAGCGGGAATATAAAATATGTCAATCAAAATAAATTTAGACAGTATCCTCGACAGCCGAAATATAACTATTCGTGAACTATCTGAGGCAATCGATATCACGCCAGCTAATATTTCGATATTAAAAAATAACCGTGCAAGAGCAATTCGGTTTACAACTCTAGATAAAATGTGTACATATCTGGATTGTGAGCCTGGAGATATACTTGTGTATGAGAAAGATATAGTAAATGCGAATGAATAACTATCTGACGAGAACAGCAAAGAATTTTATGCTGTTCTCGATATAATTTTTGGTTAGTCAAAGTCTAGCTTTTTAATCTTTACGGTGATCTATTAGTTCAGCTACCTACTAAAAAAAAGAATTGCTATACACATAAAGATTAACGTGTATAGCAACTAAAAAGCTATTTATAAATTCTGCTCCGGTGACCTATATCGATGAGCACTAATACAAGTCGCTCATCCTGTATTTCTGCTAAAATTCTGTAATCACCTACTCGATAACGCCATTGCCCACTTCTATTCGAAGTCAATCCCTTGCCGTGAATGCGCGGGTCTGTGCAGTTCATAAGATTTTTATCAAGCCATGCTTTGATTATCTTTTGAGTTTGCCTATCCAATTTCTTAAAGGCTTTGTCGAATTTATCAGTTGTAACCAGTTGATAAATCATAAGTCAATTTCTTTCCAAAGTTCACTAATTGGACGTGTTTTTAATGTTCCAGCTGCTTTTTCGGCTTCATAGTCTGCAAAAACTTGAAGGTCGTATTCGGCCTCAATCTTTTCAATCATAGTAGTTCTGATAATTTCAGACAGAGTTGTGTTGTTGTGCTTTGCATAGGATTTGAATATATTTAGTTCCTCTTCCGGAACTCTTAAGCTGATAATAGACATATCCGTCCTCCCTTCTTATGTAATACGATTGTATTACATAAGAAGGTGGTTGTCAAATTAAAACAGAAATCATAGATAATACTAGAGATTTTGGTAATAGCGGTCGAGCTCCCTGAATTGCATTAAATATAAAATACTTGATAATTTACAGTTATATATGATAGAGTGTCACTAAAATTTATATCGAATAAAAAATTGGAGAAGTGTGTATCATGATAAAGAAGATTTCGTCTATTGTTATTTTAGTCTGCATTATTTTATTTAATATCACACCAATCGTTATGGCAGCCGACTATGCCGAGCTTGGTGATTCATCAGCTGCAAGCGGAAGCTTATCAGAAGAAACAGAACAAACAGCAGATAACACACCCAGCATGAGTGGTGTGAATATTTCTGGTGACTTTAATTAGGGTACCCGTGGTCCTGACTATTTTAAGAATATCAAAATTGATTTGATAGGAGAGAATCTTACGGACGACAACTTCCTAACTGAAGAAGGTCTTAGATGGACGGATAAAACGGAAGTTGAGCTCGTATCGGGCACAGAGGTTGGACATCTTAATTCCAGCTTTAATTTTGGCTCTGAAAGACCTAGTATTCATGCTAAGTTGTATCTAAACTGACAAAGAAGCTGAAAACATTATTTAAAAGGAAGTAGATTAAGCATGAAGAGAAGTAGAATAATAGGCATTAGTATAGTAGTGCTAATTATGGGGGTACTATTAATAGTTTCCAACCTATACATAGATTACAACCTCAGAAAATACTCAGTTTACTATGCACACAACATGGAGCATAAGGAGGGAATACATCCTGAGATGGCCAGGGCATTAGAAAATATGGATGTTATCTATAAGCCTGATAAGAAAAATATACGGTATAGAGAGGATGGTGGGTACACTATTAACAAAAATTTTTTTGATAGCGAACAAATTAGTATAAATTATAATCGAGGGGAAAAAGAACTTTTCTATGGGTATTATGATATTACGTATAAAAGCTACTATTTCAATGGCGCTTTTAAGCTAACTCGTGCCTATGACTCATCAGTGGGGCATGATGAAATAGATATCAAGACAGTAGATCAGGAAGCTCTTTATAAAGAAATCTATAAAAACTTCGGATTTCTCGTCGAAGCCAACGTCAATCGCAAACCGCTGATTAACATGCAGAAAGAGTTCAACAAGAAGTACTACAAGCGATTCAACTAAAGAAATTGTAGAAAGAAAAGGAGTAAACTATGATCAGCAAGTTGATAAAGAGGATGCTTATAATTACTTGTTGCTTGCTCGTAGGAGTAGGAGTGGTTTTTGTAAGATGGTATGTAAAAAGAAACCTGACAGAATACGCAGTTTATTATGCAATTCATATTGAACATGCAAAAGGTACACATCCAGATTTTGCAATGGTGATAGACAATATGGATACTATTAAGCAACCAAAGGTAGATAAGGTCGTCTACAGACCAGAAGGTGGTAAAGATGGTGCATTTAGCGGCAGAGTTTTTATTTATAACGAAGCCTATTCCGTTGATGGTAAAACGCCGGAGCTCTACAAGGGATATGGTGATGAGGCTTATACCTATATTGACAACCGTGGGATAAGCTATGAATTCGATGAATCTTTTAAGTTGAGAAGAGCATCTGATTATGATACTTATGATGAAATAGATATACATACGATAGACGAGAAAGCTATCAGTGATGAGCTGTATAAGTATTTCGGCTTTCTTATAAAGGCTAACGATAAAAAGCCAAAGATTAATTTGCAGTGGCTTTTTAACAAGAAATACTATAAGCGATTCAATTAAAAATTACAGGAGTAAAATAAGAAGGTACAAACCATGCAAAATGCGCAACTTAAGAAGATACTAATCATCACTTGCTGCTTGCTCGTAGGAGTAGGAGTGTTATTTATAAGATGGTACATCAAAAGTAATATAGAGAGGTATTCAGTTTATTATGTTATGAATATCTCACACGATAGAGATGCGCATCCAGAGTTTGCGATGTTGCTTGATAATATTGATAGTATGGAGCAACCAGAAAAAAAGAAAGTTATATACAAACCGGAAAGTGGAGCTTCGGGGGTATTTAGTGATAGATTTTATATTTATAATGGAGCTAATGTGCTTAATGATGAGGAACCTATTTTGTTCAAAGAAGATGATTTTGATGGAGATGCCTACGTCTATCATGACAATAGAGGAAGAATATATACATTCGATAAGACATTCAAGGTAAGAAGCGCATATGACTATAAAAATCATGCTGATATCGATATAAAAACAATAGACCAAAAGGCCCTTTACGATGAAATATATAAAGATTTTGGCTTCCTTATAAAGGCAAATGACAAGAAGCCAATGATCAATCTACAGTGGCTTTTCAACAAGAAGTACTATAAGCGATTCAACTAATAATTGAATATAGAATTTGAATAAATGCAAAAGAACCCCAGTTTAGTACTGCTAAGCTGGGGTTCTTTAAATATTAACTACTTCTTAAACATATGCAGCCTCTCTGCCTTATGTATATCATTTTCGATAAAATCGGAAGCTGCGAAGGAGCTGTCGTACTCGAGACCTGGTGGTAGCATTGGCGTGCAAGGTCTTGAGATGACTGCTCCGAGCTGGCTCTGTGTCAGCTTGCGGCCGTACTCGGCCTGGTACTCCTGCTCGAGTATGTGAAGGATGTCCCGAGCATTCTCGAGGCAGGTAATTGAATACTTATATACCTTATCCATATCGTTTTCGCCCACGAAGCTAAAAGTCGTATATGGCAGCATCAGATTAATCGTTCTGTGCTCCTTAGAGTCATCAACTAGCTCGAGGCTGTCACCACCAAAGAATGGATAGCTGTCATGCTCATTTATCCAAATCGAGATATCTGGTAGGAAATAAGCACCCTCAACTGGAATTTCTCGTTCTTTCATAGTATCTAACGCTCTGCCAGTAAGTACTCCTACGATTACCTTTCGAAGGTCAATTCCCACGTCCTTAATCAGAGGTGCGAGGTGGTTTAATCGCTGACCATTATGAAGGAAGTCGTCAACTAATATCGCAGGCTTTTCAAAGGACTTGATCGTTTTTATCTGCTCCTGTAGCGGTGCGTAGTAGCGGTATTCTCGGATAGTGAATCCTGATAAATCATTCTTAAAGTACTTATCTGTCCTAAGCGCTTTTGTTACGGTATTAGGTATGACCACATCCGAAAGCGCCTTGCCGTATGGTACTGCCATATAAGGGCCACGTTTCTTTAGAGGATCAGAAGCTGCAGGCACTCCGTTTTCAGATGCAACCATATTTACGATACGGCTATATACTGCACTAGGGTTAAATGTGAGTATCAGCTTGCCAGGGAACAGCTCGTTAAAAGTCCGGAGGAGCTTCGCATGAGCATTATCTGCAGCCTTAATAATCCTAGGGTTCTTGTTGAATGGAGCCTTGATACACGCTTCGACATCTCTAAAGAGCACGATAGGTGCTTTCGTATTCACTGCATAGATTGGCTCTTCCTCACTGCTAGAGATATCGACAAATCCATGGTAGATTAAAAGGTCAATCGTATCCTCGTCCATACCTGCAGGATTTACAGGGCGATAGATTACGTAAGTGTAATCTTCATCGAGGAGTTCCGTCATAATCTCCGTGAGCAGAATCTGCTTAAGGTTGGAAACGCCTACATTTGTATCATCTTTTGCATAAAATGCACCGATTGAAGCTATCGAGCCAAGCGCACTCTTTCTAATCGTAGAAGCTACTTCGCTGCTGCCGAATTCCTCAATTAGGTCATTCGCACGAAGCTTTCTAGCCGATGCAAAGGCAGAGAGTACAGGTTCTTCACGTTCTCCTGGTCTAGCATTTATCAGGATTGATTTCGTAGCGGGGTCATCAAGGTATTCGCTGAGAACCACGGGGTCGTAGCCAGCCTTCTCCAAATCATCGCTAAGTGGCATGGTGAAACCAGCATCCATGTGTTCAAAGACGCTGAAGCTGATATCGCTAGCTGTAAGTACTTCCTTATATGCAGGCTCATGCTTATAGAGGTTCATATCGTATATGTAGTTCTGCACAACTGGGTCGAGCAGCGTGCCGATATCTCGTCCGAGGTCAATATTGTTACGAATCCTAGCGGAGCTGACATCTTCAGAATATTTCTTGAGGTGCAGCTTTATAATCTCGCCTGTGATTGGGTAGCTATCACCGCTATCTCTATAAGAATCGTCGCTCGACTCTCTGTCGAACACAATGTGACCTAGCGAGTGAATCGAGTATTCGCTTGGGGCAGTCTTGTAGCAAGCGGCATTTGCAATAGCATCTGAGCCTGTAACTATGTATAAATCTTTGCCTGCAAAAAGCTCTCTCAGTCTCCGCATGTCATCCGAATTATCGAGGTTAACCTGCATGTCGTCTGGGAATAGATTTAAGCCCTCTTCACTGCTAATGGACATAGCGAGAATGTTCCTACGCAGTGCATGAGGCAGCATCCTCTTGGTCCAAGAAAGCTCATCTAGTGCCAGATACACCTCAAAGCCCATATCCCTTATAGTCGTTGCAATCGCCTTATGTCCAAGAGTGAATGGATCATACGAGCCAGGGAAGAATGCGACTTTGTCATACTCCGCGAACTCAAATTGCCCAACTTCATCGACGTATGTAGTGATGAATCGGTATATGTAATTTAACACTGCTGCATTGTTGTAAAACTCTAGTCCGATATCGTCACCAATTAGCGGAATCACAGCAGCTAGTCTCTTGAAGCAGTGAGATGCAGCCCATCCCTTTGACCCTAGAGTCATGACTTCACTGCCAAATATTCTCATTCCAAGTACACGCAGCGCTTCCTGCGACAGCGCAGTATTATAATGACTGATAGCCTTGATAATCATGCCGAGTAGTTTCTTCTTGTACTTCTCCGCATTCTTGCTAGTTTCAGGTGGCTTGTCGTAGTTCTCTAGTAGCACTGCCATAGTGCTTAGCGATGCAGCTGCTGACTTGCTATTACCCGTATATAACATAGTTTCAAGCGCTTCTATTGCCTCGCTCTGTTCGTTGTCAGGCTGATACATCATGAGCTGCCCTAGATATCCAGGAATGTACTTAAGGAACTGGTAGTCGCTTAGCTCGAGACCATTGAAGAGGTCGATGCAAAGCTCGTTTATCTGGTCGCTAGGCATGTTGCTAGCAAGTTCTAACAAGCAGTCGCCAGCATGTTTACGAACTACAATAGCCTCACTGACCTTAATCAGGTTTACAAAATGTGTTGCAATATGCATAACATTGTATCCCTGCTTTGCTACTTTGAACATGTAATCTATGTTAGCAAGCTTAGACATCCAGGATGTGCTCGTCTTGAGATTATCCAGGAATAGTGACGAAGGCACCGATTCGGCAACATCTCTTCCTGCTAATACTCCAAGAATGCTCAGGCGTCTTGCGTCTACATCTATACCTGAGTCAGGGAAGAATCGCTCAATCACAGCGAGTGCAAGGAGATCAGTATCCTGACTGTAGCTGTTAAGGATATCCTTTGTAAAGAACATTAGGCTCTCAAGGAACGATTCTGGCATCAGTTCCTTATCGATACTTAGTGCAGTGCTACATAGAACGGTAATTGTCTGCTCGTCGAGATCAGCTACGTGGTAGTAGTCCTCGAGGACATCAAAATACTTGCTACGGCACGAAGGTCTGCAGTTTTTAACGACTTCATTTACAAAATCAGGCGTCGCCTCTATGATGCGCTTCCTATGAAAATCCGTATGCTTTCTAGATGGCATGAGAAGCTTCTCGAGGTAACTAGAAAACTGCGTGATATTAGTGGTGTCAGAATCTCTTGTAGGCACCGATTTAGGTAGCTCCTTCTTATATTCCTCGCGAAATCTTGCGACTATCTGACCCATTATCTGAGCAGCCTGCTCTCTGAGGTCGCTCTCTCTGTTAAAAAGCATGTCGTACATGAAATCGAGGACTATTACCTTCTGATCCTCCGTCATGTAGGATTTGTACTCACCGAGAATGTTCAGATAAGTTCTGATATTGCTCCACTGAGACTCGCTCCTAGCGCGTTCAAGAAGACTGGAGAACTCAGCTGGACTATTGAAGATCTTCATGAGGCGAATATTGTGCTCGATTGCTCTAAACTTGAGCTGAGAAGTAGCCTCAGATCCACTTAAGAGGGCTAGCTCTCTGACCTTTGGAGCGCACCTAAAGTGCGGGGTCTCTGCCCAATCCTCTGGGAGGTCAGTAGTTACACCGTTTTCGCGCATGAAATCCTCGAAGTCGAGAAGTCTGTTATACACCTTCTCGTATCTGTGGTTCTTGACTTCGTTTATATTATCAAATTTATTAAGGACTACATCGAATGCTTCTTCCAATGTAAAGAAGTTTATGGTCTCTTGATCATCCTCGTCCCTTATGCTCCTCACGCGGAAATCGGCGTATATGAGTAGTAGTGACTCTACGGATAGATTATCTAGCTCGAGGTCCCAAGTCGAGTGATTTGCAGCGATGTGCATGATGGTCGGTAGCCCAAATCTAGTCAGGCAGTAATCCGTGTAATAGTAATGTAGGTACGGCACACGGCGCTCTTCTTCCTTGCGGCAGCCGTATTTACCAATATCGTGAGAAGCTGCAGCGGCAGAAACGAGCCCGAGATCGACGTTAATTCCCGCATCGTAAAGCTGCCTCGCTGTGTACATAGCAACGTAGTGAACTCCGCTTACATGGCCGAGCGTATTAAAAGGTGAAATATCGGAGCTAAGTCTCATGAATTCGTAGACATAATTGCTCTTAACGAGTTTATTAAATCTGAGATACTCATCAGTAAACCCCTTGCTCATAATCTCTTCATCGCTGAGAAGGTGGATGTCATAGCAAGGATCGAAGGGAAGAGTCTTCCTTTCATACTCGTACACGCCACGCATGAGCTGTAGCAAGATGTTTCTACCAGCTTTGAATTTATCTGGGTCTTGTGGTCCATCTAGGTGAGGGAATAGCAAGTTGAGGAGATATAGCCTCGTATGCTCGAGCCAACCTTCACGCGGAGCGACCTCAAGCTCTGGTGTATAGCGTGAGCATATGCTTAGAATTACTTTACTGTCGAACCGTCCGTGATTACCCGAATGGTAATACAGCTCGTACACCATCTCGACAAAATCCTCGCGTGCTGTACGCACCTCCATTACATCGCTATCTAATCCAGCAGCTTCGATGAAGTCGGGGTTCAGTAGAGCTCCCTTGATTGTGTTTATCATTATTGCTTTGTTGTCCATCTCTAATACCGTTTATCAATTTTCAATAACTCGTCTGGCAAAAGCTTCTATCGTACTTAATAGCTTAAATCGGAACTTAAACCTGAACATAAACCGGAATAATACGATTAACCAAGCTTCTGACTAAGTACTTTGGCCTTATCGATAATCGCCATCGCTGTATCGAATTTACTGAGCTTACCCAGCTCTGTCTCGTCATCCTTGGTGATAATAGTAACTATATTGGTGTCCCCACCGAAGCCAGCGCCTGCGTCCTTAAGACTATTCGCACATATCATGTCGAGCCCCTTGTGCTCGAGCTTACTGCGGGAGTTTTCAAGCAAGTTTTGAGTTTCCATCGAGAAGCCACAGATTATCTGCTCAGGCTTTCTAATCTTCTTGAGCTCTGTAAGGATATCAGCGGTTCTCTTGAGCTCTATGATCATATCGCCGTCATGCTTCTTGATCTTCTCATCAGATGTGTAAATTGGCGTATAGTCAGCAACTGCAGCAGCCTTAAATATATAATCCGCCTTAGGTGCATGCTTTAGCACTTCTTCGCACATCTCGGCAGAAGTTGCAATCTCAATCGTGTTCACATAAGGAAGTGACTCTAAACTAGTCTTGCCGGTGATGAGCGTAACCTGCGCACCCCTGTAAGCAGCGGCTTTAGCTAGGGCATATCCCATGCGTCCGGTCGAATGATTGGTGATATATCTAACGGGGTCAATCGCTTCCTGAGTAGCACCGGCGGTGACGAGCACTTTCTTGCCAGCGAGGTCTTTTGCGTATGCTAGATCAAATAGGATTTCTTCCAAAA
>ERZ773051.623-NODE-623-length-23514-cov-3.725905_pt1 | contig 23514 bp, 20 predicted proteins | sample MGYA00580631_ERZ773051 | MGnify/ENA primary metagenome ERZ773051 (study PRJEB29015, sample SAMEA2738137) | human oral metagenome | biome: human oral; feature: human-associated habitat; material: saliva | place: China | collected 2204 ... | reverse complement strand
CCAACTACTAGCATCTCGAGAGAAATGGCCGGAGAAGTACGAATCGATAGTTTTTTGTGGGCAGTACGCATCTTCAAGAGCCGCTCCTTGGCTAGCGATGCCTGCAAAAAAGGTCGTGTTACCATCAACTCTCAGAGTGTAAAGCCTTCGCGACTCGTTGTGGCCGGCGACGTTATTGGGGTGCGCAAAGCCCCCGTAACCTACAGCTTCAGAGTACTGCAAACGGCACGCAACCGAATGGGAGCCAAGCTCGTCCCCGACTACATCCTCAACATAACACCACGTGAGGAGCTCGAAGTGCTAGAGCTACAGCGCATATCGGGATTTATCGACAGAGCCAAGGGCGAGGGGCGACCCACCAAAAAAGACCGACGTTCTCTAGACGAATGGCAGGGAATGAACGACAACTTCTTCATCGACAACGAAGACTTTTTCTCCGACGATTTTGATCTCGACAGCGAATAGCATGCCATAAATTCTACCCCCTATACCCCAACGTAAGTAAGCCCTAAGCTATGTGGAGCGAAGTTACCAGCATCATATTCTCAGCTATCTATCTGGTAGTTGCGTTGGGTATTGCCCTTGTGGTGATCAGCGAAAACAGGAATCCGATAAAGGCACTATCGTGGGTAATGGTGGTACTTTTGATTCCCGCCGTGGGTATCATTCTCTACTATTTCTTCGGACAGGACCTCCGCCACACCCACACCATCCACCGCAAAATATACCGAAGGCTCTCAAGTGTGCCCTATAGCTTCGAAGACTATGCCATCGTAAGTAAGCCCATTCTGCAAAAGCCTCAATATCGCCCCGTAGAGCAACTTTGTGAGCGACTAGGGGACAGCCCCGTACTTGCAGCACAGGAAATCAAAACATTCACCACAGGACACGACAAGTTTGAGGCTCTCTTTGCCGATATTCGAGCCGCCAAACAACACATCCATCTTCAATACTATGCCATCGAGAGCGACCGGCTCGGCAATCAACTCTCTGACCTATTGATACAAAAGGTCAGAGAGGGGGTTATTGTACGCATCCTGTACGATGATGTAGGCTCTTGGGGTGCTCGTCGCTCTTTTTGGAAGCGAATGCGAAAATCCGGTGTCCAAGTCTATCCCTTTATGAAGGTGGTGATCCCTTACCTCTCCTCTCGAGTGAACTACCGCAATCACCGCAAACTTGCCATAATAGACGGAGAAATCGGCTACATGGGAGGGATGAACATAGCCGATCGCTACTACTACGGCAATGAAATGGGCCCCTGGAGAGATACCCACTTCCGCCTCACAGGTGGAATTGTTGCGGAGCTACAGACAGCATTCCTCATCGATTGGTACCTCATCACACGGAGGGTCGTACACCTTAGGGACTACTTTCCCAAAAGACTCTCTTCGGGCGATACACCCCTTATCCCCATGCAATTTTTCTTGGGATCGCCTATGGGGGCTTGGCGTAGCATCGAACAAGCCATCAATTACCTCATCCTACGAGCAACTCGTCGCATCTGCATTGAGACGCCCTACTTCCTCCCCACCCAAACGCTAAACGAGGCTCTCTCTATGGCGGCCTTAGGTGGCGTTGAGGTCAATCTACTCATCCCTCGCAAAGGCGATGTACTAGCCTCCCATCTTGCCTCACTCTCCTATCTGGATGGACTGATGGAGGCCGGAGTGCATGTCTACTTCTACAAGGCCGGTTTTCTGCACTCCAAATTCCTCACGATAGATGGAGAAGTAGCTCTTGTAGGCTCTGCCAATATGGACTTTAGAAGTTTCGAACACAATTTTGAATGCGCAAGCATCATCTACGAAGCAGGCTTTACCCAACAACTGGAAGAGATATTTGCTCAAGACCTCGACAATAGCGAGCCGGTAATCCCTGCCCGCTGGAGGAACCGAAAACGCTGGCGGAGATTCTGTGAATCGATAATGCGACTTTTTTCGCCTCTCCTCTAGATTTTCTCGAAGAAAAAGGGAACAAAAAACACTTTTCTACTCCAAAAAGCGCTGCAATTTGCAGGGTAGTTGTATATTTGCAGAGCGAATGTATCCTCTACTCAGAACTTGGGAGGATAACGAGCTACAGAGACGAATAATAATAAACGACTATACAGGATGAAGATTGTAAGGATTGTACTGATTGCCCTAGCAGTAATTGTAATGGGCTACCTTTGCGTGATGAGTATCGTAACTCCCGAAAACTTCAAAAAGGAACAAGCTCAGAGAGAAGCTCTAGTTGAGAAGCGACTCAAAGACATTGCAACCTACGAGATTGCCTACAAAGAGAACTATGGCAAATTTGCCACAGCCGACGAGTTGGTAGAGTTCCTCACCAATGGCAAAATCTTCTACATCAACGCTGAAGGGGACTATACCGACGAAATGCGCGAAAAGGGAATTACAGAAAATCAAGCCGCAGCACAAGGGCTCATCAAGCGTGATACTACCTACATGAATGCTCGCGACTCACTCCTCAAGAATGGAGAAGACCCTCGCGAACTCATTATGGTGCCCGGATTCCCTGACCATCGTATTGAGATAGAAACTGCAACCATACAGCAAGAGGTGGGTAACGATACGATCAATGTTTCTGTATTCCAAGCCCAAGTACCCATGGAGGTATACCTCGCAGGAATGGATAAGCACATTCTCTCCACAAAGATCTCTGATGCAAAGGCTCGCAACAATGGTGCCGGCTATCCAGGGTTGCGTATTGGGTCTCTCAAAGAAGTTAAGACAACAGGTAACTGGGAATAAGATATCCTCTTCACTCTCTCCTCGGGGAATTCAGCATTCCTCCTAGAAGGGGAGAGGTAACGAGACTCTAAAAAAGAGAGAAAGGAAGCATGGCTCCATCTACGATAGAAGGGTTACCTCTACTAGACGAGACCACTGCCGAACGTTATAACCTCTCTCTACGTCTTCACCCAGACGGCATAACTTATACTCTATCACTTGCTCAAGAGCCTACCAAGGTATTGGGCAGTGATAGAGTCTTTTTTGTCCCCACAAGCGAGGGAGTTGGCTATACAGATCGTTTGAGTGACCTTATCTATGCCTATAGCTTTCTCCCCCTTCCCTATCATCACATTCAGATAGCTTTTGATGCCTCTGCTTTTGTTTTAGTGCCCCCGGGTGTCCCCGTACGCGAAGACGAAGAGGCGTGGCTATCCATCGCTGTACCTATCCTACACAACGAAGTAGGCTATACAGCATCTTATCATTTGGGGCCAGAGGCTCCAACGCTGCTTGCGGCTTGGGAGCGTTCTATCTTTACGTTCTTACGCCGCACCTATCCTTACGCCGAAATCCTCCCCTACGTCGTCCCTACCCTCCGCGAGGGGCTCACAGCAAGCCGCACCACAGAGAACGGCCGACTTATCTACCTCTTGGTATCTCCTCTTACGCTCAGCATCCTTGTATTCGAGCGAGGGAATATCAAGTTTGCCAATAGATTCGCACTCATTGCCACCAGCACTGCCTCTAGCATTGCGGGAGAGATCCTCTACTACCTAGGGGCTGTATGGCAGCAAATAGGCAGAGATAGGGTAGCCGACGATGCTATTCATCTCTTTCACACTACCTCCCTAGAGATGGCACAAGAGCTGGGCGATGCTCTTTCTTCCCATCTCTTCCCTCTCGGCTTCTCCCTCCAAAGCATCCAATACTCTCCCCTATCCGTTGATTAGAGGGTAGATTCAGATATTCTTATCCTATGCGTATCATTAGTGGGAAATATGGGCATAGACGTTTTGACGTCCCCAAAGGATTCAAACTTCGCCCTACGACCGATCTCGCCAAAGAGGCTCTATTTAGCACAATCACCTCTATGTTTTCTTACGAAGGGGCACGCATACTCGATCTCTTTGCCGGTACCGGAAGTATTGGATTAGAGTTTGCTTCTCGAGGAGCTGAATGGGTTGATATGGTAGAAAAACAGCCCAAACAGGTAGCTTTTATCCAATCTGTAATTAAAGCACTCCATGCCGAAGAAGAAGCCGCCGTGCACGTTGGCAATGTTTTCAAATGGCTTACTCCTGAAACGGGCTCTTCCTCTACGCCCTACGACCTCATCTTCGCAGATCCTCCCTATGCCCTAGAAGCCCTCGTAAAGCTGCCCCAACTCGTTTTCTCTTCGGGGCTGTTGACTCCAGAGGGGCTCTTTATTCTTGAGCACCCCGAGACCTACGATTTTTCCAAAACTCCTTTCTTTGTAAAACACAAGAGGTACAGCGCAGTTAATTTCTCCATCTTCCAAAACCACCCCTAACCCCTCTCTTTTTCAAAATAGGAGAGATATTTCCTCTTCTTTCCGGTAAGAGGTAGGCGAACAACTCCAAGGCTCCTCCCCATCCTCTTCACGGATCAAAGATTTACCCCTCGGCAAACAAACTTCCCCTTTACCCCCATAATTATAAACACCCTGCCTCCTCCCCTTGGGGAAGAAACAGAGTGTTTTATTCTATCCCAACACCGGCTAAGGGTGTCGGAAGAAGGTAAGGTTGCTTACTTTACCTCCCAAACATCTTGTTGCAAGAAGAGCTCGCGAAGCTTACGAGTTGGGTTCTTAGCTTGTACTTCTGCAATCTGAGCGTGTACAGCTTCGTCGTAAGTAGGAGCCTCTACATCGCGGATAACACCCATAGCCATAGGTAGCTCTTCACCATCCATCATAGCCAACATGGTATGAAGGGTAGGATCTTGCTCATGAGCATCGTGGGTTAGGATATCGTTGATAGAGTAACCACCTTCGCCAATCTTTACAACCTTGAGTTTGAATCCATCGAGTACAAGCCCCTTATCAAGATTCTGCCCAAAGATCATCTTTTTGCCGTGCTCAAGTACGATCGTCTTTTCTGCACGCACTTCCTTAGAAGAGAGATATTTGTGCGCACCATCATTGAAGATCACACAATTCACAAGCACTTCTGTAACAGCAGCGCCCTTGTGACGAGCAGATGCAGTAAGGCAGTCTACCAAAGTCTTTTGGTCTACATCCAAACTACGAGCGAAGAAGCGACCACGAGCCCCCATCACCAATTCAGCAGGGATAAAGGGATCTTCTACCGTACCATAAGGAGAACTCTTAGAAACAAAACCACGAGGAGACGTAGGAGAGTATTGCCCCTTAGTCAAACCATAAATGCGGTTGTTGAAGAGTACTACATTAAGGTCGATATTACGACGCATTGCATGAATAAAGTGGTTACCCCCGATAGCCAAGCTATCACCATCGCCTGATGCGAGCCAAACGCTGAGGTCGGGACGAGCAGTCTTGAGACCTGTAGCGATAGCAGCACCACGACCATGAATGGTGTGGAAACCGTATGTATTCATGTAGTAGGGGAGGCGAGAAGAACAACCAATCCCCGAGATCACAGCCGTTTGGTGCGGAGCGATACCTAGCTCAGCCATTGCCTTTTGGAGGGCAAGAACGACACCGTGGTCTCCACAACCAGGGCACCAACGAACATACTGATCGCTCTTAAAATCTTGTGCAGTATACATAACTGGAGTATTCTGATCTTGTGCCATCTCTTATGCCTCCATCATTTTAGAAAATTCTTCTACCAAGCGACCCACATTGAAAGGTTGCCCCTTAACACGATTGAATTGCATCGGAGTAAACTCGGCAATCTTACCCTTTAGGTACATGGCAAGCTGCCCATTGTTTTGCTCTGCTACCACTGCCTTCTTGTACTTGAGAAGCACTTCTCTTGTATTGGCAGGAAGAGGGCTAATGAAGGTAAAGTGAGCATGAGCCACCTTCTTGCCTTCCTTGCGCATCTTTTCCATAGCCTCGTGTAGGTGACCATAAGTACCTCCCCAACCAACGATTAGGAAGTCTGCATCATCCACATCACCCTCTACCTTGAGAGGAGGAATTACCTTGGCAATATTATCGATCTTAGCCTGACGGTTGTTCACCATGAGTTGGTGGTTGTCAGGATTGGTGCTGATGGCACCTGTCTTATTATCCTTTTCGAGACCACCCAAGCGGTGTTGATAGCCTTCTTGACCGGGTACAGCCCAATAGCGAACCAACGTTTCGAGATCGCGACGATAGGGTTTCCAAGGCTCTTCACCCTTGTAATTACAGATGTAATTGGGTTTGATCTCAGGGAACTTTTCGTATTCGGGGATGCGCCATGCTTGTGAACCGTTGGCTACATATGCGTCGGTAAGAAGTACTACGGGGGTCATATGCTCGAGAGCAATCTTCGATGCCCAGTAAGCTTGATTGAAGCAATCCCCAGACGAAGTAGCCGAAACAACTACGAGAGGAGACTCCCCATTACGGCCGTAGAGAGCCTGCAAGAGGTCGGTTTGTTCACTCTTGGTAGGCAAACCGGTAGAAGGGCCACCACGCTGAACGTCTACAACAACGAGAGGAAGCTCAGCCATTACAGCAAGACCCAACGCCTCACTCTTGAGAGCAAGACCGGGACCAGACGTTGTAGTAACAGCAAGGCTACCACCAAAAGAAGCCCCAATAGAAGTACAGATACCGGCAATTTCGTCTTCTGCCTGCACGGTTACTACACCGAGAGCCTTGTGCTTAGAAAGCTCATGAAGGATATCAGTAGCAGGAGTAATAGGGTAGCTACCGAGGAAGAGTTGGAGACCGGAGCGTTCGGCAGCAGCCATAAGACCATAAGCCGTAGCCTTGTTCCCACTCATATCCATGTAGAGCCCCGGTTCTTGCTTTTGCCCCTCGACATGGAAGGGAGTACCTGCAGAAGCGTGGGTATTGGCACCGTAGTTATACCCATCGTTGAGGGCCTTGATGTTGGCCTGACGGATGAGTTCTTTTTTACCAAACTTCTTATTGATAAAGTCTACGGCGTGCTCGAGAGTGCGGTCGAATAGCCAGCAAACCAGCCCGAGAGCGAACATGTTTTTGCAGCGGAGAGCGCTCTTGTTGTCTAGTTGAAGTTCTTTGAGAGACTCTTTCACCATAGACGAGATAGAGGCAGCCACCACGCGATCGGGATTAAGACCAAGTTCCTTGATAGGATCCATAGTCTTGAATTCAGCCTTCTCAAGGTCCTTTTCGCCGAATGAATCTGTATCAATAATGATAAGAGAATCCTTGCGAATATGCCCTAGATTTACCTTAAGGGCCGCAGGATTCATTGCAACGAGTACATCGGCAAAGTCACCCGGGGTGTATACCGGATTGGTACCAATGTGAACTTGGAAGCCCGACACACCCCCAAGCGTACCTTGGGGCGCTCTGATTTCGGCTGGATAGTCGGGAAATGTAGCAATCGAGTTGCCATAGACAGCCGAGAGGTCCGAAAAGATGGTCCCGGTAAGCTGCATACCATCCCCAGAGTCACCTGAGAAGCGGATCACAACTTCCTCAAGACGTCTTACATCTTTGGATTCCTTCATGATTGATTTAGTTTAAACTTAGAGTGGTTTGAGTATTGTATTATATCACTGCTCACCCAAGGGGGAGCCTATATTCTCTCTACTTTTTATCTTCCGTCTCTTATTCTGCGCACAAAGATAGCTCCTTTCTGACAATTAATAGGTATCTAACGACTACGAAGATCTATAATCCGCTGATTACTACTCCCCCTGAAGGGAAGAGAAGGATCTCGCAACTCTCGCACAAACCTCCCATCTATCAAGGTGGTAAGGTACTTTAGGATGGGTGCTCTCCTTTCGTCGGCAAGCAACTCTTCATAGGTATATCCCGTGTAACAAAGTATAGGTAAGGAGCACTCTTCGGAGAGGCGTTGTACCAATTTAAGTAGTTCTTCGGGGTAAAAGAAAGGGTCTCCTCCAGAGAGGGTTATACCGTCAAGAAGGGGATTGCTATTGATCTCATCGATAATCCCTCGTAGCACCTCCTCACTCAGTTCAATACCCCCTAAAGGGTCGTGACTCTCGGGATTATGACACCCGGGACAGTGGTGACTGCACCCCGCCAAATAGATGGCATAGCGCAGACCGGGGCCATCGGTGATCGTTTCCTTGTATCTATTTAACAAGTGCAACATCCCTTTGTCTATAAAATTGAAAGCCGGAAACGAAGTGCGCTACCTCGGCCATAGCTGTTCCCTCCATGGGGTGAGAGGCTAGAGCGAAGGTAGCGCGGAGATCAATTAGAGCGAGGCGGCGCAATTCTTAACAATGCTTCACGCGGTCGTGCTCCTCAGCTTGTTTGGCACTATTCCAGCACTCTAGGCTACCGGTCAGGTACCCTGTAATGCGGCGAAGACGAGCGATTTGATCGCTACTGCAGACGGGGCACTTATCAAAAATCACACCCTTATATCCACAGCGACGGCAAGTATCCACGGGGTGATTGATAGAGCCGTAGCCTATCCCCTCATCGTGCATTAGCTTGACAATTTTCAGAAGGACAGCAGGATTCTTCTTTGCCTCCCCATCCAGCTCTACATAGGTAATATGCCCCCCCCCTGTGATGGCATGGAAAGGAGCTTCGAGGTGGATTTTCTCTGCAATCGTAACCTCTTCACGCACATCTACATGGAACGAATTGACATAGTAATCTAGGTCATTCACTCCCGGAATAATGCCATAGCGTTTACGGTCGAGGCGCGTAAATCGTCCGGAAAGCCCCTCGGCCGGTGTTGCCAGTACAGAGTAGTTAAGCTCATATTTACGCTTGTACTCTCTAACGACATCGTTCATCACTTCTATAGCATCATACAGAGTTTGCCATGCCTCCTGATTGTGTGCATGCCCCTCTCCATAGATAGCAACCATCGCATTGTGGCCTCCGATAAAGCCAATCCCCAAGGTGCCTGTTGCGATTACATCCCCTACTTCATCGTTGCTTTCGAGCGTTTTTCCACCCTTCCACACATCATTACCCATCATAAAGGGGAACTGACGTGCCAAGGCGGTACGCTGGTAAGAGTAACGCTCATAAAGCTGATCGGCCACCAATTCGGACATGTCGCGCACTCTATCTAGGAAGCGACGACGAGCTTCTCTGCGTACCGTTTTCTTATCTCCATCCGGATAGCGCTCTTCGGCTTCGCGACGCGCTTCGATGGCAAGACGAGGCATATTGATCGAGGTGAACGAGAGGTTACCTCGGCCTACGGAGCTTTTTACTCCGCGAACATTCTCAAACACACGGGTACGGCACCCCATGGTCGCAAGTTCATAGAGGTAGCGTTTGGGGTCGTCGGCCTTCCAGAGGTCATTCTTATTGAAGGGTGTATCGAGGAAAACGAAGTTGGGGAAAAGAGCTTTTGCCGTGGTATAGCAACTCTCTAAGAGAAGGTCGAAGTTGGGCGTAGCGAATTGAATTTTACCGGCTAGAGCAGCATCGAAATCGGCACTCGCCTTCTCAAAATCCTCATCTGAGTAGTTAATACCATCCTTTACCTTAAAGATTTGGATCGGGAAGATAGGTACTTCGCCATGTCCTAGACCCTCCATCGTTGCCTGGAGCAACTCATGGATTACCATACGCCCCTCATCACTCGTATCGGTACCGTAGTTAATCGAGCTGAAAACCACCTGATTACCTCCACGAGAGTGCATCGTATTTAGGTTATGGATAAAGCCTTCCATGGCTTGATGCGTATCCTTGCGTGTTTGCCGATACGACTCAGCAAGAGCCACTTCCACAAAGGGAAGATCAACCCCTGGGATCAAGTCTTTTAATCCCTCATAGAGGCATTCTGCCTCGACCTTATCGTCAGAGAGACGCGGATGAATCTCACGGATACGATCGGCAATAGCCTTCTCGTCTACCTCGGTAGTCTCATCTCCCGACTTGAGACGGATGGAGAGAGCGAAAGTAGCCACAAGGCGTTTGATAAAAGTTTTGCGTACCCCCGGAGCCATAAAGAAGTCGAAAGCCGGGATGGCCTGCCCTCCATGTTGCTCATTTTGATTGGTTTGGAATACAATCGTAGCCAATGTGGCGTAGCTCTGTATGCTCTGTGGAGTACGAACACTGCCGTTCTTGGTAAAGAAACCACGCTCGTAGAGATCCTCGAGGTCGTACTGTACGCAAGTTGTTGTCTTGGTAGGATAATAGTCAAGGTCGTGGATATGAATATCGCCAACCTCATGAGCGCGAGAGTAGATGTTGGAAACAAGATATTTGCGTGCATAGTCTTTAGTCACCTCGGAGGCAAAAGTCATCATCTGCCCAGAGGGAGTATATGCACTCATATTGGCATTGCTCAAGTTGGTATCATTCTTCTCGATCTTGACAATACCATCCATAGTGTGCTTCAAGCGCGTACGCTTATCGCGCTCCACGGTACGCCACTCACGATAGATAATATACTTCTTGGCAATAAAGGGGTCGGCTGCCATAAGAGCCTGTTCCACCATATCTTGTATATCTTCTACGGCTAGAGCACCATCTTTGTGAGCACGTGCCACACTCTCTATACGCGCTACAATTACGTCTACACTCGAAGGATCGGGACGAACTCCACCTGCCCGATAAGCCTTGTAGATCGCCGATCGAATCTTTTCTGCTTCAAACAACTGACGACTGCCGTCACGCTTTAATATGTAGAGTTCTTCCTGTTCCATAACGCTTCGAGTTTAGTTTTCTTATTTCTAATATCCCTTGTGCTGATTGCTTGCACATCCTATACCGGGCGATTTTAATGCAAGGAGCTCTCCTCCCTTTCTCTCTGGCGAGACTTCTCACCATCCTCTTGACAAGGTCCGAGCCCTAGCGCAACCAATAATAGTCAACTCACTAAGAATCAAGAAGAGACACACTTTTATCTTAAACCTTGCAAGGGCAAAAGTAACTATTTCAAGTGGATAAAATGATCTTTTGCATAGCGGGTTTTCCACAATCAAGAAAGCCTCTAAGTGAGAACAACTTATGATATCTTTCCGGAAAACTCACCAATAAAAAAAGGAGAATTGGCTGATTTTAGAAATTCTCTAGGGCAAAAAGTTGGCGAGAATTAGCTGAAACAGCCTCCTCTAACTGGGCAGGAAATAATCCAAAAGCACGTGCCACTTCTGCGAGGACATTCGGAAGGAAAGAGGGCTCGTTGCGTTTACCCCGATGAGGTACCGGAGCGAGATAGGGAGCATCGGTCTCCAAAAGGAGCCGATCAAGTGGAATGCGAGCGATATACTCTCGCAACGTGGACTTCTTGAAGGTGACTACACCATTGATCCCGATCATAAAGGAGGGAGAAAAAACAATCAGTTCCTCCAGCTCCTCCTCACTCCCCGTAAAACTATGGAAGACCCCTCGGAGACGAGCCTCCCCTCGGTAGGCTGCCAATAAATCCAGCAGCTCTCGGTGGGCACTCCGTGTGTGCAAAATAAGAGGGAGATCCTCCTCAATGGCCCATTCCACTTGGGTACGAAGCGCCTCTTCCTGCTCTCGAACGAAGCTCCGATCCCAGTAGAAATCGAGCCCAACCTCCCCAATAGCCACCACCTTCAAGCGATAGTTGCGTACAGCTTCGTGTATCACCTCCAACTGGGAAGAGAAGTCCTGCCTCACAGAAGTAGGGTGCAACCCAATGGCAATAGAGGTATTGAGGGGGAAATCCTCGTGGGTTTGAAGGAGGCGTGGCAGAGACTCTACATCAATGTTGGGGAGAATAAGATGCTCCACTCCTGCCCTAGAGGCACGCTCCAACACCTCCCGACGATCTTCGTCAAACTCCGGCTCAAAGATATGCGTATGCGAATCAATCATAGATCGCGCATCGCCATCTTCTGAATAAGATCGACCAAACGCTGCGAAGCCTCCGGATAGGAATTACTCATTCTTGACAAGAGATCCAAAGCCCAATCGGTCTGCTCCTGAATCTCCTTTCGGATAAGTTCGGGAATCCCATACGCATCATAGAAAGCTCGCACAGCTCGGTATTTCTCCTCTCGCTGCTCTTTGGGGATGGCAAGAGCTGCCTTCAGTTGCTCCCACTCACCCCTCTCACGAGCAATTTCTTGTGCCTTTATCAGCATCCAAGTCTGCTTATTCTCGGCAATATCTCCTCCTATCGGCTTACCAAATGTCGCTTCGTCTCCATACACATCGAGGTAATCATCTCTTAGTTGGAACGCCATACCGGCATTGATACCGGCACGAATCAAATAGGAACGATCACGCATACCCGTATCGGCTATATAGGCTCCAATCTCTAAAGCTGCCGAGAGCAATACGGCTGTTTTCTTACGGATCATAGACTCATACTCCGCAAGTGTTACATCCGAACGCGTCTCAAAGTCCATATCCATTTGCTGCCCCACCATTATACCCTGCGACATGCGATTGAATACTCCCATAATCGAGGGCTGAAGAGCGAGAGGGTACTCTTGGATGAGTTTGTAGGCAAGAGAGAGCATGGCATCCCCCGTTAGGATGGCTTGAGCGATACCGAATTGAGCAGGCACGGAGGGGCGATTGCGACGCATCTCTGAGTGATCCATCACATCATCGTGCAAAAGTGTGAAGTTATGATAGATCTCAAGAGCCAACGCTGCCTTGATAAAATCCGCACGATCTTTGCCATACATATCTGCCACCATCAGCACAAGAAGAGGGCGCACTCGCTTACCTCCTCCCTCAAAAGCATAAGCCATGGGAGCATAGAGAGGCTCCGAGATTTGTGTGCAGCAATCTGCGACCAAAGCCTGTAGCTCGGTTTCTATATAACTAAGGTTGTCTTGAATTGTGGTCATATTGGGGTGGAACAAAAAAAGTCCCCTGCAAACTCCCCTATCACGGGAAACTTGCGGGGGACAACTATGTGACTAAATTTCTAAGAGAGGGGACTTCGCTGTGACACAACAATCGGCAACAAGTTATCCGACCTCTCTTCTTCACTCAAATTACTGGAGCTTGAACTGGATAGGAAGCGTATACTTCACACGTACGGGCTTACCCCCCTGCTTACCGGGTTGCCACTTATCCATTTTGTTGATAACGCGAAGGGCTTCCTTATCAAGAGATGCGTCTACCCCACGTACTACAGTAGCCTTTGAGATCGAACCATCTTTCTCTACAACGAATTGGACAATCACCTTACCCTGTACGCCGTTCTCTGCGGCAATTTCTGGATATTGAAGGGTGCGAGCAATCCACTTGAGGAGAGCTTCTTGGCTACCACCGGGAGGCACTGGGTTACTTTCTACGAATTCGAAGATTTGCTCTTCCTGCTCCACTTCCTGAGGGGGAGCTTGCGTAATAACGGGTGCGGGAGGAAGGGGCTTCTTTTCGTCCACGGATACGAGGGCAATCTTAGCTACCTCCTTACTATTATCCACAACCTTAAACTCTTCCGGCAGGGCAACCTCAACGGTTTCTACCGGTGTTTCTTCGGGCGGAGTCTCAGGCTCCTGCTGTTGGTCTGGGATGAACATAACATCCTCCATGTCGGCAATATCGACCTTATCGGTACCATCATCGCCCATAGCATCTAGAGAGTGCCACTCAAGAGCGACGAACACTACAGAGAGGGCCAATACCAAACCCATCAAGAAAGAAAGGCTCTTCCCTTTCTCCAAGTTTGCCTTTGGCGATTTCTTTACTTCCATACTATAATCGTATTACTAATTGCGATACTCTGTTGCTTGCCCGACAAAAATACGAAGATTTTTCTATCCACACGTACTTTTGCCCCTCAAGAGCATAATTTTTATTTTTGAAGGTCCCCTCTCTTTAGACTAAGAAGCAAAAAAGAAGAGACAATAAACAAGAGTCCCTTCTCGTTTTAGAACTAAAAGGCCCTCCCTCGCTAAAAGACTTGGAGAGAGGACTTAGGATACAGATTACAAGCTCTATAAGAAAGGAAATTGCCTATGGACTACGACTACCTCTTAGTAGATAAAATCAAAGAGGACCTTGGCGCCTCCCCCACCCAAAGCCTAAAACATCGTACCATAGTAGCATTACTCAAGTGGTATGCTCGTCTCCCCCGATAGTGATTAGGCGGGATCTCCAAACATCTGATGCATAGCCTCAAGGCGTGCAATAGCCCCGGCCGCAAGTCGGGGCGCTCTTTTTTGCCAAAAAGCCTCCATCTTTGTACGCACCTCTTCGTAGCTCTTCCGGCGATCTAGGTGCGTCTTTGAGTAAAAGCAATCTGCATAGCAAACCAACTTCTCCTCTAGGGTCTCAGGGAGGTAACTTCGCCCGACAGGCAAAGGCAAACGGAGGGCAGTACGCTCCTCTTCGCTTACTCCGGAGCCCGTATGACGCTCACAAACTCGAGCATGCGTTTCTAACCCCCAATCCCTTCTCAATAGACACGCTCCCAAATAACCATGGCGGATGTAAGGCTCCCGTCCATAGCAAGAGATAGTCGTTGCATCTGTATAAATGATGCCGATATCATGCAACATCGCCGCTTGATAAAGCAGCTCCCGATCAATCTTTGCATCCGAATAACGGTCTGCCAACGCCAGAGCTAGGCGGGCAACGCATTCGCTATGCTCCACCAGAATACGATGAGCCATCGTTCCGGGGCGGTAATAATGAGCGATTATCTGATAAGGGTCTAGTTCAGCCATAGGGAGAAAAGAAGGGAAAAACAATCTATAATAAAAAAGAACTCCCCCTCATCTGCCTCTTATACGCACTCTTTACGAGAGAATAAGAGGAGACGAGAGGGAAGCTATTCTTTTACATCTGCACGCTAAGAGCGACTAGTCTCTTCTAGTGCAAATAGGATGTAGGCAGGTCTATTTATCAGCAAATGCCTTGACCAACCATTGCCTTAGCCACCTTCATGAAGCCGGCAATGTTTGCGCCCTTAACGTAGTTGATGTAGTTACCTTCGCGACCATACTCAACACATTGTGTGTGGATGTCTTGCATGATCTGGTGGAGCCACTTATCAACTTCTTCGTTGCTCCAAGAGAGGTGAGCTGCGTTCTGAGTCATTTCGAGACCTGAACAAGATACACCACCGGCGTTTACAGCCTTACCAGGAGCGAAGATTACCTTCTTAGCAACATAGTATTCGCTAGCTTCTGCGGTACAACCCATGTTAGAAGTTTCAGCAACGAGCGTTACGCCGTTAGCAACAAGTGCCTTTGCATCTTCTTCGTTCATTTCGTTTTGTGTAGCACAAGGCATTGCGAAGTCTACCTTTTGGATCCAAGGCTTCTTGCCAGCGAAGAACTGTGCATTGGGGAACTTCTTAACGTAGTCAGCAACAACGTCGTTACCGCTAGCACGAAGGTCGAGCATGCATTGGAACTTTTCTTCCGTATTGATACCATCGGGGTCGTAAACATAACCGTCAGGACCAGAAATAGTAACAACCTTGATACCAAGTTCAGTAGCCTTGCGAGCTACACCCCAAGATACGTTACCGAACCCTGAGATAGCAAGAGTCTTGCCCTTATAGTCGATACCGTTTTCCTTACACATGTTTTGTACAAAGTAAACAGCACCAAAGCCTGTAGACTCGGGACGAAGACGTGAACCACCGAATTCGAAGCCCTTACCGGTCATCGTACCTGTGTGCTCACGAGCGAGTTTCTTGTACATACCAAACATATAACCAACTTCGCGACCACCTACACCGATGTCACCAGCGGGGATGTCGGTATCGGGACCAATGTTGCGCCACAATTCGGTCATGAAGCTTTGGCAGAAACGCATGATTTCAGCGTCGGTACGACCCTTGGGAGAGAAGTCAGAACCTCCCTTACCACCACCCATAGGAAGTGTAGTAAGAGCGTTTTTGAATGTCTGCTCAAAACCGAGGAACTTCAAGATTGAGAGGTTCACGGTGTGATGGAAACGGAGACCACCCTTGTACGGGCCAATTGCGTTGTTGAATTGTACGCGGTAACCGATGTTTACATGTACCTTACCGGAGTCGTCTGTCCAGGGCACACGGAACGTGAAAATACGGTCTGGCTCAACGATACGTTCGATGATGCCATACTTTTCGAATTCGGGATGTTGATTGTACACATCCTCGATAGAGAGGAGAACCTCTTTAACTGCTTGGAGGAATTCTTTTTCGCCCGGGTGCTTAGCCTCCAATTGGGCGAGAATCTCATTTGTCTTCATAGCAAACAAAATAATAATGAAGTTTCTGCCGACAAAGATAGGCATATTATCCACACAAAGCAACTCAGGAATAGGAGAAAATCACCCCCGAATCATTTTTTGTCGGCCCCAAGGAGGAGAGACGAACGACCACAAAGCACACTCAAAGGGGAGAAAGGAAACACTGGGACATAAAAAGTGTAAATAAAACACCAAATAGATACCATTGCACCATCAATCTCAGCACATAGAGATATGAAAAATCTCTCAAAAGACAGAAGAAAAGGATGAAAGAGAAGCCCCTTTTGCCTTAATCGGCAAGAGTGTATAGAGCGCTCGGGGTAGAGCGTTTAAGAGGCTCCAAAACGAAATGGGAAGGAGGGATGATTCCTCGGCGAAACAACACTTCTTCAAAAGTCTTGCGACAAAGCTCGGGATGATTATTCTCCCGACTCAAATGACAAAGCCAAACGCGCTCTAGCTCAGGATGGTAAATGTCGCACAAAAACTCCGCACTTTCCAGGTTACTGAGGTGCCCATTGCCTCCGGACACACGCTCTTTGAGGTATTGAGGGTAACGCCCCCGCCAAAGCATTTCGGGGTCATAATTCGCCTCAAGAATCAGGTGCCGAGCCAATGCCGCATAACGGTGCACTTCTGCAGTAACATGCCCCACATCGGTAGCCAACGTGAGGGAGAAATCGCCTCGCCGCAAGTAATAACCCACATTTTCGGTGCTATCGTGCGGCACATTAAAAGGCACTATTTCAAATCCTGCCAAGCAAAAAGCCTCGCCTACCTCCACAGTCGGACGAGGCAATCCCTCCATCTTTTTATAGTAATGAAGGGAATCAATTGCCTGCTGAATCGTCCCCGTCGTGTAAACAGGGAGATGATACTGCAAGGCCAAGGCACTAAGCCCTTTAATATGATCAGCATGCTCGTGGGTGACCAAAACGCCCATGATATGCCCTGCGATAGGGATCCCCTGAAAGGCCAATGCCCGAGCGATGGTGCGGGTCGGGATACCGGCATCTATGAGCAAGCCTCCCTCCCCCGAGGAGAGATAGTAACAGTTGCCACTGCTACCACTGGCAAGACACATAAACTGCACCATCCGCGAGAATCCCTAGAGTCAGTTTAAGTCTTAGTTTTGAGTGAGTTCGCCACAGATTGAGATCTGCATCTCTACCCCCACCTCTTGAGGAGAAAGCCCCTTACCCAAGAGGTACATCAACTTTGTAATGGCACTCTCCGTAGTCATATCAAAGCCCGAAACAACCCCTACTTGCCCAAGGCGAATCCCCGTATCATAGCGACCCATTTCAACCTTTCCGGACTCACATTGCGTAACATTTACAATTACAATTCCTCGCTTTACGGCATCAGCCAACGCCTCAATAAACCAATCGTCTGTGGGGGCATTACCGCTACCATAGGTCTCAAGCACTACGCCTCGCAACGTAGGGATGGAGAGCACAGCCTGCACTACTTCCGGAGTAATACCGGGGAACATCTTGAGCACGCACACATGGGGGTCGACATGCGTAGTCACCTCTAACTCAGTCTTTTCGTCCTTAGGTGTGCGATAGATATGCTTCTCGTTATAGCGAATATGAATACCCGCATACGCCAAGTGGGGATAATTGTTACTAGCAAATGCCTCAAACTGATCGGCACTACATTTGATTGTTCGATTAGCTCTGAGGAGATATTTGTCAAAGAAAATGCACACTTCGGGTACCATGGCTCGCCCATCAGCCTGACGTTCTGCAGCAATTTGTAAGGCTGTTATTAAATTTTCCTTACCATCGGTACGCAGACGCCCCACAGGTAACTGACTTCCGGTAAATACCACCGGTTTGGCAATTCCTCTAAGCAAAAAACTCAACGCCGAAGCGGTATACGCCATGGTATCAGTGCCGTGTAGCACCACAAATCCATCGTACTTATCGTAATTCTCCCCGATAGTATGAGCAAGGCGAATCCACAGATCCACCGTAATCGCAGCAGAATCAATGGGAGGATCGAATTGAATGGAAGAGATCTCAAACCCTAACCGCTGTAGCTCAGGGATATGGTCTTGTAGATATGTAAAGTTAAATGCGCGAAGTGCCCCCGTAGCAGGGTCTTCGATCATGCCAATGGTGCCTCCCGTATATATGAGTAAGACGCGAGGAGTGGTAGCAGTAGGTGCGACTTTTTCCATCAGATAGTATTGTGTACAAGTATAACGTTTGCAAAGGTAATGCAAAATCGTGCTACTCCTCCCCTATTCTCCGAATAATCTGCGCAGGGCATCCTGCAACAATCGTACGGGGAGGTACACTACGCACCACCACGCTACCTGCAGCCACAATGCTCCCTCCACCGATGGTTACTCCTGAAAGGATGGAAGCTCCTGCCCCGATCCACACATCATCTTCTACCACAATGGGGTAAGCATATTCCCCTCCTTTAGCTCGCTCCTCCGGCTCTATGGGATGCTGCGGAGTATAAAAACCCACACGAGGAGCAATGAGTACTCGACTGCCAATTGTGATGGTAGCAGAATCTGAAAAGATTACATCGGCATTGATAAATGTATCCTCTCCGATAGAAACGTGAATGCCATAATCCACAAAAATAGGGGCAATAAGCCGACTTCCCCCACCAACATGAGCGAAAAGCTCCTGCGCAATCTCCGTGTGCTCCCGCTCATTCTCGGGAGTGAGAGGTAATTGATTGTATCTGTGGCACAAAGCACGTGCCCGATAGTAAGCATCCCGAAGCCAGGGATCTTGAGAGGCAGAAAAGAGCTGCCCATCCAAAGCTCGCTGCTCGGCTTCGCTCTGAGCGATACCGAATTGGTGATAAACATCCTTTCCCTCAGACATTGAAGCGGAAATGCATTATATCACCATCTTGCACTACATATTCCTTCCCTTCCACACTCATCTTACCGGCCTCTTTTACGGCAGTTTCACTCCCCAAGGCAATGTAATCGTCATACTTAATTACCTCGGCTCGGATAAATCCTTTCTCAAAGTCGGTATGAATAATGCCGGCACATTGGGGGGCTTTACTCCCCTTGACAAAAGTCCAAGCACGGGTTTCGTCGGCTCCGGAGGTGAAGTAAGTCTCCAAATTCAGAAGGGCGTAAGCAGCTCGGATAAGACGATTCACACCGCTCTCTTCCAAGCCTATTTCTTCCAAAAACATTTGTCTTTCTTCGTAGGTCTCCAGCTCGGCGATCTCGCTTTCGATCTTGGCTGCCACGATAAGAATACCGGCCCCCTCGCTTGCCACAGCCTCGCGCACCTGCTCTACATAGGCATTGCCATTCACGGCAGAGGCTTCGTCTACATTACATACGTAGAGCACGGGCTTTGCCGTTAGGAGAAAGAGATCGTGCGCCGCCTCTTGTTCCTCTTTCTTCTCGAAGTGTACCGTACGAGCGTTTAATCCCTTCTCTAGAGCCTCTTTGTAGGCTTGCAGTACCGAAACAACCAGTGCTGCTTGCTTATCGCCCCCGGTCTTCGCCTGTTTCTCGAGCTTGGCTAGGCGGCTCTCTACGGTCTCCAAATCCTTGAGTTGCAACTCGGTATCAATAATCTCCTTATCTCGTAGAGGATTTACCGAGCCATCTACATGGGTAATATTATCGTCGTCAAAACAACGCAACACATGCAGGATAGCATCTGTCTCTCGGATATTCCCTAAGAACTTATTCCCCAGACCTTCGCCTTTGCTTGCTCCTTTTACGAGACCGGCAATATCCACAATCTCCACTGTGGCTGGGATCAAACGCTTGGGATGATCGATCTCGGCAAGGGCGTTGAGCCGCTCATCGGGCACCGTGATAACGCCCACATTCGGTTCTATTGTACAGAATGGAAAGTTGGCAGATTGTGCCTTGGCATTAGAAAGACAATTGAAAAGGGTAGACTTACCGACGTTGGGCAGCCCAACGATTCCGCATTGTAGTGACATTCGTTATTGTATTAATCGCACTCTTATTTGGCTGCAAAGGTACTGCCATTCCGCCAAATACCGACCCACCCCTCCACCTCTCATTCTCAATCTAGTGGTGGAAAAGCTTTGTCACACCTTTGGGCATTTGAATGAGCCAAGACTCTACCAACAGATGTTATCTGAATACCTACCTCAATATTATCCCACCAGTCTCTAACCAATTTCAGATTAGGTCTTTTATTCCATTCCTCCATGAATCTAGTCATATTCTGCTGTCTTATATTGTCATCATCCACATATAAATCATAGATAGATCTTAGCGCCTCCTTTTGAAAAGGAGCTATAGGTCCAATTACATTTCCACTGCTATCTAAAAAAACTAGAGAATCAATCTCACTTTTATCAGTCACATTCACTCTCATATAATCTACATTCAACTCATTTTCTACTATCAGAATATCAGCTGGTAAACCAGCGTTTCTGATTAGCTCTTGAGCTCTATCGTAATTTTCTGACTCCTTTTTTATTCCAACATCAATACAGACACTTAGACACTTAGGATAAAACTCGTCTATCTTTTTTAGAACATTCGTATCATCAATCCTTATGGTGTCCAATATATCCAAATGATCAAGCCAGTCTTTACCAATAGGAAGGGTAGCGTACAATAATCTCCCAAAAGAATCATTCCAAAAATCCAATCCCTCGTGAACACTCCTACTACCTGGGGAAAAACGAGATATAACATGCAAAACCGTCAATCCAAGGAGTGCCTCATCTGATATTTCATCAACTATTTCAACTGCCCTGCTAATAGCAGACCGTGTTATTCTATTACTCCCTTTTTGAAATCGATGAATTAGCAACTCCGATAGGAGATCATAGTCCGCAGGTCTCTCTGTCGAAGCAGCTCTCTTTTGTGCTTCCAAAAGCAAAAGTTGAAATCCAGGATCAGCAAAAGCTTCCAATGCTCCTTCAACTGCACACATTTTAGGAAGAAGTCTATTTTCAAATTCGGAAACTCTTGCATTTGCAATTTCGATGGCGTCCTGAGTATACCTCTCTTTTAGTTGCAGACTCACCTCTTGACAGATTTCCCTTGCTCGTTTTTCATTAATTCCACTATTGATAATGGTCACGCTCTGAGCTTGTATTTGTTGAGAATTATCTCCCGATTTCTGTTTTTGCTTATTTGCCATTATTATCTCTCCCTATTTGTATTTGTTGAGAATTATCTCCCGATTTCTGTTTTTGCTTGACAGTATTCTTATTAATACCAATTTTATATCCAACAGTTCCTCCTGTCAGGAACCCCACGATTAGGGTTAGAATTGCTGTTCCTATACCATCAAAAATCCACTCCATAAGTTATCTATTATGTAATAATTAATTGACAAAATACTTTCTTTTCAACAAGAAGAGATGGGCAACTTCCATACAAGAAAATGTTCTGACACATAAGCCGTTCCACCCCCCAATATAAGTTGCACTTCCCCATGGGATATCAACCTTTCTACTCGTAGGTGTCGTTGCTCTTGTTAATCTTGAAATCAGATAGGGTAAAGTAGATTTCGAGGATGGAGTATCAGCCCACCTTTCCAGATGCTCTCTTGTGACTAAATTCATTGCCATATAAACTAAAATAAATACTTCACATAAAATTAGTACTCCCGCCTATTATCAGAGAGAACTCTCTCTTAATGCCTAAGGGAAAACTCTTCCCCTAGAGGGGCTGTAGAAGTTTTTCTTTTTAAGTAACCCTTCCGCTAAAGTAAAGGTTCCCCCACTCTCCGAATACAAAGATACTCTTTCATATCGTCTTTTAGAAGCACCCTTCTACATGACCCAAATGACAAAAATAGAACTAGAACTACCCCTATACGACTATACTACCAAAAAGGGTGAAATCAGTTTCGGGATAGGGCTAAAACTCCGAGGAAGTAAGGTGAGTTTCTTCGGGAAACCACGCAATATTCAGCAGGCTTTTCAGCCTGCTTTCTCCGTCCAACTGGCTGACGCCAAACGAAGGCGTGGCTGCAAAGCAAGGAAAGAGCAAGGGGGATATGTCCTCCTCTAGGTACATACTCCTCTTAGCTATCCATAGAAATAAAAGTATGCCGAGACTCCCCATAAGAGACTCCCTTAGCCTATATCTCCTTCACCTCATCCTTGTCCAGTCCACACTCCGAATAGTTTTGCTACTTTTGTGGTGAGGATTACCCGGGTAATGCCGCTATTCTTCGTCCGCGGGGGCTAACACGTTTCTGTAATGTGTTAGCCTTCCGTCTTTTTAGATAACCTCTACCGATTCTGTACCGCCCTCTTATATCCGAATGTTTTCGACGTTGTATCTGCGTTCGGATTCAACACTTGAAGTCTTTCCGGGGTAAACAAAAAGGGCAAACTCCATCTTCTGAAGTCAGCCCTCCTTTTGCTTTGCTCGCAGCCCTCCTCCACAGGGCCGCCCTACTATTCCCCAAGCCCCCAAATATCAACTCTAAAAACGAACGAGAAAGCTTAAGCCGCCACTTGCTCATCAAAAGAGCAGCCCTCAAGCTAGAGTCATCACTATCTTCTTTTTGTCTCGTAGTTTATTACTACCTTCGTGGTATAGGAATCAGGGCTAAGGTGTAATAGGAAAGCAACCGAGTACAGAATCGGACTTTTAATTACTACTTAGCCTTGTTCTTTATTTTATCAAGAGTTCCCCTTTTCCCTTCGTTGTATCAGGAATGCCTCAGTCTCCTCTTTTACAATGGAGGTGAGCCCCCTTAACGACACGAAGTACACGACACCAAGAGTTCCACGCTGGATGAAGAGGTCCCAAGGCAAGGGGGACTAAAGGCCCTCTAGCAAGCCCACAAAACAAAAAAGGGATGCCCCAGCTATTCGCTCGAACATCCCCTCTCTACGCCTATCTCTCCGACTTCAGAGAAACTCCCCTTCTAACAAAAAAAGAGAACCCCCAAGCATTCCTGCTCAAGGGTTCTCCCTTCGAAAACGGCGGCTACCTACTCTCCCACTTTTACGCAGTACCATCGGCGTGGTTGGGCTTAACTTCTCTGTTCGGAATGGGAAGAGGTGGAACCCCAACGCTATAACCACCTTAATAAGTCTGACATCTTGGCAATTAGAAACAAGCAAGAACTGAGATAAGCTCTAAGTAAGCGAACCTCTCTTTTCCAATCCCCTAAAGGAGAACGGACACAGAGACTCTCTTTACATTTACTCTACAACCTTTACGCGAAAATGTTCGGGATATTAGTACTACTCGGCTTTTACATTACTGCATATACACCTATAGCCTATCAAGGTCGTCGTCTACAACCTCCCTATATGGATATCTAATCTTGAGGCTGGCTTCGTGCTTAGATGCTTTCAGCACTTATCCAATCCCGACTTAGCTACTCGGCAGTGCTCCTGGCGGAACAACCGATAGACCAGAGGTCAGTCCAACACGGTCCTCTCGTACTAGTGTCAGAGCCTCGCAAATATCCTGCGCCCACAACAGATAGAGACCGAACTGTCTCACGACGTTCTGAACCCAGCTCGCGTGCCACTTTA
>ERZ773051.617-NODE-617-length-23595-cov-15.360365_pt1 | contig 23595 bp, 15 predicted proteins | sample MGYA00580631_ERZ773051 | MGnify/ENA primary metagenome ERZ773051 (study PRJEB29015, sample SAMEA2738137) | human oral metagenome | biome: human oral; feature: human-associated habitat; material: saliva | place: China | collected 2204 ... | reverse complement strand
AAGCCTAACAAATCATTCAACAAAATCGGCTTTTGTTCTTCCTGCAACTCCTGCTTATCCTTCTTTTCCTGTTTCATACATATACCTCCTCAGAAAGTGTTCATTATTAAATAGCTCTATACAGCAATACCCATGTATTCCTTATAATAAACCGGTCCCTTCTCCTACACACAACTGCCACAATTTTCTTGTTTTCATTCAACACGATAGCCCGTAGGTATCCTTCCTACGGGTTGTTGTTATTTATTCCCCACGACACGTGAATATCTTATCTAAATTGTATGTTCCTTACGAATAGTTTAAAACAAAGACCCGGTACGAAGAATATAGCCGGAGCAATAAAAAGGATAGCTTCCAGTACATTTCTGATAACGTGACTTTACTTCTCTCATATGAAGTCTTCTAAATCGTACGGATATTTCTTGCTTTATAGATTTTACGGAAGCACGGCTATTACGCCTAAAAAAACTACCAATACGGTATCGCTTCCCCATTCGAATACAAAGTCAATCACCTAGTTTTTCATATCACACTCATTACAAGGCTTAGTGTCAAGGATACAAATATAAGCTCATACAAAGAGTTCACTAAAAAATCAACCTTTTCAGTTTTCTAGAACTTTCAAGTGTATTTTCTCTAGATAAAAAAACACCTGCTATTTATTCATACTTTTCAACTAGTCTAAAGCAATTATCTCTGCTTGGGCTTTCATTGCTATTTTTCCCTGAGGAGCAAAATTAGGTCCATTAACAGTTTTTGCAATCTGTTTAACTTTCTTATTTGTATCTTCTATAACCAATGATAAAAATTGGGTAGCCCTTGAGCATGCAACATAAAAATTTCGTTTTTCGCCCGCATCACAAAAATCTTTCTCATCTATATCTATAATAATAACAACTCGACTTTCTAGCCCTTTAAATTTTTTTGCAGTGGTAAAAAGAATAGAAGAGTTATATTTTTCAGTGCTAACGGGAATCCCAGATATCGTATGTATATTATTCATAAAAGACTGTGACTCTGTCTTCAGTGTGAGAATTACTATATCACTAATTTCATATCCATATTCATCTCCAGTGATAATTTTTATGAGTTTAACCAACTGATTTATCGGGTTTCCCTTTGCAAAGACAAGTTTAGTTTTGGGACCATTAATCATTTTACTTTTTTGATTTAACTCTACATCCATTATATTATATGCGGTTAAAGCAATTTCATAAGTGTTTCTACAATTTTTCGTTAACAACAATCTACATTCTGAATTTTCTATCCACTTTGGAACCCCGTTTGTCTGCACTACTTGATTTTTATCAAAAAAAGCTAAAAATCTTCCCTCTTTACATTCCGCGTATGTCTTAAAATAATTTATTTCCCAATCATGGAAATCTTGTGCCTCATCAATGATTATATCTTGGAAACTTAACTCATCTATCAGTATAGTCTCCAACACCTTAGCTCTTATGTCTGCTTTCGACAGATCCCCGTTATATTTACTATAAAAATGAATAAATGAATGTATATTATAATAAGTTACGTTTTCGTAAGGATAGTTTTTCCTCAAATAAATATATAGAAACTTATTAAAGCAGAGAAATAATACTTTATGACCTTCTTCTCCCCATATTTTAGCAGCTTCTTTAGCAATTAATGTTTTCCCGGTTCCAGCAACACCTTGTATCGTTGCAAATCGTTGCTCAGCTATATAGTCTAGTATTCCCGCTTGCTCTTTAGTCAATCTTATGAACTCATAATCAAGCTCACCCTTCTTCGCGGAAGGAGCTGTAATCAATTCGAAGTCCGCTGCTATTGCATCAACAATAGTTTTAAACTCCTCATCTGAAATATTAGCCTTATTCTTGGATCCATAAAATTCAAAAATTCTATAAATCACTGATGAAACATTCTTTAAATCATTAATATCAAGAACAGCTTCCCTTACTTCACGATAGGCAAGAGGAAATTTATCCATTTTATTTGGTGTTATCTCACAACTAGGAAACCATACTGCAACTTCAATAGGAAAACGTATACTCAACGACAAACTTTTGTCTCTTGTATTTCCAATTTCTTCAAGCATCCCCCTATAATGATATGCCCCATCAACAGCTTGAGACAAGGAATCTTTTTTCTTCTTAGGATCCAAAATAAATACATCTTTTGTTCGAGTATTAATCTGACGAAATACGGCTCCACTATATTCAATATCCCCACCTTTTACCTCCAATACGAGAGCCCCAAAATGTTTATTTAAAATCAGAAAATCATTTTCTTTCCAAGTAGCAGCCCATCTTCTGGTTTTCTTCAACCACCTAACCGAATGAAAAACTAAGAATTGATTCCCCAAATTTTCAAGTGCCTCATAAACTCTAAGCTCAGCATATGGGAGCCCAGATAAATCTTCTCTAGTTGGATAAATTGCCATCGCCTAAGCACTCCTTCAACGCCTTAACGTCAATGCTATCTATTCGATATGCTGTCCAACCTCTATCAATATAACCATTAATAACTTGGTCCGCAGTATCTTGTTGGCAAATCAAAGTATTTTTAGAAGGCCATGACATAAGAATATCATCTCCTAAATTTGACTTCTTTATAGTTGTTTTCAAATACTCAGGAATGACAATTCTTTCCCTAGCTAACTTATTAAGGACCACACGATCATTATCATCAAAGAACTGGTGCAAATCCTTCCACGATTTATATTTATAGGTCGAGTAGGATCTCTTGTCATCAACAACCTTATACATCTCTATGTTTGTTTCGAGGTTCAAATTGGATCCCAGTTTATGGAGAACATCATTACCTAAAAAATAATCCTCAATATACTCCCACCGTTCCTCATCAGTATGCAATTCAATAAAAAACTTCTTTAAAATACTTACATCTCTTTCATGTCTTTGTTTAGCTTGATTTACGTAACTATTAGAATAATAAGTATTACCCATTACAATATTTTTTATCTTTTGAGGATCATTTAAACGGATAAAAATTTCCGGCTCCTCACCTCCTAAAATCTCATATGAAATATAATTAAAAATAGAAAGTAATTTTAATGCGATATTTGATTTTTTATCTTTTGAAATACTTATAAAACTTGAATATCTAGTATCATTGCATTGGGTAAATAAACGCACTATTCGAGCTTTGCTAATTGCAGCTCTCATGTGTTCCTTAAAATTACCATAAGCAATCATATATTCATTAATCTTATGCTTAACACATTTTCCATTAGGATCAACTAAATCAAAAAGTGAATTAGCAATAATTTTTGCCTGAGACCTACCATATTTTGTATGAATTACTTCCCCAAATGCTTCTAATGTAAAATAACTTTTTCCAAAATTTTCATGTAAAGTATTCCCAATATATTCAAAATCTTCAAAAATGCTTTCTTGAATTTCACTCAACAATATTTTTTCCTTACGGGCCTCAATATTAACCTTTTGCCTAGGTTTCAAATACTCTCGTATATCCCCCAAAATTTGTTTTTCATCACTTCCAGCAGAGTTATCATTAAAATAATGATACTTAAACTGTGGGAACGAAATTTCTTTATAACGATCCTCCCATATCTGTTTCAATTTAATTAAAAATATATCTCCACAATCACTTATACAGCTTCCATCAGGTTGACGTTCTTCACTTCTCCCACTAGCAATATGCTCAAAATATTTTCCATAAGCATCAAGTACCTGATTTTCATATTCTTTATCTATAACGGCATATGCTTTAGTAAATATCCCCTGCGGTCTAGAGATTAAAACTTTAAAATTATATTTGTCATAGAAATCTTTTTCTAGCATTAATAAACATGTCTTAAGTTTATTAATGCTTTGATTTTCATTTTTACCATTAAATATATAGGTAAAGGATGTGGGGGAAATCAAAAAATTCCGTGATCTATTCTTGTTCTTATAAACATCATAAATTCCTTCAAGTACTTTTCTGATTTGATATTGTCTAATTTGTGACATGCCAAATAAGGTATTCATATACGTCATATCATTATAAAAGAAATCAGTAATAGCTCTCCCCGTCATCTCTTTTTTCCGAGCAACCCGTCCAATCTCTTGAACATAATCACAAAGATTACCAGATACTGCATAATGATACACATTTTTTACATCGTCAATATCTATACCCATGCCAAATGCCTTTGTTGCATATATGATAATTTTTCTACCTACTCTAAATTGTTCAAATACTTCTTTTCGTTTTTCTTTAAAGTTTTCTTCACTCAAATTATCAACATTCCTACCAGTATAAACGCCAATGCGTTGATCTTGTTTTATCTTCCCAAAAGCATCACTACCTCGAGCTGCATCAGACGCTGTTTTAGCATACGGAAAATAAGTAATCGTCTTTTCATTATTATTAAGCCAGATGTTAATCCGCTCAGTCATTTTCTGCGTTTTCATTTCTCTATATTTAGATTGTGATATTTTTTTTTCCTCACACACCTTTATGTCAAAATGAATGTCATCCCGCTTTACATAACCAATAAATTTTATAGGGTTCTCCATATATAGACTGATTATAGTCTCACCAACTGAATCATCTACACCCCCATTAATAGCTGTCGCAGTAAACGCACAAATTGGAAACTTATATACTTTTCTTTTTTTCCCAACTGTTGTCTGAATCTGATTTCTTAATTTATTTATGTATCCACCTAAATACCAATAATCAGGTCTAAAACCTAATCCCCATGTGGTTACAATGTGTGCCTCATCCACTATCAATAATCCAATTTCCCTATCCCCTATAATTGTTTCAATAGAATATGACAAAAGTGTTTCAGGGCTAAGATATAGTAGATCAATTTCTCCCTCTCTTATTTGTTTCAGAACAACCTCTTTATCATTCTGAGATATTAAATCTGAATTAAATGTAGCTACACGATTATAGCCACTTCTAATAAGTTTTTCTTTCTGATCTTGCATTAGAGCTTTTACAGGCTCAATAATAATTGTCAATTTATGATACTGCTTAGCCAGATAAATCGCCGGTATCTGAAATATTATAGATTTTCCCGCCCCTGTTGAGGCAGTAATAAATATATCCCTAAATGAATGCCCTTTTATATCATTATATGCTATTTCTGCTTGACGAATTATTTCTTGAATCAGAGTGGATTGTGATACTTCTATAACCTCTTTATCTATATCGGGGTCTTTGTAAAATTTAATATGTCTAAAACCCTGGAAGTTATCAATACCCATGTCATTTTTAGCAATATCAATAAGATCTTCCCTTATATTGGGGGAATTACCCAAAGATTCATTAAAGTTGACAAGACTAATTCCATACTCACTACAATAAGATTGCAAAGATTTTAAAATACGCTCAGAAGCGATTCCTTTTCCCTGCTTAACACCAATAACAGATGGATTAATCGTTTTAATTCTGGATAAATCTCGCAAATATGTCTCTATATCTTCATTAATGTAAATATCGATATCCGTTCTTTCTTCAGTACTTTTTATTTCCTGATAGTTTTGATAATACGAACTTACTCTCACCGCAAGACCTTGATCATATTCATAATTGTAAAAACTTCCAAAAAAGGTACCATCTATCTCTACCAAATTAGCATAAATATCAAAATATCTTATGCACGCTTCGCTAAGCCCTTTTTCCATCGAATTGGAATCAAGATTCGCTTTTATATCGGATACCACTTCATCAGATATATCAAAAGATATAGGATAATAATCGGGATAAAGATTATTTATATAAATAGTAACTTGTACTCCATCTACATCCATAGCATTATCCACATCTCTTTTAATCAAAGCATATTCTTCATATGTAATCCAAGCTTTATCCCCTTCTTCTAAAGACAATAAGGCCTTCTGTAATTGTCTCCTGAAGGATTTATCAAACTGTAAGACATTTATTTTTTTATAAATATCATTTTCTACTAATGGACGATCTGTCAATAATGATAAAAACGCTTCATCAAATCCTTTGTACACTAATAATTCCATGCCAAATTACCGCCTCTCATAAATTAACATATCAATATTTTAAATACTCACATATTTAAACTAAGTTCTATAATCACACTTATCAAAATTGTCGTATATGATAATTTTTCTATATATTAATAATTAAATTGTAATACAGATGATCTCCTATTTCCACAAAAATATATTCATAAACTTATTTTATACCATATTAAAATTTACCAATATAGTAGTGTAAGAGAACAGGACATATGTGACAAAGAAATAAAAAAATAAGAAGGAACTCTGTTATAATGCAAGTGACCAAACCAACAAGATAACAGGAGAGCCTTCTTATGAGACCTATTATAACCGAAGAACTGAGACTTCGTAAACGGATATGTGAATTTGCCATTAAGCATGAAAATAATGCAGAGGCAGCTCGGCGTTATCATACGAGTAGACAACAGGTGCAACGGTGGTTAAAAAAATATGACGGAAGCATAGATTCGTTGCGTCCTTTAAGCCGAAAACCACATACACAGCCCAACCAACACACGACAGACGAATTAACAATAGTTCGTCAGATGAATACGCGATATCGTCACGAGGGGTTGGCTCAAGTATACGTGGAGTCGTGTAAACGGGGATATACTCGTTCATATGGATCCATGTGTAGGCAAATACGTAAGCATCAGTTCACGGAAAAAAAGGTCAAGAATTTCCCCAAAAGTAATTGGAAGCCGGACGTAGTATCGTATCCGGGTGAGAAGGTACAAGTGGATATAAAATATGTTCCCCGGAAATGTATCGAGGAAAACCAGAATGAGACGCAGTACTATCAGATTACAGCCATTGATGAATATTCAAGGAAACTAGTAGCGGCTATTGTTGATGAAAAAAGCGTTACCCATACGAGTGAGTTCTTATTGACGTTGGAATCCAAGATGGGATTTAAGATAAGCACTGTACAAACAGATAATGAGCCGGAAATATAACGAAACACTTCTTAATACATTTTTATACTAATCACTATTTTATCAGATTCATACTGATACTTTTTAACCTTTTCATATTTTAGCCTACTCCCAAATCGTATGTTGTGTATATACTTCAAAACGACGCTCCCTATGATCATCGGCAAAGTTCACGTCTATGGTATATCGATTCCACAGTCCGTACGGATGAGTTTGCATTTTAAGGGAAAAGTATTTGTTTCCTTTATTTTCCTCATAGCTAACAGGGGAAAGGGAAAAAACAGCCTTCATATCTTTTTTCTTCAACTCGTCGAGAGATAGGCTCGCAATATATCTATCGTCTATTTTTACTCGATCAAACATCGCATCTCTTGATGACATACCGAAGCGTGTAATAATACAGTCTTTAACATGCCCCTCATCTTCACGAGCCGGCGTCAAGTTCACATATCCGCACGAATTCCCGTCTTTAACAAGCCCTACTGTCTCGCCATAGTAAAAGTGGTCATTTCTCCTGTTTTTAATAATATCGTTTTCTGTCTTTCCTGAAAAGGAAAATCCTTCATCAAGCAAATCTTGTGCCGTCGTTTGTCCGACTACAAGATTATATCCGCCTACCTGAACGACCGGAGCTTTCACGGGAAGTCCCGTTATACTCAATACTAAGGAGCAGACAAAAGCGGACATAAAAATCATGCCCTTCACGGCATTGGCAGCTGCCGACAAGGTAAGGTTATATGCCCACTTTCCCTTAGAGGGAAGCACCATATCTAAGATGATGGACCCCAAGCCTATGACCATTCTCAGGCCGACGACAATGGCAAACTCCGCATATGTCCAGAACAGGACCTTATCATTCGTAAAATACTTGTCCGAGAAAATAAAATATACGAAAACACTCGCAACCAATATCCCGACGATATAGATATTGACTTCATTTAACGCCGCCCTGTCCGTAACGTCTTCATATACATCACTTCCTCGCCCTTTTATGGCATGCCCTACTTTATACATCCACTTAGGCACGTCACGACCCTCTCGAACGGCTACGACAAGGCGAATATACAAAAACACGGTAAAAGATAAAGTAAGGCCGGCTATTATAAAAAATCCCAAACTCGAAAGAAAAAAGTTTATAATACTCACCTCAACTTTAAAAACAAAAACCTCGTGGCTATTTAAGAATAATTTAGAATCCATAGCCCATTTTTAGCCTAGATGCATAAAAATTTCACTATAGAATAAATCGCACTATACTGTCATTTCCTTACACCACGAATCTCTTCATATATGCCCATAATATCGATATGCTGTATACTAACAACATTCAATTTATAATATTTTAAGCTATCCCTTAATGCACATACAATCCTCACTCAAGCTATCTATAAAATGCAATTCTTTCTCTTCTTCAAAGCTCAATACAGTAACATCAAGTGGATAAGAAGTTTTCTGTTCTATATTTTCTATGATCTGGCTCACATTACGAAGCATCTCTGGAAAAGTTTTAGAATACAATAACAAAATATCGATATCATTTGAATGACAATCCTGTTTCAGAATTGATCCGAAAATATACACCTTTTCAAATGCATAAAATATGTCAACATTCATCTTAATAAGTTTAATCAGTTCTAATTTATCTATGTGCCCTAATATAGTCATAAAACTCTTCCTGTGTAAATAATCTAACATCCATCTTTTCAGCTAAAACTCTAGCCTCACTCGATATGCTTTTACTTCCATTCCATCTATGTAAATTTACAATTATAGAATCGGGTCTGGGTGATAATCCTTCCAGCAACACTTTACTTAAACAATATTCGTAAATAAAAGATATAATTACACCATTAACTCTAATTTCCCTTAGCGAATCGACATTTTCATATTCAAACTGTATATTTCTATCCTTCAAATACCTTAAAATAAAGTTTAAACTATCTAGTCTAACGCCAGTTTTACAGAAACAATTATAGTCACTATACAACTGCCTCAATCTAGGGGTATCTGTTAGAAATATTTTTGTTCCATCTTTCAATAATATATAGGGGTTTTTAATTTCCAATATAATACTGTCCAATTTATCTTTTTGCCTAAACATTTTTAATAATTTCTCTAATGATTCTGTAGATGGCATCATGTCGTCTGATACTGGACTAATTCCAAAAATAGAATTTATTTTTTCAGGAAAAAGTACTTCTCTGTACTTCTCTTGATCAGCTCTAGTCTGTTCAAATTCTCTACTATGAAGTATATATCGATCAATGACACTTAGGTTTGAATACTCCTCATTCTCATGTTTTTGGAATAAACTACGGTTATTTTCAAATACTAACCTTAGCTTTTTATTATTAATCAACAATTGAGGCTCAAACTTATCCCACAAGCTCTTCTTATCTTTTAGATAATAGTTCTCATATATTTCGTTATTTTCTTTTAATATAGGTACTACAAATTCTTTTAAACTATCAAATGATGAGAATTTATGACAAAAGAATTTTTTTACGTCTTCTTCTCTATTTTTTTTCCAATGCCTAACCATACTCTCGTCTATAGATCCTACCTTGTCAAACATTTTGTGGCATTTAGGACATAATATTATTAAATTCTCAAAAGAATTATCTTTTGTTTTACAATATGCAGTAATATGAGCTATTTCGATTATATCGCTATCATCTATAAACAAATCTGCTTTGCAGTCCGGATTCATACATCTACCCATACACTCAGCCCACAACTTACGTTTTACAGACTCTCCAATTGATTTTCTATTCAATTTTTCTCACTCCTCCTATTTCCGTGGCTCTCAATACCACTTCGCTAAGAAAATAACTAATTCAAGTCCCAACCATACACGGTAAAAGATAAAGTAAGGCCGGCTATTATAAAAAATCCCAGACTCGAAAGAAAAAAGTTTATAATACTCACCTCAACTTTAACTATTTACCCTGTTATTCAAGACATAACAAAGTCGCCTATCGCTTCCTTACCGGCAAGGCGACTGCCTCAATATGGCTCGATAGGCCCTGATTGATAACAACATAATCAGGGTACTCCGAGACACTCCGTTTGTTTACGGAAACATATCAACTCATATCTGTAGTAGAAATATCTCCGCTTCTGTGACTGTCTATATCACAGTCTAAACCTCGCCTGTTTATAGGAACACATCTGCAATTCCCCTTGTATTTACTATTATAATGCCGCGGTCAATATCCGTGAAAACGCCATCGTCTCAACCTCGTCTGTTTGGAGTACAAGGGATAAATCGACGGTTATTTTCGGTATCTGTAAATGGTACAGTTCCCATGCACTCGACCTTAATAATCAAAGATTTACACGATAAATCCACCGCTAGCGTCTGTGCAGTCAATCAAAACGCAGTCTTTGATACAATCAAATGTGTAGTTAATTCCTCAAAAGCGGCTTGAAATAACGTTATTCCTGATGTTTTTCCTACAACAGATTTACTCTTCCATTAGTCATTTATTTACTAGAAAGGATACCGTCCCATTGATTCTGTTACCGTTGCGACACCTCTTCTTTCAATAATTAAAAGGTTTAGTAATAACTTAACAATTGCTCAAATGATATATTTATGCCAATTTTTTCTAATAGAGCTTTTCTTTGTCGATATAGATCATACAATACATCTTTATACTCTAAACCATAATGTAATAAATTGTGACAATTACTACAGAGCGATACAATATTTTGCTCACGGTCTAAATCAATTTCTGGAAAATCACGATGAGCGGATAAAGGAATTAAATGATGTGGCTCCGTATAATTGGTAGGACTATTTTTTCGTTTAAAAACGAAATGCGCCTTATCCACTTCACACAAATACTGCGCCCGTTTCAAAGCATTTTTCGATTCATACTTCTTTCGAGGGTATATGTACTGTGAACGTTCTGCAATTAAAGGTGCTTCCCTTGGAGTAGTATCGTATTGAATTTCCTGATTCAAATGTTCGATAAATTGCCTTTCCTCTGCTCTTTCCGTTTGAAAGTTTTCCCTAATATTCTCTTTAGATAAAATCTCTTTAGCTTTTTCTCTTGCTTTTGGGGCTACGCGTTTGCTTTCTATGATAATACGTAATGCTTCCTTCTCCTGTCCCAACTCAAATATATGTCGAGCTCTTGGAATACGAAAGTTTTGACTTTCTGACTTCGATCCCGGATTTTCCAATAGGATCTTTTGGGCCAATTCACCTTTTGAAATGGACGAATCTTTGAAATCATAATAAAAATTTACAAATACAGCTTTTCCAACTGCTGCTAACGTTTTATTTAAATCCTCATACTTTGTGTCCTTCAAAACATCACCCCTCAGACTACTTCCATTCCAGTACTCTTCAAATATTGGAAAATTCTATCATAATATTCCTTGTTCCTTGACAGATCTTCATCTGAACCTTCAGGAACATATATAATCAATCCCTGTCTTGCTCTTGTTAATAAAACTCTATAAGCATTTTTTAAATATCTCTGTCTTTGTTCCTGATTAACATGGTTCCATTTCGTACCCCTGAACTTAAAATAATCAAAGCCATCTCTCGTATATCTAAAATCTGCATCCCAGGCTAATACTGCATAATCGACCTCTAAACCTTGCACTTTAAATTCAGACGCTGCCACTTCTAAATAATACGATGAGTCAACATTATCCTTTCCATTCAGAAACCACCCTACATGATTTATATCTGATGGAACCCATATTCCTTCAGCTCGCAGTCTTTTCCCTTCTGAGCTTGCTAAAAGCCCATACCTTTCTGTCCCACGAGCTTTATCTTTTACCCATTTTTTTGCAATTTCAAAATTCCTTGTCAAAAAAATTGGATATGTTTGTTTAAGCTCATAATAAACACTTTTGGCATCATCTGCCCTTTCATCTAACAGCAATTTCACGAAAAGAGCTAATTTTTCACTTCTGAATGAGCGTAGTGAAACTCCTAAATGCAAATCTGAAATACAATGGTACTCTTGTCCATTCAATAATGTTGGGATATCTGATTTCCCTACATATTCTGTATCTGTAATTTTATCCGATAGATAAATCTTCCAATCGGGATAATTATTTGCTAAAGTTTCAAACCAGTCCTGAATTCCTGCTTCTCCGTTGTATATTTCTTGCCCACCACCCACAAGACAAACTATAACGGCCCAATCTTCATGTCGGTCCATAATGCTAATCAAAAACTCAGGTTCTGACTGATTAAAATCGGGAATCCCTTTTTTTCGCCTCATAAAATCAGCGAGCGACTCTTTGTTCCATGCTCTTTGAGCCTCATCAAAAATAGCTACTTTCTCTACTGGTGCCATATCTGTTGTTAAAGCATCATCTCTAAATTTATGAATAATTTGAATAAAGGCTTTCGTTTCTCGAAGAGCATTTTTCTTAGTTATACCTTCTCTCTCCGCACGATCTATTGCAAGCGCATTTTGCAAAACATCAACTAGTGGACCATTTCCTGAAAGAAAAACAGCATGTTCATCTTCATTAAAATGATGACGTTCGTTTGCTATATTCAAGCCTGCAAGAGTTTTTCCAGCACCAGGTACTCCTGTAACAAAGCATATAGCTTTTTCGCTATTTTTCTTACACTGATCAATTATATTGGAAATTGCCTCTGTCGTTATTGTTAAATTCTTTGCACCAGCATCATTCCTAGAAATATCCTCGACATCATGTTTTCTATACAAAGCCTGCGTAGCTTCAATGATAGTCGGTGTCGGAGCATATCTTGAATTTATCCACTCCAGTGCAGATAACGACGTATCATTAATTCTCGAAATAGTTTCTCGAATAGTACTTCCAATATTATTTTTATTACAGAAAAGTGTGTTATAAATATTATCTTCCATACAATAATATTCATTCTGTTTCTCTGCCGCCTTAGTTGAAACATTAATAGGAACAAGATACCTAGTCCTACTTTTATCATGGAAGTATTTCAAATCCAACGCATAATCCATCACCTGATCAGTGGTAGATTTTTTGTACTCTTTATCTCCTACCTTAAACTCTAGGAGAAAAATAATTCCCTCTATTATGCATATCACATCGACCCTATGCCCCATCCTCGGGATAGTATATTCAAAAATAATATCACCTTGAGAAAACTCAATTAATTGTTCCTTTAAAATTTGAATCTCCGATCTCCAAGCCATCTTTTGGATATCGGTAGTTTCAAACTCGTCATTAATCAATAATTGGCCGAGAACAAGCTCATCATCCTCTAATATGAAGTTGTTTATAGAATTAAAATAGTATGCTCTTCGGCTCATATGTATCTCCTTATTTCTGCGATAATGCTTTATTAAGCTGACTAGCCAATTTCTTTGCTATAGCCTTTGCCATTATAGGTGGCACCGCATTTCCTACCTGCTGATATTGTTTGTCCTTTGTCCCACAAAAAACGAAGCTATCTGGAAATGTTTGCAGACGAGCTGCTTCTCTTATACTTACTGCTCTGTCTTTTGTCGGATGTACCCACATTGATTTACGCACATTTACTACAGTACCGGACGGCTCATCATATTTTAAGCGAAGATAGATCGTATTCTGCGTTCTTGTAACATCTGTATACGTGTTTGTTTTCATTTCCTCAGATAAGGAATGAAAATTTTGTCCCTGATCTAATGCTTTGAAACGAGCCATAGCTGTTGGTGTCGTTTTAGTTATAATATGATTGTGCAATGTTTCTGAGTCACGAAGTGTTTGCGCCAACTCACTCAAGTCAGTTTTAGCTTGTAGCTTTATGCCACTTTTATCATCAGATACATTATAGACCGGTTCAACATCTTCTAAATCTTTAATAGCATCCTCAACTGTCCTATATGTACCGTCTTTATATTTTCCTTCTGGAAGTTTAACTGCATCTGCAATGTCTTTTCGAATACCCATTACTACAAAACGCATTCTTTTTTGCGGGGCTCCAAATTGCGTAGCAGATAAAACATCAGCCGAAATAGCATATCCGTCGTCATCATTGTCCCCCTGGAGCTTTGCCTTTAAATAATCAAAAACGGCATATGAACGTATGTTGGCAATCAGCCCTTTATTGTCGGTATAGCTATTAACCACAATATCATTTTCAAATATCTCCTGTGCCTTACTTATCATTCTTTGGTACATAATTGCTGGTTCAATTAATTCCTTGATCTGAGATTCTTTTATTTTCCCAGCGTAAAAATCTATCATTGCATTAAACGCAATCCTATCAGCAACAATGATGGAATCATCCGCATCACCCTCGGTGTGCTTCTCTGATATTCTAATTAAGCGCGATCTGTGTTTTTCTAATACCTCTTTAAACTTAGTTGCATTCCTAGATGCTTTATAGATAACGTTCAATTCGAGATAATCGAAATCATCCCATTTATGTTGTTCTAGTTCTTGCTCAGATTGCACAATATTAATTGCTCCATCAAACATAAACTCTGTATCAAGTAAAGCCAACTCTGTATTAGCAGTTTCAATCACATTGCTATCCACTAATTCTCGATCATCTTCACATAAATAAAATCTGTGAACATCTGATCTAAGCATACTCACATTTTCCATTACGAATGCTTTTGGTCTTAATTCCAAGATTGCTCTAATATACTGTTGCACCAAGGAATTATTCTGACTAATTGCATGATTCTTTTGCCTATTTGCATTAGAAAATCCCTGACAAGGCGGTCCTCCAATCACAACATCAATATCGCCATATTTTTCTTTTATTTCTGCATAGTTAGCATCTCTAACATCACCAAATACAGCTACTCCCGGATGATTTTTCTTATAGGTTTCCTGCATTGCAGGATTAAATTCATACGCAACTTTTATATCGAACTTTTTTGTTTGCATAAATCCAAGGCTCAATCCCCCGGCACCTGCAAACAAATCTATTGTATTAAACATAGTTCCTCCATCTTACGCTTCAGTATTAAAGCCTTCTTCGGAGGCTTTGCGTAGCAATGCAAGTAAGCGTTTGCATTGATATGTGTTTGGTATTTTAGCAGGCATTTTACATGCAATCGCTAATGCAGATACATCTGTAGGTGTAACCATATGATTTCTAACAACAAACTCCGATAATCGCATCCACATTTCTACAGGATAATTAACAACCGTTGTCTGTACCTGAATTTCATTTACAACCTTTTGCTCTTTCTTAGCGGATTTCTGTGCAGTCTTCTGTTCATCGATAGTAATTAAATAGTTCTCAATATCTTCAGGAATATCAATATGTATCTTCTTTGCATCTTCCCAACAATCATTTCTCTTACACCACTGAGTAACGTTTGCGACTTTTCTTGACGGATCAGTTATTCGCAGAAGGACCAACTCTGCCAATGCTATTAAAACTGTACCCACTTGTTCGGGCACACTCTGCCTATTCCATATCAACATCAAATCAAGTTCTTGTCCTTGATATTGGCTATGTAACAATCTTCTAAATTGTGCCAATGTGTAATATATGATATTTGCACGATATCCACCCTCGTACCAAGGCTGTTTTGGTATAGTCTTCTCTAAATATTGGAACAAAAGAATCAAGGCTGCAGTAGTTTGGAAATATCTCTCATTAAACTGCTCCTCATTTGCATTCCATTGCTCATCAATGTACTCTGCAAACGAATTAAAATTGGTCTGCGCACCCTTACTTACAACCTGAGGGAATCCTCTCCATGTATTCTGAACCTTTGCAAGATCTGTTTTCTTAATTACCTTATTTTTAGGATGTTGCAACTCAAATTGTTTTTTCTTTGCAGGTGTCAAGCGCATTTGTTCTTGCAGATATTGTCCTCTTGCTCTTTCATAAAACCATTTTGTTTCATACTGTGTACCTTCAGATGCCGGTGCAAATAGATGTCTTGATATTTGTTCCATACGACGATGAAATGGATGAGATGCAAAAAAGTCTGCATCACTAACCTTATTCTGACTGTTTGATGATCTAGAAATATTTCTGATCAACTCGTCTGACTCTTCTGGTGTTGATTCATCAATTGAAGTCAATTTCATTTGCACAAAAACAGATGACAAATCTGCTTTGTCTTTATATCTTGCATTTGAAATAGAGGCCGTTGTCTGTCCACCATTAATAATCTGAAAATCTCTAACAAAGGTGATAAATCTTCCATGGTTTGTATCTTCTATCTCAACATCCATTACAGTTGCTGATATTCCGTTATTAAACGCAAAAAACATCTGCGGATTGTTCAAGATAGTCCCTCTTATTTTCTTATTGACCGCCACTTTAGTAGATAAGAATGATCTGACATTTCCCTCCAAAAGTTTACTTCCATATTTGTCATATATATCAGCCAAAACAGTTCCAGGAATTATTCCCAGATAGCTACTGTACTGTTCTGTAGACGCTGAGCTAGCTTCTATACACGGAATACCTTCACCACAATATTCCTTAAAGTCAATCTCAATAATCTGACGGCCTTGCTCTGAACAACAGACTCTGAACAAACGATCAATATCCCATATCTGACCTTCTACCGGAATAGAATTATAATCATCAATTTTTACTGTCTTTATAGCAGCACTCATATCTGCATCGGTAAATACAAGAAAACGATATTTACGAATCGCCTTTTTGTTATACCTTAAAAGATCTACTAAGTCTGCACATGGTGTACTCATCTCTATTTCTTGATATAAATTAGTTGTCAATGCTGCATCAAGAAATTTCATAAGCAAGCCAAAATCCTTATTCGCAACTGTTCCGGTAAGTCGGCGTTCCAAATCATTACCATCAAAATCCGCAATAATAAGATTCATCGTATTATCGAATTCATCGTATACATAACCGTCTACTCTATAATTACTACGCCCACTTTTTCCTTTATAAAAAGACGGTGTAAAATCTGATAACGCCTCAGCATCAATTAGATACTGTGCCATATTATCTACAAAGGATGCACATGACCCTTCTCCTGTAACTGCTGCTGCAGTTTTTATACTCTCTATAAAATCTTTTTTAAATTCGGTAGAATCCATGCTAACATCCCCCCATTTCCGTTACTTTTCCCAACTTTTTATGCTAGGGATATCTATCTGATAAACAGCATTCGTTATTTCTGTCGGAACATCAACTCTCCGTATTCTCGGAAATGATTCATTTACAGTGTATATTTGCTTTGAGGACACACTAAAATGCTGTTTATCATATTCTTTCATGTCAATATAACCTGCGGCGCCAAGTTTTAATATTAGCTCATCTGGATTTTCGCCGCGTCGTAAAATCAACTCTATTACCTCATGAACCAATCCATATAACGTGAATGATTTTGGTTGATCCGGTGCGCATTTATCGATACGATAAACAACCAATTCTCCTTCGTCATTTCTATCTAATTGCTCAACAGAAGAAATTGTTATTTCTGAAGATGAAGCACCTGTAGATTTAATCTCATGCCAACAATCTGCATATACAAAATCTTGATCTGCTCCTTCTGAACCAACCCAGCCAGCTAAAGCAACAGACGGTAGCATTCTATTTTCTATTTTTTCCTTCAGGAACAACAACTCTCCAATGAGACCTTTCTGTGTATTACTACCTAATACCGCATTACTTTTATGGTCTAATAGTTTTAACCATGCGTTATATCTGCGCAATACTTTAAGCAATGCAATATCATCAGTTTCCACATTGGAATACTCGATAATATCTCCTGCCATTGTTATGAAAACATCTTCCTGTTTTCGATCCATCAATGTAAAGGAAATTGCATATTTTCCATCCTTCCTCTGATTACATGAAGCATCGATACTTTTTGACGAATCTATTTTTTTAATTGCCTTTTGGCTCACTATTACGACAGACTTATGCTCCGGTGTTGCATATCGAACATACCACTCAAGCGGATGCTTTACAGATAATTTCAATGCTCCACCAGAATAGTAATTAATAGTATTCCATTTTTCTCTTAATTCATTTTCTTTACCACTCATTACATATCCTCATCGTCATCATAATTGTCATAAACGTCCACCCAATTTCGCCACTCAATTAAGTTAACCTTATAATTTGCAGTTTCAGTGGATCCACTAGTTTTAGGGAGTCCCACTCCTAACGCGAATAAAAATTCAGGTAAATCTTTATTCTCAGACTTTGAATAATCGGCTTGTATTATATGTAGCATTAAAATAGGATCTCTGCCAGCTAGCAGATACGCTTTGTCCGGAATATTTTTCTTTTTCTTATTTTCTGGTATGGATCTATATGCTTCTTCCACATCTTGAATCTCTTTTTTCGTTAATCCAATTCGCGTACATCCACCAGCTCCAACACGTAACTTAGTACCACTCACACTGATCATTTTCTTATCAGCTAAAATTTTTCTTTTTTCTGTTCCTTCGATCTCTAATATTTCTTCACCACACTGCAACGGCTCATCGTATGGAATACCGGTTCCAGATTTTATCAATACTACATCCCATCCATTGCTCCAATGATGACTCTCTATAAATTCCGCAAGTGCCCTACCATTGAAACTCAAATGCCATGGATTTGTCTCGAAATCTAGCAATAATTGAGCAATATTATCCCCAGGAACATTTTTCCAGTAATAATGTCCTCTAGTACGCTCTTCATCAAAAAATCTATTTCCAATACTACTCAATGAATTTACAAAATTCTTGAATGCTGTCTCATTTGATGCCAAAATGTTTTTTGATGCTTTTAATCTAGGTGTCTCAAGTAAATTACCAGAGACTGTAACAGGACACGTCAAATCAGTTGCTGTACGCATTTTGTTTCGCGCGGTCACGATTAATGCGCCAGGATCTTGTCGAACTTTCAGACCAAAGTCTCTAGGAGTTTGATTCGCGTTTCTCATTTTCGAGATTTCTTCCTTAAGTCCAGCTGTTGCTCTAGTAATTTGTCCGTACCAATCGATTGCTTCTGGTGTCATCCATACCTTTGCAACATCCCCATAGTTTGGTCTATATCCGAACCAACGTCCCATCTGCAACAAAGTATCATACATCTTTGTATTACGATGGAAATATGTTACGCCAAGGCCCTCTAATGTCAACCCTCTAGACATACTATTTCCACCTACTGCAATCACTCGTAAACCATCATTCTTATGATTAAAATAGTCTAAGCTCGCAGCACCAGTTTTCATATTTACCGCACGAACTTCAATAGGGGAAATTGCCTTATGCAAATAAATTTCAATCAATTTTTCCCATTCTATTCCCACAATTTCGCTCAAATGATACTTGTCCCAAACAACATGCATTGCTTTTATGTTTCTGATTTTTTCACTTTGAGAAAGTGGTAATTTAGCATAGTTTCTAACATCCGATTTCACCTGATCTAACCAAACATTCAGCATTTCTTGTATCTGATTTTGAACATTGGTATAAAGGCTTATATGTACCATCATAGATCTATGTTCTGTAAGATCACCTCTACAGTCACGAATTGCATTTAGCAACAAGAAATAATATGCGGCTTCATATAGATCCTCTGGTAAATCTTCTACCACAAAGTCTTTTTTATGTTTCGGAGGGAAGCACGCTTCTAACTCTTCTATATCAATCTCTTGGAGCATGTGATCGCTATCAGAATTTTCACCAAATATCCTATCCGCGCCAATATAATTAGTAGGAGCAGACAACGCATAAATAAAATCAGCTGGAAAGAGATCATCGTCTTTTTCCGGATCAATAAAAATATTTGCAAAAGGCGTTGCTGTAATACCTAAATAAGTAGTTTTACTGAATAAATTCAATAAACGTCTGATACAGTCATTAATTGCAGCAGGCTGAGAATCTTCGTCTTTCGTATTAACTGACGCGTTGTCAGCCTCATCATCAATTAGCATAAGCGGAAGATCAATCTGTCCAGCAACATTTTGCGTATTATTATCTGACAGCCACTTGATTAAGTTATTCAAAATCCTTTTATTCTTCTTCACCACTAAAATAACAGGACAATTAACATTTTCGATGCCCAAATTATTGTTTCTCAGAATACCGCTATCAAAATCTTTAGTTACAGAAGTAAACGCAACGATTTTTTTATCTGTTCCATATCTTCCTACTCCGACCGGCTGATTCTTTATACCCTGTTCAGCTTTAGGATCCAGATAATATTCGCTCTTTCTTCCGGTGCATTCGGCATCTAATCTTTCTTGTGTTTGCTTACGTAAGTTCTCCTGCATACCAGCTAAAACAATAATAATTCGATAACCAGTATCTGCTGCTTTGTTGCAAATAGCTGTGTAATTAGCCGTTTTACCAGACTGCACGTCACCAAGCACCAGCCCTTTTATTGCAAAATGATCTTCTGATGGATCGCCACATAAATCTAATATTTCATCAGAAACTTTTCCTAGATTTGTTGTAACTCTTGGATTCCAATGTTTAATTTCTTCCAGATACTTCTTGTATCTATTCCAAAAGAAGAAATCGAAATCTGCTCTCTTGGAAGGCAACCAGGACTGATGCCCGTTATTACAATCGTTAATATATACTCCTACATCCATCTGGATGACTAATGATTGCTTGAGTCTAGAAATCATCTCTGCGAATTCATCATCTGAAACCGGCATAATAGATGCATTTGTATTTCTTAACAAAGTTGCTTTCTCCAAAAATTCATCTTCTGTAGGTGGAACTTCCTTATAAAGATTGTTAACAAATGCGGAGATTACACTTTCTAATTGTTCGACATTTGGATTAATCATTTTTCAAAATCTCCTCCTTAAGTTTCTCTACTATATCAAGATGTGACGAATAAGGGTCAATACAAGCAATGGCATCAAGCAGACTACATTTTTCTTGCTTATCAGCACACATCGTAATCATTTCCTGTAGTGATTTTACTATTTCTACATCTGACTGCTCATTATCATTGGTAATTTGCTCATCATTATTCAAATCCACATATAATTGATTAAGAGGCAATCCTATCTCAATCTGTTGCAACAACGCATTTAATGACACCTCTATATCGGGATGTGCTTTAATCATTTGTTGCACAAGTGGATGCTCGCGATTAACTTCATAATAAAATCCGCCTTGCTTATTTTTCATGCGGTTCCAAACGTGAGTTTCTGTATCACTTATTTCCTTTTTACCTCTGAAAGTCCACGTTCTTTTGCTCCGTTCAGCAATTTGATTAATAATTATCTCCAAATTCTTTCTAATTTCTGCTGGAGGCAATGCGGACGATTTCTTTATGTCTAGAGTCCACAGATCATCTAATGTGTTTGGGATATCAACACGGATTCTGGCAAGTTTTGATAAGTCTCCTTGCCTCATCATTCTGAACCAAGTACCCCAAACCAACAATCTTTTGTTCCTGTATACATAAAACCCTTGTTGCTTTCGAAGTCCATCCTTCCCGCCAAGCATTTTAATTTCATCTGATGTCAGCTTAGATATGTGAGGAAGAATATACGGTCTCACTAATATCTTATTGCCCTGAATAACTAATGTTTCATCATCCATGGCTTGAACACTTTTCTCCGTCAAAAATGGGTCAATTCCTTTAATTTTTTCTCCGTTAATTGACAGTTTAAGTTTTGTGATCCCTGATTCACCCGCTAAATATCTGTGGTAAACAAGAGAGAGATGATCTCTGACTCTATCAATTTTACGTCCTAACGATAGTTCAAAATTGATCTCGCCAGCCTTGAGACGATCTAATTTTTGCCAGACTACTAATGTGCCTGATTCGTATTTTATCAATTCATCAAACTGAGGTATTTGTTGGATATCTTCCTCATCAAGAACATTTAAGGACCAATATCCTACTTCTGTAACATGATCTATATCCCATTGACGTCCTTCCAAATTATCTCCTTGCTTAGAAATGACAGTCAGACATCTACACTGAGATAAAGATGCAGTTTTTAGTCCTAAGCCAAAGCGTCCTAAATCTTTTTTATCCCTTTCTTCAGTTGGATTCTTACTTCCATATTGCATTGCAACATCAATTTCTTCTTCGGTCATTCCTTTTCCATTATCGAGAATTGCAATATATGCACCGTCTAACGGAAAAAAATAGATATCAACATTCTTTGCATTCGCTGCGATACTGTTATCAATAATATCTGCCACTGCAGCCTCAAGAGAATATCCAATAGCCCTTGTTGACTCAATTAAAGTAGGCGCATAGGGCGGCAAGCTTTTTGTTTTCATTTGCAGATCCCTTCCTTAGCTAAACGAGCGTTTATTCATTTTCACCTGGTATGAATTCCATAATATCCCCGACATCACATTTGAGTTCGTTACAGATTTTTGCTAATACTTCTGTAGTAACATTTGACAGGTATCGGCGTACCATTTCCAATAAACATTCCCTCTCTGAAGGCTCTCAGCATAGAAATCGACGTATCATCTATAAGGCCACTATTCTTGTCTTCAAGAAGCAGGTCAATCGGTGTTGTAATATCTTTAGAGGACAATTGTTCTATTCCTCTTTGAATCATCGCAATTCTCTCCGGGTCCGTTCCATTATCCATTACAACTGAACTATTGAGAATACTTAAACTTGCCGCTATCATTAATGCGCTCCGCCTTGCTGTATCTAATAAGAGTTCTACTTCCTCTGGAGAGAGCGCATATTTCTTCTCTTCCTGATTTTCAACCTTGTTAACAACTTCAATCTCACTTGCCTTAGAGGTATTTTTCTGCTCAGCGATGATTTGAGTAGCTTTTATAGGCTTATCAAAATCTTTTGTCACAGATATAAATAGTTTGAGATTTTCTCATACAGCCTTCATTTTTGCTTTGGCTTCTGGAACGGCTTTCTCTTCTATCCACATCTCTGCTTTTTCAGTTCCATATTCAAGTAACTGCGTAGTTGCATTCCTAATCACAGGAATAACAACTTCATCAACAAGTCGTTCTCCCAGAGAACGCTCTTCTTGTGGAACTTGAACATATTCAGTTCTTACTAATTCTTCTTCGTCGACTTCTATCAAATCAACGGGACCACTTAAATCATTATTGTCATCTGTAAATTGCAATGCAGATTTCGTTCCATCCGGATTCACTTTTGTATTTAGGTGGCTACCATCTTTACGAACTACTCTATAAAGCTTATCATCTGTATGTTTTTCAGCCATACTCCAAACCCTCCTGTTATCTATTCCACTGCCAAGTTTGCCCTTTAGTATCGAGTGGCTTGAACTGCGGTCATCTTAGTTATCTATTCCACTGCCACAACCCCTGACATCTAATCCACAGCCTAAACCCTACTACTCAATTTCCGCTGCCCGGTATATTCGCTTAGTGGATATGTTTCCATATAAGAAAGCCGAGCTTTTCACAAGGCTCCTCTTATGATGCCCACCTCGCAAAAAGCCCGGAAATACGCCACTTTTTTGGCCCTTATTTATCTTTTCTTGACAGCAAACAGACCGTCTCAATATGATGGGTTTGGGGGAACATGTCGACAGGTTGGACTTTTTTAGTTTCGTAGCCTCTCGTTTTCATGTATGCCAGGTCTCTTGCCAAGGTTGCCGGGTTGCACGACACGTAGACGACGCGTTTCGGTTTGACGCTTGCAATGGCGTTCAGAACTTTTTCCTCACAACCCGCTCGGGGGGGATCGATGACAATGACATCGGGTTTTACACCGCTTCTCAAGAGTTCGGGAAGTTTATACGCCGCATCGCCGCACATGAAGTGAGCGTTTTTCACGC
>ERZ773051.616-NODE-616-length-23596-cov-17.951914_pt1 | contig 23596 bp, 19 predicted proteins | sample MGYA00580631_ERZ773051 | MGnify/ENA primary metagenome ERZ773051 (study PRJEB29015, sample SAMEA2738137) | human oral metagenome | biome: human oral; feature: human-associated habitat; material: saliva | place: China | collected 2204 ... | reverse complement strand
ACCGTAAGCTCACCGCAGACGAAGCCCGCGCACTCAACAGCGTCATCTTCGAGCAAGGCTTCACGCTCCCCACCGACGACCACGACATTCGCATGTACCGGGAAGATATAGTCAACCGAGACTACCCTCTCGCTGACCCCGTGATGCGCGCCTACATTCTCACCATGCGTGAACAAACAGGCAACCCCGACTGGATGCCACGAGGTGACAGCGGAACACCGAACTGGCTCCTATACTACGCATCCAGTAACCTCTCACCAAACGCCAGCCAAGAGCAAGTGAACAGGCTCGTCGCCGACGCTATGAGGCGACACCTTCACGACTCGCTCACATGGGGATACGGCAGTGAACGCGACCCGGCAACGGGCGTAGAAACACACTACAACATGCCAAACGCCCCCGGCAGCGTCATCACCCGCACGCCACCAGCAAGCGACGACCCGAACGCACCCACCGTGTACACGACCTCCGTACAAAACGCGGCAGGCGTGAAATGGTGGGACCAGAAATCACCAGAGTTCATGCGCCGCAAGCAAGAGGACTACGACAGTAAACAGTGGGTGGAACGCCTCGTGTACGACGCGGAAACACCGTTCGTCACGCTCGGCGTGCAAGGCCCCGACCTGGACGATGCACGGCGCGTCGCAACCGACGGGAACGAGGACATCACCCTCGAACACAATGACCTCGGTTTTGGTCCAAGCAGCTACGCGAACGTGCCAACCATCCCACAACACCGACTCTGCGAAAGCATCGAGATCAGGCGCGGCAACGTGAACCTATCCGGCAACTGGGCAGTCACCGTCGGCAGGGAAGGCCGCGTGTACGAGGCCGACCAGACCGGGTTCAACCAGTGCGACGGCGTAGTACACGTCGCCCGCAACAGCGGGTTCCGCAAGCTCGGCGACAGCGGGCACGTCATCACCGCTTTGGACTGCGACTTTGACACCATCAGGGGCGGAACCGTGGAGCACGTGGACGGCGGCACCGTGCGCGACTACAACGGGACCGGCATCCACCACGCCACCAACAAAGCGAACGTGACCGCCAAAGGCGAAGCCCACATTAACACAGTGGACGGCGGCTCGTGGGTGCGCGTGTTCGACGACCCCAAAACCGGGCAGAAAGGGCGGTTCACTGCGTCCACTGTGGAAATCGGCACGCAACTGTCCTACAACGGTGCAACAATCATTGTGAAAGAGGACACGCCACTAGAGGGCAGCTTCTACAGTATCGGGGAAATCGTCGCAGACACCGGCATGACCAGCATCACCCCACACGAGAGCGCGCCAGGCTACGAGTTCGGACAGATCATCAACGGACGCAGGCCCGCACTCAAAGCAACAGAGACACACGCGCGCGCCTACAGGGAACGCGACAAACACTTCCAATGGCAGCAAGCGGCGCTCGGCTTCCACGGGTACGGTGGCGCAGACAAGACAGGCGGCGAAGGCGAGTATGAGCGCGTCCACATGGACAACGACAGCCTCTACACGGGATACGCGCGCTCAACAGACAAGTACGCGGGCCGCACCCCCGGACAACCCCACAAAACACCCGGCGTGAAACCACCCGAACACATGCGCAAACCCGGCACCGACAGCGGTGAACTGTTCGCCGTGTGGGAAGGCCGCAAACGATCACTCCCACCCGACTGGGAGAAAAGCAGCCTACGGGCAACCCTAGAGGCCGCATCCGCGCCGCCGCCACCGCCACCCAGCGGCGAGAGCAACAGTGCGGGCGCAACAACGCCCATTCCAGCGCCGCCGGTACCCCCGCCGCCCGCACCGTAACAAGCCGACACACGAAAAATCGGCGGCGAGAGAGCAGGCGACAATAGAATACACGAGAAGCCCCGCAGGCAAACCATCCCACACCCCCAAAAGCGGGGTCAGGAAGAGCGCCTGCGGGGCTTTCACACACCATCGCGTCCAACTAGGCATCCGGGAGCCAAAAGGCCGTCAGAAGCGCGTACAGTTAATCTCGCGACCGGCGAGCGGAATGACACCCGCACACGCTACGCGTCGAGAACACGCGCGCACCTCACGCCACACGCCAGATGCGCCAACGCCCGGCTAATTCTCGAACCACGTAAACGGCTCACGCTCCACCACACGACCACGAATAAAGTAGTTATACGGCCGCTTACGGCGCTTACTCGGATGAGCCGTCTCACAATGCGCGATCATGCCACGCACAGGCTCAGGCTCCGTCGTCTCCCAAATACGCGACAACTCCCTGCGCTCATCGTCCGTAAAATCATGGTAATGATAGTACGCGTTAAAATCTTCTTTCACATCAGAGCCGACAACGTCAACAAGGGGGTTATGCCAGTCATGCCACTGGCCGTCCCCCTCGTGCTCCTCGTACCTACCAAACACGCTGAGTGCCACGTCGCGCGCACGCTCTTGCAGTTCCAAACTCGTCGCAGACGGTTCGCGACTCACACGCACATGACGCGGGTCATCCCGCCCACTCATCCCCGTACTCCCCCAATACGACACGCTCCACGTGTTGAACTGTGGGTTATCATACGTGCCTGGAACCATGATCTTAATTGTCATCTGACTGTTCCTGCCGCCAGAGACGCGGTACTTGACCTCTTTCGGCAAAAAACCTTCCGCGACAGCATCTTTGAGCACGTCGCGCATGATCTTGTTTCGCACCTTCGCGTCATTCAGCGCCTCGTCAATGGTGACATCATACTTGGCGGCCGCCCTCTCTGCGCTCGCGCTTGGGTCGAACCGTGTACCCGCCGCCACAGGCGCGAGAGGCTTTCTGCTCTTACCGTACACGCTCATGTCCGTAATACCCAGGCTCTCTGGGTTGAGCGCCGTCAACCTGTTATCGTACTCGCCACGTTCGGCGCGCGCCTGAACCGCCTGCGTGAACCCGCCGACCTTCTCCGCGTTGTCCGCCTCCATCATCTGCTCAGCTTGATCGGCTGGCACGGTCACGTGCTCGAAATGATGGCACAGGCCGCGTCCACGGTTTTCCGGCTTCGCCCTGCACACCGACAACGGACCTTTCGGACCACCAGTACGCCCCAACACAACATTACCCACAGGAACCAACCCCTACAATCAACGACAGACAAGAAACAAACGATACAAACCAGAAAGAAACACAAGCAATACAACGTTGCCGCGCCGCGAGCGCACACCCGCCACTGTCGCTCACACACCCTCACCAGAGCTCCCCACGCGCAGGCTGCAAGGTCCACGAACGCGAGGAGATGTGAACAAGGCCGGAACACACTCCCACCCTCACATAGAAGAATAGAAGCATATCCCGGCCCTGTTACCGCGTTGAAACGCTAGGCGTTTAGCCGCGCTTGCTCTTACGGTTCACCACCACAGCCGCCAACCCCACTGCGGCGGCTGCCACCAGCGCACCGGCTGCTGCCACCACGACCAGTACGTTACCGCCGGTCGATGGAAGCGCGGATGCGGAATGTACGCCCACACCCTGAGAACCACCGGCTGCACCCACTTGGGGGTTGCCGGTACCGGCTTCGTTTGCGGTTTGCTTGGCTGCGCGAAAGGGCTGCTCGTGGCCCTCACCTTTCCCTTGGGTGGCTTCCCCAGGCTTGGTGTCAGTGTTCGCGTTGCCACTTGGCTTGTCGGCTGACGGTACCGTTGTGTCCGGCTGCTTATCGGCTGGCTTGTCGGCTGGCTTGTCGCCTGGCTTGTTTGCGTCGCCCGTTGAAGCGTTGTCGTTCACGCCAGGCTTGTCCGGCTGCGTGGACGCATTGTTGTCGCCTGTCGTGTTTTCGACGGGGCGCGTTGCTGGCGTACCCTCGCCGGGGTGTCCCGTGTCAATGTCGGTCGCGTTGCCTGCGTTGTTGTCGGCTGGCTTCGTCGGCGCGGGAGCTGGCTCAGCGGTCGGCTCGGGAGACGGCACGGGAGCTGGCTCAGCGGTTGGCTCGGGAGCTGGGACAGGGTTAACTGTCGGCTCAGGAGACGGTGCCGGTGCGACGGTCGGTTCAGGAGCCGGGGTCGGCGCAGCGGTTGGCGCTACCGTTGGTTCATCCGGTGTCGGTGTTGGCTCGGCGGTCGGTGCCGGTGTTGGCTCTGGTGCCGGTGTTTCCGTCACCGTAGGCGCGTTCGGGTCTTTCTCCCACACGCGCACGTAATCAACCAGCATCTCGGAACCCGCGCCCTCGTAGTCGCTCACGTACTTGGTTGCGTCCACGTACTCTGTGTTCTTGCCGTCGTCGCTGGCCAGGAACGTGCCGCCAACCATCTGGTTGAGGCGCAGTACCATGCCGTTGCCGTCCACAGTGAACGGATTGAAACCAGACAATTCACTGTACTTGACCGTGTGACCGGCAACGCCGTCCAAGTAGAACGTCATACTATCGCCATTCTTCTCCACCCCGTACGTGTGGAACTCGCTCTGCGTGCTGTCAACGCCCTTGAACCGGCCCTGGTGCTGTTCGCTCTTAGATGGGTTAGAGGCGCGCGGCGTGTGCGTGTTCGCCTGCAAGTAGGACGGATCCCACCCTTTGGACTCAAACACGTCAATCTCGCCGTTATTCGGCCAACCACCCTTAGTGCCTGTCATCCAGAAACTAGACCACGATGAACGCCCAGTGGGTAGCTTAATGCGCGCCTCGGCGTAAAAATCGCCTTGCGCCGCGTACTTGATGTTCCCGTTGTTGTCTTTCGTCTGAATCATCGCAGACGTGAACGGGGCAGCGTATTCGATCTTCTGACCGTTTTCCGTGCGCGTGCATGTGCGGTCCACGGTTTCCATACGCCTAGTGTCCTTGTTCCACTTCTCCTTTGTGGGTGAGTAGCGGGCGATCAAGTGCAGGTTACCGCCGGACACGTTCACGTTCTCCGGGCCGTCCGTGTAATTGACCTGCGTTTTCGCTTTCGGGTCGAAACACGAGTACTGGTATCCCCACTTGGAGGTGTCCACCGCCGTGCCATCGAACTCATCTTGGAAACTTACCTTGTTGTATCCTTGCGCGCGCACCGCTTCCGGCGTAGGGTGCACTGCGTCAGCCGCCCACGCGGGAGACGCGCCACCCGACCCCACAACACTACCCGCGATTGTCGCCGTCGCCGTAAACGCGAACAGGGCGCGAGCAAACCGACTACGACTTGCGCCCGCGCGAGGCGCACCCTTACTATCTGCTACCATATATGACTGGTCTCCTTTATTTTACCTAGAGGTCAACTTGCCCCATCAAAATAACAAACAACACCACACCCGTCAAAACGCCAGAAAACCCCGCAAAACCGCCAAAAACAAACAACGCTTAACAGGGGCCAAAAACACGACGAAACCACTAATAAACACGGTTATACAACAACCACGGTGGGCGCAGAAACACAACCAACCGACAAGCCCGCCATCGCGCACCACACGGCGGCAACAGGACAACCACCACGCGCTCACACGCGAAACACCGCGCGTCAACACACGCGCGCCACACATCACGCAGACGCACAACAGTCGCCACAGGAATGCAACGCCCACCGCGTAACCAGCACGCAACAGGCACCAACACAGGCGCACAAACACGCAAAAGTAAAAGCGCCGCCCCCACCCCCACAAAAGAGAGGGCAGGGCGACGCTCACACGCGCACACCAACCAGACCAGTGAACGCGCATAACGATCACGACACGCGCAGAATCTCCTCCACGCGCTCACGCTCATTATCCGCCAAAGAAATGTCACCCAGCGGCCAACGACCAGCCGCCCGGTTCTGCGCACGCAAACCATCCAGATACACGGCCAGCGACTCACCCCAACCAAGATCGCTCCACGGGCACGCCTCAAACCCCTGATTCGGGTCCACGACACTGATACCGCCCACCGTCTCATAAGACACGGACATATTCTCGGCGGGCACCACGCGCAGAGGATGCTGCAAACGCACCATATCCTCATCATAGCAAGCCACGCGGATACCTACATTGCGGGCGAACGGCGTGAACTCGCCATCCACCATCTTACACGCGGCATCAAGCGCGGGAACCCCTGTCACCTTCGCGGCGGCAGCACGCACAGCCGCGCTGTTCCACAGCGCAATAAGCTCATACAGGTCCACCGACGTGCCGTCGGAAAACTCAACCACGCCATAGTCCGCGTAAGTTCCGCTCAGCGACCCTCCACCCATCAATATGGGGACCAGAACGCGCACCCTATCGCCAGGCAGCATGTTCGCCTGATTGTTCTTACCGCCGTCCGCGTACACGAAAGAAAACGAACCCATAACAAGCCTCCAATGTTCACCCACCGCGCACTAAACCGTCGCGGCGTAACAATCTTTCCAACAAGTCAATCATACCACGTCGCGCGGGTACCACGCAACGCAAACGCGCAACTACGCCGCACGCGCGCCACCGACAAAATAAAGTGGGGCGAGACACCCCCAAGAAAACCTTGGGAAGCATCTCGCCCCACCACTAGCGCACCGTTTCATCCACAATGGCGTGCGCGCATCGCCATGTCACTTACCGCGACGACGCGCAGCAGCCACGCCAGCAGCGCCACCACCAGCAAGCAGAGCCACGCCACCCGCAAGGGCCAGGGCGCTCGCACCAGTCACCGGCAAAGCAGCAGGCTTGCTCTCCTGCGGGGCAGGAGGAGTAGCCGGAGGAGTCACCGGAGCGGGAGGAGTAGCAGGCGGGGTAGCCGGAGGAGTCGTCGGCGGGGTCTGAGGCTTCGGCTCAGGCTTCGTTACAGCCTTGGACGGGTCGCCCTTCACCCTCTTACCGGACGGGTCGTTACCCTCCGGGTGAGCGGTGTTCTCAACCATGTCAGCCTCAGCGTCCTTGTCGGACGCGACAGACGTTGCCGAGCAGTCCATGCTCTCATCCACGGCAAGCGTGGTCTTGGGGCAGGACAGGTTCTCGACCTTGCCGGTACCCGTGTACTCGTCCTCCACCACGGTCACGTCGGTGAGGTCAACCTTACCGTCGTTCGTGACCTTGAACTTCCAGTGGAGCGTGTCGCCAGCCTTGTAGGTCGGCTCATCAACGGTCTTAACGATGCTGATGTGCGGGTCGCCCTTCTCCTCGTTGGGCTTCGGCTTCGGCTTCGGTGTGGTGACCGCCTTGGACGGGTCACCCTTCACCTTCTTACCGCCTGGGTCGTTGCCCTCGGGGTGAGCGGTGTTCTCGATCTTGTCTGCGTCAACGTCCTTCGCTGACGCGACAGAGGTAGCCGAGCACATCATGGACTCGCCGATAGCGAGCGTCGTACTTGGGCACGACACGTCCGTCAGCGGGTTAGTGCCCGTGTACTCGTCCTCCACGACCTTCACGTCATTCAAGACGGTTTCGCCATCGTTCGTGACCTTAAAGTCCCAGTGGAGCGTGTCACCCTCAGCGTATTCCGGCTCACGAACCGTCTTAACAATGCTGATGTGCGGGTTAGGCCGCTTGATCTCAAACTCGCCCTCCCATTCGCGCTTCTCACCACTGTTCGCCCACGTGTCGATAATACGACCGTCACCGTAGGTGGCAGAGTTACCGCCGTTAAAGTCACGCGAGTCCAAGCCAAGGCCCTCAACACGCGAGTCGGTGACACCCCACCAACCGTGAACACCCGTCGGCGTGTTCGAGTCCACGCCCTCCAACGCACTCACGTCACTCCTCGGTCGAGCATCAAATGTGGGGCGCTTCAAGTTCGAGTCATCCCAGTACACGGTCGTATCACCGGCCGTCGCGCCGTTCATCTGCGTGATCGTGAAACCGCCGAAACGCTCCACGTCATCGAGCATGATGTGGACCTGAGACTGGCTCTTCGCGGTGAGCTTCCACTTCACCTTCTCGATACTATCCCCGGCTTCCACACGAACCTTCGCAGTGTCGGAACCCGTGAACTCCTGGCTCTTACCGGCCGCCTCGAACACGTAGGTGACCTCGGGGTCCAGGCCGGTGATCGTCGCATACCCGTTACCGGATGTTGGCGTGTCGCCCTCCCACGTGACGTTCGCGTCAGCGATGGTTTTCACCTTCGGGACGATGCTTTCCGGCAAGTCCTTCGACGGCTCCTCGAAGAACATGTTGTACACGGTCGTGGACGGAGACTCGTTGTAGTTTTCTGCCTGTAGCCAGTTACGGGCGGTAAGGTCACCAGACTTTGGCGCATACGCGTCATAGCCGGACGCCTTATCCACGTACCACGTGTCGTAAGACTGGTTGGTCGGCGTGTACACGGTCTTACCGTCCACCGTAGCCACCTTATTGATGCCACTGGACGTGGCGGAAATAACGGACTCTAGGCCGTTAATACCCCTCAACACGACCTTATACACGTAGCCTGACGACGACACCGGGTACAGCGTGAGCGAACCAGCGTTGCCGCCAAGCACACGCTCACTGAACGTGCCGTCATAACGCTGCGACATGTGCAAGCGCTTCACCCACACGCGGCCCTCGTGACGCGTATTACCAGAATATACGCCGATAACCCACTTCTGGTCGCCCTTATCGGCCGTGTTGAAAATGTAGCCCGACACGTCCGTGGTCGGCTCATACGCGATCTTCCACACGCCGTCCGCCGTCGCAGCAGGGTAGTAGCCGTCCGCACCCGGAGTGACGGTCTTACCGTCCTGGTCGGTCACTCCACGCACACCACTGTTCAAGTTGTAGTCAATCCACAACTGCTCGCCAGCCTTCACGTAGGCGTAAAATTCGTTCGACGCCGCGACAGGAATCTCGTCCGGCTTCTTCTCCGCGTAAGCTGACCCAATCTCGCCGACATGGTTGCCGGGCTGGATGGCGTTCACGCCAGCCGCAGCGAGCGGCGCACCCACGGCGAAAGCCGCCAACGCCGCGCCAGCCACGCGACCGGCACGCACCTTACTCGTATTCTTCATCTTTGCCAAAAGGCACACCTCTCATCTCACACCGCCGCACAATCCGCGACGGTAACGACAAATATCCACCGACCCGCACCCACCCAAACACTCACGCAACAAACGCAACCGCACGGCACACGCGCGAACCGAAACCAAATAGAACAAACAGTAAGTTAGTTCACGAACAACCAATATCGCAAACCAACAGGTAGAAACACGGCAGACGCCACGCTCGTCACATACGCTCATCATCCAACGGGTCAACGCCACTGTTCACAGCACGAGCCAACGACGCCAACGTGCGAGCCGCCTCATGACGCACTCGACGCACAGCAGCACGCGCCTCAACGCCGTCCCACGACAAACGCGGAACAGGCTCGCGCGCAGGCTCCACCCGGCGACGCGACCCCGCACGCTCCCACCGAATGTTACGACGCACACGCCCCGTCTCACGGTCCTGCAACGTCCGCCAATCCAACCCAGCAGCGAAATCGGGGTCAGATAGCGCGTCATACGCCGCGCGCAGCTCACTGCCACGCTCACGCGCCGTACGCACAGCAGCGTCACCCAACAGGCGAACAGCCTCACCCACCGACAACGAGCCGTCACCGGCAGCGCTCGCAGCAGGACAGCCACCAGGCGCGGGACACTCGCCGGGGCACACCTCAGACACAGGACACTCGCCGGAAGAAGCCGGGCACTCGCCGCAGCGGTAACCGGAAGCGCCCTCGTCAACGCCGCACGCACCCTCGCCTAGCGCACACCCGCCAACGCCACACGCGCCATCATCGAAACCACACTCAACATCACACTCAACGTCAAGGCCGCAAGACGAAACGTCCTCTGCCGCCTCATTTTCGCTTCCCCCACGGTCGCCAGCAACGGACACATCCTTCACGCCAACAACCTCAAACACCGGGAGCGAAAACACGCACTCAAACCCAACAACACTACCGCGAGCGCGAGCCAACTCGAAACCAACAAGCCCCTCATGCTCACCCTTCGTCGTATCCCACAGGTTACCGGAACGGTCCACCCACCTGTAACCAACCAGAGTACGCGGCGACACCAGGCGCACAGTCACATCAAAACCCGCAGCCTCTAGGCGCGCAACCTCCCTGTCACGCTCCAACACACCAACCGCCGACACGACCTCACGAACACTGCCGCCACCAAGCGCAGCCAACACCTCAGCAGCACTCACACGACGACCATACACACGCTCACGCGGAACAAACTCCCCCGACTCACGCACCCTCAGCGTCCACTTGCGATCCTTATACGTGCGAGACATACAGCCCCCTCAACTCGTGCGCGCACGCCGTCAGCACACCGGGCACGCCATCAACTACTACAAAACCGCAATAGCGCACACGCCCACGAACTTCCATTTGCTTCTAATTTTCATCAAATTTGAAGCAATTATAAGAAAGGCACAAAAGCGGCGGGCGAGGCGCAGCCACACCCAAGCCACACGCGCCCGCCATAATCGCAAAGCAGCGAACCGGAACCCGCCCCAGAAAGACCAGAGAGCGCCCCTAACTGCGCCTACTCCCCGCGACGACGAGCAAGCTCACGCCTCGCATCAGCTCGACGACGATCAAGCTCACGACGAGCATTAGCGGCAGCCTGGCCAATACCCTGCGCAATCACCTCTAGCGTCTCCTCACACACGTTCGGATGCTTGATCGCCAAATCCTTAGCCCAGTCGTTACCCCACACGGCGGCAAGATGCAGAACATCGCCGTCAACATCATCCTGCATAGCAACGTAGGTCAGCGCATTATCACGCACGCGGCGACTGCCCTGTACCAGAGCAGCGAAAGCCTTAGCAGGCAATCCGCGCACACGCCCCACAGCCTCGCGAACCTTCGACATGTCGCTCGCAGCAAAAAGCACCAGAGTACGCTCTAGATTCTCAGCATCATCGCCTTCCGCACCTTCCTCCCAAAGAACACCAGCAGCAACCGCCGCCGACACCAGCATATCCTCAACGTCCATCGACGCGACCGCCAGAAGAAGCTCAGGACGGCTATCGCCCTCATCATCCAAGACAAGCTCACGATAGGGAGACCCCTTGGGCAGAACGTCCCACATGTCCCATTCGCTGTAACGCATATTTGACACATCCGACATGATAGCGGCCTCTCTTTCAACAGCTCTTTTGTCAGTCACCATAGTAGCACACGCGCGCCGCACGCGTCAACGAAAAACGGAGGAGGGGCACCCAAAAGGGCACCCCTCCCGAAAACCACCAACACGTCAGGCGAGAGAAATCGTCGCGCACTCGTTTTCATTCTCGGGCAGCAGAACCTCATACTCAGCGCCCGACACCGCGTTCAGCCCCTCCACGAAACGCGTCAGCAGCTCACGCAGGCGCTCCATCGTGAACGACTCCGACAGCCGGTACATAACATGCTGGTCAACACTGTCATTGCAGCCATCGTACACCGTGCCAAACTCATTCCACACGCGGCGGGTACGAGTCTTACCACCCTCGCGGAAACTCTGCGTATGGAAGAAACGCGCCTCGCCACCGCAGTTATGAGCGTTCTTCAAGATGACGTAAGAATCAATCTCATCCCACGACTTCTCAGCGACGCTCTTATCGAGGTACGCCTGCTTATTGAAATCGTCCGGCGACGCGCAGCACGAGCACGAACCTTTAAACGTCATAGCGAAAATCGGGAGACCATACTCCTCTTGCAGCCCCTTAGCGATACGCAGCGCATCCTTCCACGTGGGGAGGGTGTTGTTCTGTTCCATGATCGTTCTCCTTGTGTTTTGGTGTTGTCGTGTTGGTGTTTCTTGTTCTCGGGGTTAGCGCGCCCATCCCGTCGGGAACACTACCTCCGTTCACGTGTACAAGCGTATCATGGCAGGCGCACGCAATGCAACCGCAAAACGGTGAAAGCTACGACACACAGCGGCGCGCCACCGTCAAGATAACACGCGACGCGCATGGTCACACAAATCGAAACGCCGCGATAATGCGCGTCGGGCGGCAAAATCACCGTGAACCGCCAACGCCACCTGCACGCGCTCACTCAACGAACGACGACGCGCCAACGCAACCTGAGCGCGCCCACCACCATGTACCACGAGCGCCATTTGAGCGCCCTCGCACAAATCATCACGCCCCGCCAGCGCCAAGTGAACGCGCTCACCACCGAAAACCACCAGTGATTTTTGGTCCTTGTAGCTCAGCTGAGGGCGAGACGCACACTCCACCATCTCATCCTCACCCATAAACACAATCGGCTTGTTACCGGGCGCTACGCCGCCGCGCGAATCATCCAACCCCCGAGAAGCATCCCGACGGCGGGAACTGTTCGGAAATTCCGAATAGTTCGACCAGAAATAATCGCGCACGCCGCGCTCCGCACGCTCGCGAACCGCATCGAAACGAGCTTGTATGTCACGCTCCACGCGCTCACGAGTAGCGCGCACGCGCTCATCAGCGACGCGGGCAGCGCGCTCCGCCTTCAACCGATACAGCGCCGCATCGTCCCCGTTATGGTCGCGCACAGCGCGCACATACGCTTGCGACAGCTCAGCGCGTTCCGATACGCGTTTGTCCGCGTCCTGCGCCAGCGCATCCAGCACGTCACCGGGCACGTTCACGTTATCGGCGAGGGCGCGACGCACACTCCACACGCTATCTCCCGCCAACACTCTGGCAGCGGACTCCGGCGCGTCAGTCCACGACGCGAGCCATGTGCGGGTTTCCTCACCGCACTCGCGGGCAGCGGCCTCACACAGCGCGTCCACGCCTTCGCCGCCGCGCGTCACGAAATGAGTAAGCTCATACGTGCGCATCTCGCCCACCTTATCCACCATCCACGCCGCGCTCACGCGCTCGTTCTTCGACAGCAGTTCACGCGTGCGAGAACCCGGCAACGAGCCTTCCCACAGCTTACGCGCCACCTCACGCGACAGGTCCGCACGGGCCGCGACAGCCTCCCGCACCTCATCATCCCCATCAGCCGCCAGCTTATCCACCACGTCAGCAGGCACATCCGCCAACCGAGCGGCGATAGCACGCACAGACGGCCACGGGTTACGAGCCAAACCAGCAGCAACCGCCACATCCACGGTGCCGCGCCGAGCGACACGGCGCGCCCCATCCGCATCCACACGCTCACACGCAACCGCCAACACGCGGGGCGTCACATCGGGGCGCGACAACACGGGAGACACATCATCCAACGCGCTCACCACAGCAAGCAAAGCGCTCTCACTGAGCGGCGCATCCCTGAGCACAACGCTACGAGCAACACTCGGGCTCCGGGATACGAGCAGTGTCAGTTCAGCGTCCGACACGTCCGCACGCGACGCGAACGCCGCCAACACCTTACCCCGATCATCACCCATCAGACGGTCACGCACAGACGGACGCAAACCCACACTGTCGCGCGCGATCTTCACGGCCACGCTCTCCCACTCGTCCATAGCCGCCAACAGAACGCGGTCAGGCATCGTTTCCTCGCGCGCCACGGCGGCAAGAGCAGCATCCTCACTCACCCGAACGGCAGTCAACACCGCGTCACTGAGCGCATAATCGTCAGCATGTTTCACACACCACATGGCAACCCTGCCGCCGTGACGCGCCACAAGCCCCTCTAGTGTGCCAGCGGAAACCGGGTCACCCGCATCCAAACGGGCACTTAGGGCGCGCACAACCAGAGCGTCGCCCTTCTCGAACGGTCCAGCACTCTCGCGCTCCCACGGGCGCATCCGCTCATAATCCTCCGGGTTGCGCATCAGATCAAGCCCCATCACGCTGATTTGCCAGTCGGTGAGCAGCCGGTTCTCTACCAGTACCTTCGTCACCCGCAGGCGACGCCACCGAATAACCTCAGCCAACGCCCCATCGCTCACGCGATCAGCGTGTGCGCGCAAAAGAGCCACCACAACACCCTCGTTGTCGTCGCCCGCCAGAACGTCAACAAACACGCCGGGGAGGTTACGCCGCCCGGCGGCGACGCGCCTGAGCGACGGGTCAGAAGCAAACACGTAAGAAGCTGTCTCCACGGGAGAGCGGTTAAGCTCCGCGCCGGTACGCAGCACGCGGTCAACAGCGCACACGTCATCAACGCGCACGCCACCCCACACGCGACGCAACTCATCAACAACCGTGACGCTCATACGCTCCATGTCCTCTCGCTTGCTTCCGTCCCGCCACACGGCGAGCCAACACAACAATCATACCACAACCATGCACTAACAGCGCGCCAACCGACCAGGATAGTGATACAATGTGTACAGGCACGAGGCAAACAATCACGCAAGAGAAACAGAGGAGACGGGGCATGAAGATCGCGGTCACCAAGGTACGCAAGATCAAGGAATGGTACGACACCATTGGCGGCGAAGAAGAGTGCTCCGCCATCTTCCACCACGTCACATACAAGCGCTACAAAATCTCGTTCAGCGTTGAAATGAGTGACGGCCGCGCCTACGAGACAAAGCACGTCGTCAACGGGTGCGATTACGACTGCGAAAGCTTTTGGCTGGGCGACCCGATCAATGACGTGGAGCAGTTCACGCGCGACATCGAAGCCGCCACATTCCCAGACCTCATCTTCTTCGACGAGTACGGCGAGGAATACGAGAGCGCCGAAAAGGCCAACGACGAGCGCAGCGTCGCAGTATGTCTCATGTATCCCAGCGACCGCGCCAAAGCAGAACAGGCCGCAATCGACACCCTCATCAGCGACATTATTGACGAGTACGCCGCCTGGTACTTTGAGAACGAGGGGCGCGGAATCAAGCCGTACATCCAGAAGATGATTGATGGATATGCTCCACTCATCTAACAGACGCAGACAGAAGCAACGCCCCGCCACCGGAGCCTTCGCGCGCAAGCCGGTGGCGGGGCGAATTGCTTAACCGAACCCCAGCCACCCCGCAAAAGTAACCTACGCCACAAAACACCGTTTCCAGCTTGCACGCTCGCGTCTACACGTGTAGACTACATGTTGTCGGCGGGAAACAAACCGCCACCAAAAACCAAACCACCCGCCCGGTGGCAAAGGAAACAACCGCCGGGCAACACCACAGAAAGAGAGACCAACCATGTCGAACACCACCTCCATCAAGGGCTTCATGAACTTCCCGACCCAGTTCGCCGACGGCACCGTCATCGGTAACGAGGACGGCGGCCCCGCCTTCCTCCAGGGAGAGACCATCACCGAGGTTACGCCCGCCACCGGCGCACTCAACGGTGTCAAGACCATCTTCAAGCACACCACCGCCCACCCGACGCGTGACATTGAGGTCGGCGAGGGCGAGCGCGCCCTGGTTCCCCTCGTCACCGCGTGGGCGCTCACCGACATGCGTGACCAGGTTCTCGTCCCCGGACCCATTGACCACCGCGAAGGACCGGCAATCGTTTACAAGGGACTTGCCCGCTTTAAGGGCGGCAAGGACATGGCGTTCGGCGGTGACATCGCCCCCATCACGTTCGACCCGGAGGACGTGAACGAAATCGTTAACCTCACTCCCCACCCTGTTGTGTTCAAGCGTGACGGGATGGACGATCTTGTTATCGAGTCGTCCGGCTCGGTACGCGCCGAGGAGACGTTCTCCGAGGAGCCGACCGAGACCGTTGACGGCATCCCCGTCTACGACCTGTCCTACACGGGCAAGATCATCGGCCTTCCCGACCCCGTTCCGGGCCTCGTCTACATCGCGTCGATGATCGCCGCGCAGGCTATGCTTGCGCTCGGCATCGAACGCGGCGACGTTGTTTCCCCCAACTACGTTCCCGCCCTCGGCGGCGCACCGTCCGTCACCCTCCACCTCTGAGAGAAAAGAAACACAGCAAGTCCCCGGCAAGCGCAAGCTGCCGGGGACTTGCCCACATAAAACGTGTATCTCGTGCCAGGTGCGCGGGAACTATGGTATGCTGACACCAGCAAGTAGGCCCCATATAGTAAGCGAGGAGACCGCAAATGAACACCAACACCCCCATCAGCGAGAACGCGGCGGACGCACTGTACGACGCGGCCACCGCGCAGTACGCGCTCCACACCCTAGAGCAGCTACGCCGCGAATACGACCTCGCATCACCCAACGAACAAGAGGCCATTAACAACCTCATCGAACGGGGCGCACAAATCGTGTTCAATAGCGACCTTCCCGAAGCATACGTGACCGTGGATCAGTGGACACAGATTAGGCCGCACAAGTGGGGCATCGGCGACTGGGCTGATGCAATCCGGGAAATCTTCATCGAGGACGACCACGTTTCCGTGGGAGCCTTCGCGGGAGCCTGCCACTTCAACGGCCCCATCGCATACGAAACGTTCTACCCGCTCAACCCCACGGACGCACAACTAGCAGAAGCGCGCGACAAGGCAGAGAGGCACACGAAGAAAGCCGCCGCGCTCCTCGCCAGCGGTAACCGTAGCGTACCGACGTACGCGGAAACACCTGACATGCACATCCTGTTCGGCGGTGTGGATAAATCGGCGGCGGCACACATGCAACAGCTCGCAGCAATCACCGAAGCCGCAATCAAGGGCGTTGACATTGTTAGCGTTGACATCGAACAAGACCTCAACAACCTACGCGATGCCTACAAGAGCGACGGCACCGCAGGAGGCGAGTGACACCATGACAAGAGAGGAACAGGATGCGCTGCAACAGCGGGCACTACAAGTCAGTAACGCCGTCATCGAACACGTGATCGCGCTACACGACATCCGCTACGGCTACGAACTCACCATGCCCGTGCCGCGAGACGACGGCGGCGACCCCGTACTCATCCACAGTCCCATCAGCCTTGCCGACCTCCCAGAAGGGACACGTATTTATCTGATAGATGACGAATACCAGGTGTCGTATGGCGGGATGATTTGGCCGCCGAGAGCAGTGGACGACATTACGCCCCCAAGCAGCACGATGACGTTTGACGCGTTTTGGGACGAAATGGTCACGCTTTACGCGAACCACATCGACAACGAGGACATTATGCCGCGCATCACACACATGCCCGACACGAACATGTGATACAATCGTTGCAGTGGCAGGCAAGAAGCAATAACCTCGCCAGGAAAGAAAGAGAGAAACAAACAGTGGACACGAATCAGCGCATCCGCGAACTCGCAACCATGTTCCAGCTCACCAAGACCAAGAGCGGCGCGTGGACATTCGACCTGCCACCCATCCGCACCGGCGGGCCGCTCCCCTACATGCCGTCCGACCAAGGCTTGTACGAAACAGACGAGGACGGGCACGTCACCTACCGGGAGACCATTGAGTACCTGACGCTCCCCAATGACAAGCGCGGCGCTGTTATCGCACTGTGCGAATGGTACGCACGCCACGCAGTTGACAGCAACTATGAGCTATACTGCGATGATAATGAGATGCACGTCGGCACCAAGGCAAGCATGGTTGAATGGCTTTATGATATGTGGACTGAGTTCGCGTAGACACGCAACAAGCAATATGCTAAACTATGCGCAGCACGAGAAAACAGCACGCGAAAGAAGGGCAATCCAATGAGTGAGAACACCGACAACAACACGAACGTCTACGCCAACACCGATGCGCGCGAAGCCATCAAGTTTCGCCTCTCGGCCGCATACGCAATCCTCGTTGAGAGCGGCGCATACGAGGAAGCAATGGACAACCTCGACTGGGCGGAGAAAGCCCGCTACGAGAGTATCGTTGACGAAATCAACGGCCTCGTCAACGTCATGCCCATCAACGCCATGACAGCCGCAAACTAACCCCCGCGCAACACGGAGGCGACGAAAAAACAAAAGCCCCGGAACACCCGCCATACAGGCGACCGTGTTCCGGGGCTTTGCCATAATCGCACTGGTGCTCCACGCACCGACAGCGAGCGCTCGCTTACTGCCAGCGTGGGCCGCGCGCGTTTACTGGCCGCGCAACCCGCCATCTAGCAGCTCGTCCACGCGGGCGGGTACCAGGGAGAGCGCATCCACTTCCACGGACGCGGACGCGTTCACCATCATACCGCCCTCACCGGGAACAAACAGGCTCGTGCGCGCACCATCAGCCACATCATCCAAGCCGATACCCTCGGCGGGCGTCCATAGGCGCATGTCGCGCACCATCCCGTCTTTAGCGACGAACGACGTGACGGCGCTCGGCGCGCTCTCACCCGTCGCATTCGTGAACCATGACGACCCCGAGTCGATGGACGACACGCCCACCACCCACGTCTTATCTCCCACCAGGTACATTTCCGGCGTATGATAATGGCCGTGAACAAAAATGTTCGCCATGTGCGCGTAGGCGATGCGCCCCGCCTGCATGTTTTTCACATGCTGACGCATTTTCGCCTGGCTCGCGCCGCCGCCCACGTGTCCGTGCTCAAAAAACAAGACACTCTTATCGTCAGCACTGGGCTTGACCGTGCAGGCAGCGTCATAGTCGGACGGGCACACGAACGACATGTTACCGTACACGTCTGGCCGCATCTCAGCCATGCGCCTAATCTGACGCTGCACGTGAATGCCGTAATCGTCCGACAACACGCTAGACGCCCGGTTCTTATTACCGACGCCCGTGCGCACCTCACAGTGATTGGACGGGACGGCCACGTAAATGATGTTGTCGCACTTGGAATGGAGGACACGCAGACCTTCCCAGATGAGGCTGATCGCGGCCTCTAGCTGGTCGGTGAGGTTCAGGTCGTTGGACTGGCGCTGCGAACCAACATTCATGAAGTTCTCGATAATGTCACCCAGGTCGGCGGCAATAATCGTCTTGTAGTGTGGCAGTTCGGCTTCCATTTGCGCGTACACGCTACGCACACGTTTATACAGGTTCACCGTGCCACCGTGAACGTCCGTCTTGCCGGTCTGGAAGTCCGCGAGGGCCACAACCAGCGTACCATCCGCGTAAGCGCCACCCACGCCCGCCGTGTCTGCGTGTGTCTGCTTGTAGTTGTCGGCGTACTTGTCCATGTCGGCGCGTAGCGTCTCGAACGCAACACGCTCACCCTCCGCCAACGCAGCCTTCGTCGGGTCAATGTCAACTTTCAACCAGGAGCCGCCACCCATCTTCGGGATACGCAGCGACGCGCGATATGGCGTCACAGCTTCCGGGGACACACCTAGCGTGGAAGCGGCCAGCTCGGTCGCAGCGTCATACGCTTCCTTCATGGCACGATTCGCACGGTCAGCCAACACCTCAACATCCACGCTCTCGCCACCCACGGCGGGGACACCCTCACCGCCAACAACAGCGCGGCCATCGGCGGCCCGCTCGGCGGACGCGTCAGAAACGGCGACGGGGCGCGCGGCAGGCTGGACAGACGCGCCAATCGCTCCCCCTCCAACGGCGATAGCGGGCGACACCGCGTGAGCGTGAGACGCGACAGAAGCCACGGCACTAGGCGCAACAGCGGGGGACGCGTCAACAGGGGCAGAATCAGCGCCAGTGGTACGCTCCCACGCGTCAGCAACAACGTGCCCCGGCACGCGCGCAGCAGCCTCAAAAAACTCCGGGTACCTGCGCGCCACACTCTTACGCCTGTCACGCACAGACCGCTCACTCACACCAAACACGCGCCCCAAAGCCGTGTTCGCCATATGCGCCGCGCCACTATCACGAAGCAACGTATCCACAAGAACCGCCGCCTCATAGTCACTACCGCCCGTCACGTCACCAGCGGGAGCAGATACGCGCTCACGCGCAGCCTCCACACCGTCCACAAACTCGCCAAGGAACGCCCACACGCGCCCCAACGACCAGGAGCCGCCTACGCTATCACCCATCATCAATACAAGCCCTTCCCGCACCCACACGCACCCCACAAACAGTCACCAGCACGGCGGCAACATCAAACACAGGGGCGCACACAAACGCGTCACAAATTACATTCGTCATCAATATAAGCAGCAAGCCGCACAAACGTCAAAACCTCACCAAAACAAGCGAACAGAACACCACATACCCAAAAGAAACGCAAGTGGAACAACACCCACCAAACGCGCCCCAATAATCCCACCAAGATATTAGCAATACATGAACAGTCTTAGCATTTTCCTATACGTTATCAGTGTCATCATGTGGTGGGCGGGGTTCAACTATGCCGCCGCCCGCGCGAGCACGGCGCGCAGACGCAAACTCCTCTCCACCGCAGCGGCCCTCGCCCTCGCGTGGCCGTTCGCGTTCATCGCGCTAGCAGCAGCGCTCGCAACCAAGCTCGCGGCCAACCTCATGATCGCGGTCGGCGACCAGATCAACAGCACGTGGGACGCAGCCGTCAGCGACGAGGACGACACTACCATCGTCACCAAGCTCACCCCAATGGGTACCGCCGTGCGCGTGCGCCGCGAGAACACAGAACACGACACCGACACGGCGAACAACGGATACGAGGACAGCGACACCAGCGTGGCAACCAGCGAAGAAACGCGCACGGCGCTCGCGGACAATATGCCCCTCATGCCACCACCGCCACCGCCCGCCACAGACACGACAGACGTTGACACAAGCATCCAGACGGACGCGAACGACGACGCAGCGGAAACAATCAAAAAGGACGGCGATGACGAGACGATCACCATCCAAAAAGTCACCCTCTCCGACCTTCTCTGATAAACAACGCAAGAATCAACAGAAAGACAACCACAGCAATGACCGACAACACGAATAAAAACGCAGCGAACGACACGCAGCGCAGCAGGACATCTATCCTGTTCACGCCAGACACCATCAACCGCGAACAGCTACCCGAACACGTGGACCTGTTCATGGCCGGTGGAATCTCGGGCTGTTGGAACTGGCAGGACGCCCTCTACCAAGCGGTCTCCTACCATCTCGACCGTCTCCTCCCAACAGGCTGGGAGCTAGACAATAAGCCGTTCACTATCGCAAGCCCCCGGCGCGCGCACGGACTCGAAAAAGACGGCAACGCGGCATCAGAACAGATCGCGTGGGAGTACGAGGCGATGAGCCGCACCGCGTTTACCTCGTTCTACTTCACGCGCGACACCGTGCAGCCGATCACGCTCCTGGAACTCGGCAAACATCTCTCTCAGCCGTGGGGTAACCACATTACCGCCTGCGAAATAGGCTACGAGCGCGCGTTCGACGTGTACACGCAGACCACGCTCTCACTAGAGGACGCGACACTCAACCCAGGTGTGGAATCACGCGCATACGGGTGGCCTCTTACAGAAGCCGCTACCAAGCGAGGAGAGAACGATTACCGCAGGTTCCGTGGAGCGTACACTATCTTCCTTGACGAGAACAAGACACAGGAGGAGCAAGACTTCCTCAACTGGACGTGGAAGTACGCGACCATCATCGCGCGCGAAATGATCGCCAAACGTGAGGGGCGAACAATTAAGCAACTGACACGAGTTACGGCGGACCCCGCACAGTTCAATTAAACCAAAAGGAACCGCCACATCATGCGCCGCCCGACCAACACAAACGGTCGCGGCGGCGCAGTCACATCACACAAACAAACAGCAAGAACGTAAGAAAAGGAAACAGCATGAACAGCAACGAAACGGCGCACAACCCGCTCGACGGAATTACCGCTACCCTCGAAAAAGCACTCCAACAAGCACGCGAACAAGCAGACACCATCATCCAGGACGCGAAACAGGAAGCAGAACGCATCATCAACGACGCGCGCACGCAGGCAGACACCATCATCAATGAAGCACAAGCAGACACTCGCGCCAAGGGCGATATGGAACGCGCAAGCCTCGCCATCCAAGAACACGCCGCCGCACTCCACACCCTCGCCCTCGGACTCACCGGGCACGAAACCACACCAAACGCCAACAACGCAGGCGACAACGCGACCAGCTTCACAGACGCCAGCGCCAATACGGACACCAATGAAGCGGGTAACGCCGACGACAGCAACGAAAACACCAACAACGCGGACACAATACCACCCGCACCCACAGCCGCGACACCCCACAGCACGGCAACCACAACCATCCGCGCGAACGCTCCAACGACACGCCGCGCAAACGGCACAACCCGCAAACTAGCTCCCTGGGAACAACCACAAGAACAACAAGACGAGACAGACAACACGCCAGCGACCGAACCAGAAGAAACACCCACAAGCGACAACGCCCCAGAGCACGCAAACACTACGGAGGACGCGACCACACCAACATGGGACGCACCCCTCATTATCGACGCACCCCTCCAACTCTAAAACGCGCACAAGCAGAAGCCCCGAACCAAGCGACACAACTGGTCCGGGGCTTCTTCGTGCGCCACAAGCCAACTATAAACACAAGAACAACCCAACAGAAACCACACAAGGGAGTAACACCATGACCCGCAGCTCCACCGAGGTTTGGAACGAGATCAAGAACTCGCCCCTGAACACCGGCATCACAACAGGCGAGGTGCGCCTCAACTACTGGGACGGACGAGACGTGTTCGAGGGAGAGTACGTTTCCGCCGATTACGTCACCGTTGACGCAGCAGACATCAGCGAAACACAGATTCACTTCAAGGAGAACGGACACTACGGCAGCAGCCACCTCATCCTTGGAGGCAAATACCTCCTCGACACCGAGAAAGCATACGCCAACTCCGGCAGCGTATATGACAGCTGAGGTTTTCGTTGATATTGGCTATATAGCTGGTGTTGAGTGTATTTTTGGGGGCGCGTTGGCTAAAAACCAGACGTACAGGGCTTTTGTTGCGCGCCCGACCAACGTCCTAGACTTGAACGGTGAGCTACTAGATGGCGCTCATGTTTTGGCGTCTCTTGCGTCTGAGGTGCGGGACATCTCGGCTTATGCGACCTACGTGGTTCGTAACGACGATGGTTTAGGTGACGAGCTGGCTCGCGTTAATGTCGCTCAGCCTGCCGTTGCGGGTCGTCGGGCGGGTGTTACTATGCCCGATTTTCTTGTGTCGGGTAAGAGCGGTAGGTCGCGTAAAGAGATGCTGGTTCAGCATCGCGTGGTCACCGAGTTTCGCTCCTGGCAAGAAAGAGACAAAGCAGCAAACGGTGAGAGTTCCAAGTACGTGAGCCAAGGTTGGAAGCGTACTGTAGATGCGTCCGCGCCTTCGTATGGTGAAGATTACGTGAATCTCGGCGCTGTGAATAAGCAGTATGCGGCCATTGAGAATAACCCGTTTACCGACGGCGAAATTATCCTGAAAATGGTCGTTCAAGGCGAGTGGCACCGTCTGATCTTCAATTTCGATAACAAGCGGTTCACCGAGGGCAAGGTTACTCTCCCTGTCATTAAAGTTGAGGGCGGGCACCCTGTGTTTATCTTCACTGTCGCGACTGATAATCCGGTTGTGCAGTTTTCGGGCGACTATGTTGTTGGTGTGGACGTGGGGATTAACGATTACGCTACAGTCGTGGTGCGTGAAACCAAAACCGGGCGGCTAGTGTATGAGACGACGCTATCCCGGCGGGTTCATTCATTGTGGAACAGCGTGCGCTCATCCGAGCGGCAAGTCAGTAACCTGCGTCGGAAAGCTGCGACGTTGCTTCATGACCGGCAAGCCAGAATGGCGGCTCTGGACGAGGCTCAGCTCCACCGTGAGGCGGCATCACGTAAAAAGAGGGAACTAGCTATCCTCGCGGCGCAAGAGATAGCCTATCTGTCCCACCTGTGGTGTAACGCTGTTGTTGCCGTGGAAGATTTGGGCTGGATTAGCAACACCATGCAAAACGGCAGGTGGAATCGAGGCGAGTTTGTGCGGTGGTTGACTCACTACGTGTCAAAAAACGGCGGATGGGTCGTCGCAGTAAACCCCGCAAACACCTCGCAACAGTGCCA
>ERZ773051.610-NODE-610-length-23733-cov-4.349692_pt1 | contig 23733 bp, 32 predicted proteins | sample MGYA00580631_ERZ773051 | MGnify/ENA primary metagenome ERZ773051 (study PRJEB29015, sample SAMEA2738137) | human oral metagenome | biome: human oral; feature: human-associated habitat; material: saliva | place: China | collected 2204 ... | reverse complement strand
GCAAAGATGCTCACACCGCTGTGCTTACTGCCGTTTTCCCGTGCCTTGATTTCTGTCTGCACAAAGTCGAACAAGTCCGGCGGGATAATCGCCTCATGATGCTCCTCCACATAATACTGCGGAATCTCACCCGTATTCTTCCGTCGCATCTTATCGAGGAAGTCTGCCGTATACTCTTTCTGGATCAGTGCATCGCCACGGTACTTCTCGTTGGTAAGAATGGAACGTACCGTGGAGATGTACCACTTGTCCTTTCCCGACGGAGATTTGATGCCCCGCTTCTCCAACTCCTTGGTGATGGCATAGAAGGATCGCCCGCCAAGGAAGAGTTTGTAGATGAGCCTTACGATTTTCGCCTGTTCCTCGTTGATTTTGAAATCCTTGTCATAGCCGAGAAAGGCACTGTAGCCCACACTGGTCTTGCCCTCGGCGAACTGCTTGCGCTTGCCCCATGTGGTGTTCTCCGAGATGCTGCGGCTTTCCTCTTGAGCGAGGCTGGACATAATCGTTATGAGGAGTTCCGTCTTACCCCTGATATTGATACAATCTAACGATGCACCCCCTATACCCGTTTAACGATGCACCCCCTTGCACCCCCCTGCCTATCGTTAAGCGAGTATCCGTCGAAAAACCTTGATTTATGCGGCTTCTCGGCATAGCGAAAGGGGGTGCATTTGCACCCCCTTGGTCGAGATTTTGCACACCCTCTGCCCAAAAACTGGACACGGAAATCTAAAAATTGGTCACAGAATTCACGTTTCTAATGCGTCTATGCAGTAGGATTTCTCATCATCCATAGACAACATCATCTTCAGAGTCATCCACTGCTTCCTCAGCAAAATCCGTCATATCATCCGACTCGCTCGTCTGCTCATCCTCATCCTGCATAGACTTGTAGATACAGTAACCAACAAATCCGGTCGCAAGGATTGCCGCCGGAATTCCAACTGTTTTCAAAGTGCTCATTTGATATTTCCTCCGATCCTTTAGCGTTTCTGGATATCCGTCATCATCGCCGACATCGTGTTATACGCCATCGCGGTACCTGCGACATTCGCCATCCATCCCCGTGCAAACTCAGCTCCAATACCGAGCTTTGACGCCTCCATGACCGCGTCCATATTCGCACCGAAGAACGCGAACTTCCAGCCGTGCTTCTCCTTCTGATGCTCGATCCGCTCCTTGATCTGCGCCGTCGAATACTTGCGGCTGGAGTTCTCCTCCCCGTCCGTGATGATGACAAAGAGCACCTTCTCTATCGTGCGCACTAAAGCTCCGTGGAGGTAGTGAACCTTTTCCGTTTTCTTCGCCATCGCAACAACATCGTAGCCGAGTTCGTGGATAGACAGGAGCGATGCCGGAGCGCAAAATCACGTGTCAAACAGGACATGACACACGAGAATCGCCGCCTCCTTCGCTTCCTGCAAGAGACAGAGCATGACCTCGGCTGCCTTTTTCTGGGCGAGTTTTCTCCCTTTACCCCCCGTTGCTACGGGCATCCATATGTCGGAGGACGCACATAGACGGTTCTTTGGATTCTCGGTCGACAGGAGTGTATGGCTGACGGGAAGGAGTGTATTGCCGTCCGACCAGCAAAGCGTGAGCATACGGAATCCGCAGGAAAACTCTTTTCTGGCATGGTTATAAAGACGCGCAAGGAGTTCGACCTTTTGGGAGCGGGCACGGTGGTATCATGAAGCGGTAGAAGGTATCCTTGGCAAAGGGGACAGCACTGCGCTTAAGGCACATCTGCATGAAGAACGAGCGATGCGTGAATGCCGGAGAGAAGGCGACGAGGAAGATGCTGAGGACGGAGAAGCCACGGAGTTTGTAGGCGTTCGCAGAGCGCAGAATGCGGCTGATGTGGTAACGCCAAAGGATATAAGATGTTGCCATTCTCATAATCAAGAGGGTATCAAATCCATTGATGTCTTTTGATAGAACTGGCCTTTTGGAGTGAGCAAGCCCAAGGAAAGCAGTTTGTCGATATGTCTTTTGGCATATTTGGAGCGCAGATTAATTTTCTTAGCTATTTGATTGAGGGAAAGAGGCTTTTTCGCAATGGATAGGATTTCATCATAGCGGCGGACGCGACGGCGGACGCTGCGTCCCAGTCTGGTGATTCCATATAATTCTTGCCGCTCCGTGAAGGAAAGGGCGGCCATGGGGCGCAGCACCGCAGAAGGTCGGGCCAAAATCACAATGCTACAATCGTCCTGAGTATGTTTTGAAATCAAGGACAAGAAGGAATCTTCCAGTTTCGCTTCCATCACGCCGCGATCTAACAGGCACGTCCGATGCATCAGCCTGACAATAGCGGGTGTCAACGTTTTTTTTCGCTTGTCGTAGAAACTTTGCGCCGTTCCGTCGGACATTAGCACGAAGGCATCCTTATCCTTGAGCACCCCTTTAAACAAATGCATGGACGAGGACGCACCATCTGCCGTCACGAATGTCGTTTCGTTGGCAAATTCTCCGTTGTCCGGCATGGAGGCAACTTTCAGCGTCCCCTCGTCCAAGTAGCCGATGACACCATCGCCGATATGCACCAAGATGAAATGTTCACGGTCTACGGCGGCCAATAGCAGCGTAGATGCCAAATCGCGGATGTCGCATTCATGCTCTTGCGCCACTTCCTCCAGTTTTGTTTTAAGCATTTTCAGCAACGCATGCTTTGGCTTGCGCCCGTCGTCGCAGTCAAGCCATTCTTGAAAATGCTCTAACACATAAGCGGACGACTCCCGAACCACCACTTCTGCCCCATGGTGCGACAATTTGGCAGAGCCAGCTCCATCCGCGAGTGCAATAACGTGTACGCCGTTTTCTTCCTGTTGGTATGTCTTGTCTTGGCAGGGCACGCCATTCCTCCTATGACCAACTCCCTGTACTGCACAATGAACGGATTTCCACATTGTAGACCCCCTCCTTCCATCTCGGGGAAATCTCGAATCTCCCTCGGGATGAGATGACACATTTCTTAAGAATTCGGACAATGCACTTTCAATGCATATGCTTTTAAGATAGAACGTGCGGCACTTCAAACTTCGTGCCTCCCCGCAACAGGGGATGGCTTCGTTTGAACGATGGGTGCTTTCAAGTCAGGGAATAGCATGAAATGCTTTTAGGGATTCCCCGCCTTAAAGTTCTCCCCAGCCTTTGATGCCGTCCGTGTCCAGCTTGATGTTTTCTCCCGGCATGGACATTGACGTGCGCGAAACACTTTGGCTCAACCACTGGAAAAACTCCTTAAAACGCATGCCCTTGAGGTGGAGTGGTGTTCTTTGCGGAGAAAAGCGCGCCAGCGTATCCATGTCGGCTTCGTCTCCAATGCCGATGGGGAAAACGACCAATTTTTTAGCGTTGACAAGCTCCACCGTCCTGCTGATGGCACGGGAAAGTTCCCCTGCATCGCCGGTCGGTTCTCCATCCGTCATGAGGACGAGCCACGGCTGGTAGTAATCGACCCCCTTCTCTTGATATTCCTTTTTCCGCACCTCTAGGCGATCCAGTGCAAGATTCACCGCTTCCCCCATCGGCGTCTCCCCTTTGGCGGTCAAGGGTGGCAGTTCCGGCTGGCGGTCGATGTTGGCAAAATCGACCACCAGTTGGGGCGTGTCACCGCCGAACGTCACGACGCACACCTCGGCGGAATACTGTGCCACTTCATCGTTGAGCAACTCCTCATAAAACGCCTTGACGCCTTCGGCAAGTTCGTCGATGGCCGAAATGCCGCCCGTGACGATGTTCCACATCTGCCCGTCCTCATACACTTGCTTCCCCGTTTCTTGGACATCACCACCGACGATTCGTCCCATGGAGTAGCTCGTGTCCAGGCACAAGCAGACGGGGACACGCGCCGTCGGATTGTTCACAAGGTCTTGCAGTCGAAGTAAATTATCCATTGATATGTCCTCCTTACGTTGAGTTAAATGCAATACCCTTTTTATTGTTAGTTGGACGTTTATAATTCCACCCAGCTTTTGATGCCGTCCATGTCCAGTTGAATTTTTTCGCCTGGCGTGGATTGGGATGTTCGGACGACACTCTGACTCAGCCATTCAAAAAACGCACGGAAATTCAACCCCTGTAATTTTAACGGTGCGCGTTTTGGCGAAAACTGCGCCAGAACATTCATGTCGGCATTCATGCCAATGCCGATGGGGAAAATGGACAGTTTTCTGCGGTTGGCCATGTCCGCTGCCCTTTGCATTGCGCGTTGGAGTTCTGCTGGCTCCGATCCTTCGGGTCTGCCATCAGTCATAAGGACGAGCCACGGCTGGTAATAATCGATGCCCTTGCCTTTGTACTCGTTTTTTCTTTTTTCGAGCAAATCCAGTCCCAGATTGACGGCTTCGCCTATCGGCGTAAGACCGCTGGCTTGCATCTCTGGGGCAGTGGGCTGACGTTCTAAACCTGCAAAGTCGGCCATGCACTCCACACCGTTATTTCCAAACGTGACAATGCAGATTTCGGCAGCATACAATGCGGTTTCATCATCGCGGATGGCATCATAGAACAAGCGGACACCGCCATTTAACTCCCGTATCGGATCGCCTTGCATTGAGCTGCTTGTGTCTAGGCACAGGCACACGGGAACGCGCGCCGTCGGGTTGTTCACAAGGTCTTCCAAGCGAAGCAGGTCGTTACTCATGGTTAAAATCTCCTTTTCGTATCGTCGCAAAACGAGTTTCACGGATCCAAATTTTATGTATGGTGGTGGTGCAAGCGGCATGAGTTCCTTCAGTTGAATATGTGCGCGAGGAACTTTGCCATATCGCCGTCAGGAATTTTTTGTCCCCTGCAATCCTTGCACCTCTTTGGAAGTCGGAATCCTTTTTGGTCGTAAAACGCCTTCTCCCCGTTAGTGATTTCAAAACTCCTTCCGCATTTTGCGCATCGAATTCTCATATAAACCATATTTCTCCTATCGCACGGGACGTATGTGTCTTTCGGATTTTTCTTGAGTCGAGCGGGAAAAATGTCTGCCGACATGGCATCTTGTTCAATCAGCTTCCTGCTCTGCAAGAGTTCCAGATAGTGTTCAAATTTCTTCAGCCAATCGTCGGTGCTATAGCGAGCCTTCTCCGCATGGCATTTGCCATCCTTGTGGAACGTCTCGTAGAAGTCGTCCTTCAAGTAGCGGGGAAGGTGACTCCAGCAATAGCGCCACCAGCCTTCCGGTGCTTTTTTGTTGCTCCTGCTGCCCGATGCATAGGCAAAGTCGCCGTTGATGATGTTGTCGATTTGATTTTCACCGCCTTGGAGGGAATATGGCGCCTTGCCGGGCAGCATAATCATGAACAGCAACGTCGCAACGGCGAAACGCTCATTGCCTAGCGTGCGCAGGAACAATGAGAAATCTTTGCGCTGGATTTCCGGCGCCGTATAGTTGATCGTGCCTACAGGGCAGGGGAATCCCTCAATCTGGTAGCTGTCGGTATCGACAAAGTACACCTCCGTTGGAGAGACAACGAGGATGTTCTTTGGATTGATATCCCCTAAAATTACATTCCTGTCGTGCAGGTATTTCAATTTCTTGAGAATGGTGACGCAGAGCGTCACGGTGTCAGTTTTTGTCCACTTCGGAAACGTCTTTTTGAGAAGCGCCGGGATGAACACGCACTTCTCCAACTCCTTTCCCTTCGCTTCCTGCATCACATAGCCGACGAATTCCTGCTGCTGGTTATACAGGAGTGCATGTGGGAGACACACCCCCTGGTAGGCAATGTTTTTTTCTACCATCAGTCGGAGTTTCTCCAATTTTGCCCGGTCTATTTTTTCACGTTTATAGATCTTTGCGACAATGCCCGTACAGTTGGTCGTATAGATTGTGCCTTCCCCGCCGGAGGACAGCGCCTTGAGCAGTTGGATTCTGTTGCGTTCCCCCTTGAGTTCGACGATTACCTCGCTACCTTCCGTCGGGATGGATGAAACCGTCAGGACATCGTCCACTTTGCGTACTGAAGTTGCAAACGCAAAACGCTCGTCGTCTGGAATTTGCGCACGCTCTTCTGAAATATTTTGGTCTCCGTATTGAAAGGGCGTGAAATGGAACATGCCAAGGCAGCCGTCCTTGCAAATGCGTTCCACAAGGATACGGTTTTTTGTCTGAACCGACTTGCTTTTCCCGATGGCGAGAATATCTTGGGCAAGGCTGTTGTCCTGCGTGATGAGCATGAGGTTGTATTTCAGCCTGAATCGGGTAAATACGGTCTGAAAGACGTTGTCGGCAAAGTTATCGTGCGGATCCCCAAAGACATCAACTATATTCCCCTTTTGCAATATGACGATCCTCTTGAGAGCGGCCTTCGCGTTCCGATTTAGGTTTGGATCGCCTTTTTTCGCGCAGAGGGCAGGATTTTCTGCAAATTTTTTCACCTCCTCATAGACGCGAAACGGGACAATAACTTTCTTTCCCTCGCGTTGAAGGATGGGAATGACGTGCGACCAAAAGGCGTTTGCTGCGACATTTAGCAAACTGCATGTGTCAATGAAAATTTTGAAGCCCTTGACGGCCTCTTCCAAAAAAGCAGTTGTCTTAGTTTGTTTGTCTTCGGCATCCAACATATCAGTCACTTCCTTACGCTCCTACAGATATTCCCAAGATGTCAAATTACCCTCGTCGATTTCTAAAAGTGCATCCGGCGCATCCTCCGAAACGCCTTCTTCCAGTGAGGCGGGGATTGCAGACTCGTCCAATGCGGCAAGCGTGCCATCTGCCATGTACATGGCGAGCCGGCCATCATCGCCGATATGCCCAACGGCTATAGTAAACCCTCCCCTGTCGCTCGTTTCGTTGAGTCGCAGAACCTCTGCCGCAAAACTTTCGTCTTGTGTAAGCAGACATAGGCGGTACTTCCCACGAACCTTCAAAAATACGGAGATAATTGTGTCATACTGGTTGGCATCACCGTCCTCGCCGTGAATCTGCACCACGTTTTTTCGCTGCATCCAGTTGAGCAGGCGCAGTGCCCTGGCGGCCTCTTGGCCATGGAGAGTATCCTGCACCTGCTCCTGAATGTACTCGACAGAGCGCAATGGGATGATGAAACTGGCGTTTTCGGCAGCAAGACAGTCCGTGTAGCCGTGAAAGAACGTCTCCGCATCTTCCGCGAGAAGTGCGGTGGCATCTAGGAAGATTTTATACTCCTGCGCCAGCTGTCGCATTTGAAAATCATCGAGAGATACGCCATTGTCAAACACGAGGTCATTTCCCGCCCTTTCAAAGAGTTGAAACCACCGTCGCAGCAGGGAAAATCCGCTGAACGACGTGCCGTAGGTGTCAACGCTTTTTTTACTGTTGCTGTCGAGAATCGTCGCGATGGACTGGTACTTGTCGTCGTTCATAGCGATGTAGTTGTCCACGACGGCAGCCAGCGACAAAAACTGCATTACCGACATCCTTGATTTTCCCGTCTCCAAATTGTTAATCGTCTGACGGGTGACACCCACATATTCGGCAAGTTCCACCACACTGCAGCCCATCAAAAGGCGGATGGCTTTCATGGAGATTTGAAAATTTTCGATTAGGCCTTTACGTGTTTTCGATAAAAAATCGATCATCTGAACCTCTCCTTCCCTCAATTTTTTTTGGCCTTCCGTCATTCGTCAAGTACAGTTTTCGTGCCTATTCAACCGACAATCACCTCTCCAGATTTTCTCCAGTATATCACATTTACTTTTTATATGTCAACATATTTTACATTTTTTTATTTTTTTTACTTTTAGTGGTTTAATTTACTTTATGCGATTGTAATTACTGCTACTTGCTGTACACCATGTCATTTTTGGTTGCACCCGCCTTGACTAGTGCTTTTTTATGGAGCTTCAGGTATAATGGCGAGTAACCTAAAGCCAGCATTCAAATCTCCGTCCCATCTCGAAACACCACCGTCAGCCCCTTGTCCACACCCACGGTCACACATTCCACCGTGCTCGCCTACAGGCGCTCGTCGAACTCTGCCACAGGTTCAGTACGATTTTTGAGCGTCCGCTCGAACACCGCCAACTGCTCGCTCTGTGCTTCCTTGGCAGAAATAACCTCCGTCACCTCGTCAAACCGAGCCTTGGCGGCATCATACCTTGCCACAAGCCCCTCGTAGTGCTTCTGATACGCCTCTTGGTTCTGGGCAATGCGGGCGTTTTGCATAACGCATTTCTCCGTCATCTCCATCAATACCGCCAGTTCCTGCTGCAGCTTGCCTCTCTCCTCTGTGAGGGCTGTCGTATCGCAAAGTGTCTGCCTGACGAGCCGAGCACTCTCGATAACCTCATCTCGCTCCGTCACCAGCCGATTGAATGCCGTAACAAAGGCTTCCTTGATTTCCTCCTCCGTCACATGGGGCGTTTGGCATTTCTTCCCGTCGTACTTGTTGTTGCAGCGGTAGATAATGCGTCTGTACTTATTTGTGGAGTGCCAGACCTTAGCGCCGAAGTATCCGCCGCATTCGCCGCACCGGATTTTCCCCGAAAAGACCTTCACGCCGCTGTAGCTTCTGCCTTCCCGTGTGCGTCGCTCCATCTCCCACTGCACCATCTCGAATACGACGGGATCGATGATGGCGGGATGGCTCTGCTCCACGAAGTAGCTCGGCACCTGTCCGCAGTTCTTGGCAGCTTTCTTGGTGAGAAAATCCGGCGTGAAGGTCTTTTGAAACCTCGCGCAGCCCATGTATTCCTCGTTGGCGAGGATGCCTTTGATGGTCTTGGCATTCCACTTCTGCTTGCCCGTGACCGTCAGAATGTGGCGCTCGGTCAGCTCCTTGGCAATTCTGCCGGCCGTCATTCCTTCAAGGAAAAATCGGAAGATAAGCCGCACGATCTCTGCCTGCTTCTCGTTGATAGCGAGATTGCCGTCCTCACCTTTATCGTAGCCGAGAAAGTGAGAATATCCGACGGAGAACTTGCCGTCGGCAAATTTTTTTCCTGAGTCCCCATGTGACGTTCTCCGAAATGGAGCGGGCTTCCTCCTGTGATAAGCTGCTGAGAATGGTCAAGAGGATTTCGCCGCGCACCTGAATAGACCTCTACTCCATGTTCCTTGAGTTTCCGTATCGTTGTGAGGCTTGTCCACCGTGTTTCTCGCAAAACGCGACACAGATTTTGTAACAATCAGCTGAATCTTGCCATCCGGAGCGTCCTGCACCATGTGGGTAAACCCCTCGCGTTTTTTCATGGAGGTTCCCGTCACGCCCTCGTCCGAATACATCCCGGCAAACTCCCAGTCCACGCGGCTCTTGATGTAGTTGGTGTAATAATCCACCTGGGCAGCGTAGGAGGTTTTCTGGTCTTCATTTTCCGTGGAAACTCGTGCATACGCCGCCACTTTTCGCTCGGCTACAGTTGCCAGCGGCACTTCTGAGAATTTATGGATGCTGGCCGGGATGAGCGTCACACTTCGCATCGCGCTCACGTCCTTTCCATCGTCTGTATTCAGCTCGCCGTCGCACTTGAACAGCATCGAATATCTCCTGCATCACCAGAGGCTCATGGTCATTCTCGATGACCTCCTCCTGCCCGTTCACGGAGAATTGCCTTGATTCGACGAACACCGAGGTAGAAATCGCTGTCCAGCGTGTAAGCGATCAGCTTGCGCGATATTTTCCCGTGAATGCTGCCATAGCCGCCAGATTCCAGTTTTCGTGAGATGCCGGTGATTTGCCAGCCGTCGAGATAGTATTGGAAAATCAATCGAACCGCCTCATCCTCTTTCGGAACGATCACATAACCATTTTTGCTCCATCGATAGTCGAAGGGCTTTTTATGCGGGTCGGTGTGCTTCTTTTCCGCTTGATTGTAATAGTGGACTCTCGCCGTCTTAACCGTGCCGTCATAGAAGTGGAACTCGAATTCGTCCGTATCAGTGGTGCGGATTTTCTCTACGGTCTTGGCAAACACATCCTCGTCAAACTCTGAAAGCCCAAACACCTCGCAGGAAGCCTCAGCCGATACCCACGGAAGTTCCTCGCATCATACGTCCGCTTATGAATTTTGCCGTAGCAAAACCAATGCTCCTGCAAGCCGTCGTGTCTGTTGGTTCTGGTCGCTCCCCTGACGAAGTGTGCTCCGTATTTGCCGCAGATGATTTTCACCGATAAGCAGCTTGGCTTTACGATGCGATGCGCCGCCGGATTGAACTCGTAGCTTGCCTTGATCTTTTCGTGCACCTTCTCGAACGTCTCCCGGTCGATAATGGCAGGATGATTGTCCTTTGAAACGCGGCAGCTGTCCCTTGTTCTCGATAATTCTGTACGTCCGAGGATTTTCTGTGATGTAGCGTTGGAGCAGAACGTCTCCGACGTAGACCATGTTCTGCAGGACATAGCGGATAAAGAACATGGAGCAGGAATAACCGTGAGCCTTGAGCCATCGGGAAGTCTGCCGCATGGGTACGTCCTTTAGAAAATTTTCATAAATCACCCGTATGGCTTTTGCCTCTTCCTCATGAATGACGAAGGATTTTCCGTCCCATCGGTAGCCGTAGGCAGCAGTGTGCCATTGCTCTCCCCCGCTCGAATTTCTTCTGAATCGACCACTTGACATTGTCGGATTGGCTGCGGCTTTTCTCCTCAGCAAAGCCCGCCAAGATCCCAAGCATGAGTTCCTCGTCCGCTGAGAGTGACTTGATGTTCTCCTTCTCAAACCACACGTCGATGCCAAGGGATTTCAGATGCCGCACCGTTTCCAAAAAGTCTACCGTATTTCTGGCAAATCTTGAAATACTCTTGCACAAAATGATGTCGATTTTCCCGGCATCACACTCCTCGACAAGACGCTTGAACTCCGTTCTGCGCCGGATGTCGCCGCCGAAAATACCGTTGTCGGCATACACCCCGACATAAATCCATGCGGGATTGTTCTGAATGAGGTTGCTGTAGTAGCTGACCTGTGCCGACAAGGAATGGTTCAATCGGTCGGACTCCATTGAAACACGGGCATACGCCGCCACTTTCTTTTTGGGCACAAGTGTCGCCACAGTCGGCTCTATGCGTGTAATCTTCATTTGTATCACCCCTCACCATATATCCCCCAACTTGGGCAAGGAGTCAACGCCATTCCCGCATATACCGTGCCGATCAACGGTTTATATTTTTTGAGGAAGATACGCTCGACCTTGGCATACTCCTCCGGGGAGATCAGCCCATCGGAGTGCATACGGCGCACCATGGCCATGGTGGCTTGGTACATTTTTTCGTTATGAAACGCTTCCTTCGTCATGAGCGATCACCTCTGACGGGCAAGAATGGCTCAATGCGGGCACTCTTGCATCTACCAAACCGCTCGGCGATGTAGCACGCATGAGAGCAGTATTTCCTTCGACTGTTGCCATAAATCTCAAACACTCTGCCGCAGTGGTGACACGTCAACATATAGACGGCTTTTCGCTGCACGAGATGCAGATGACTGTTCCACCATTTCTGCCGACAGGCATCGAAACAGAACCGCCGCTTTTTTCTTCCGGAGATTTGCTCCATCGACTTACCGCAGCACTCACAAGCTGCGTCAGGCTTTATGAGCGCATCTGTCTCCTGCCTCGATATCGCCGATCTACGGCAAAAAGACTTCACGGTGTTTTCGGGTATGCCGATGATCTGTGCGATTTTCTTGTAGCCCTTGCCCTTCATGCGAAGGTCTTTTATTTTTGCTTTCTGATCGTCTGTCATCGTACTGCCCCCTCTCTGCAAGGAAAAAAACAGAAACACCGATTTTTAGCGGATTTTCCCACTGCCATAAAGATCACCTCTGTTGACGATGAACGCCGCATTCTTACGGTAAGGACGCTTGAGACTGTAGATGAACGTCACGAGTTCGTCCGCCTCGAGGTCTGCCGCCACCGTAGTGACGGATGTCTTTGCCGAGGCAAGAAGGCCTTTCGGCTTGTGCGTCCCATTGCCGTTGAGGAACGCGTCCTCCTCTGCGTTGCCCAGTGCCTTGCCGAACTGCTCGATGAGGTAGTTTTCGAGGTTGAAGGCGTTATCGTAGAGAAGCTCCTCCGTCACCTTGACCGCAACGTGGAGCTTGTGCGCGTCGAGGACAATCTGGTCGAAGGTCGCCTCGCCAAAGTTAAAAGTTAAGAGATGCACCCTCTTCGATCCACGAGGCTACGGGCTTCGTAGCGGCAATGTTGATCTTGTGCTCGCCGCTCGTGGTAATCACCGTCGCAAGCGGACGCAGGATATTCTCCACCTATCGGAAGTTCGTGCGAAGTGCTTTGAGCATTACAGAACGATATGCCTCGCTTGCACGTCCCGTCTTTTCTGGATTGAGAGATGCGCCTGGAGTGTTGGTGATCGCCGCCGTCACAGGCTTTGCAAGCTGCGCGTCGAGGATTTCCTGACGCTCCATGCGCTCGATGTCCTTGCCGTGTGCAAGCACTTCGCTTTCCATCTGCTCGTATGCCCTGGCATTCTCTGCCGTAAGACGGCCGTCCTTTTCATGAGAATCCAAAAACTGCTTTGCCTGTTCCCACATTTCTGCACGCTTCTCGCGCATTGCCATGATCTTATCCATGATCTTTTTCCCTCCATTGGTTCCTTAATGTAAAATAGAAAAGAGCCGTCGTTTGAGCGGCTCTGCATCGACATTGGTATTTTGTATTCCCTGCCCGAATTTCGAGAGTAGGGAGTTCGTGACAGCGGCGCGGGAGAAGATCAGCCCGTCTGCCGTATCCGTCACAGGACGCTGAATGTCTGCATAGGAACGGAATCCGCAAATCCAAGTTCCACCGCTTTCTTTACGTTCATCCATATCTCAGCATCCATCAGCCGTGAAATCTTCGCATGGGAAAGTCCTGTCTTGATCTCGTAGGCGTTGATGATGCTCTCCTTGACCTCGGCAAGCAGTGCGATAGCGCGTTCCATCTCCTGCACATCGCCGATAGAAACGGTCATGGGGTTGTGGATCATGAGCATCCCCAAGGGAGAAATCTCCACGGTCGATCCTGCCATCGCGATAACAGATGCGGCAAAAGCAGCAATCCCGTCAATCTTGACGGCGACGTTCCCCTTAGAGCATATTGTAACTCTGCGCCGCCGCATAACAGTCGCCACCCGGTGAGTTGATCCAGAGGCCAGCATCTCCCTCGGCGGCGTTTAGCTCGGAACGGAACACCTGAGGTGTGACCTCATCGCCCCACCACGTCTCGTCCGAAATCTCACCGTCCAGAAGCAAGACACGCTTCTCTCCCTCGTTCCGTACCCAGTTCCAAAATTTACGTTTCATCGCCCTCTCCTTTCTTCTTGGCGAATAAACCTGCATCCCTCAGTGTTGTCATATTCCCGTTGATGAGGTACAAATCGCCGCCCTCCTCCGCTTCAATGGGATTCATGTCCTCAAGACTTCGGATGTCATTGGCAGAAAGCCATCCGTTCTGTAGCCCTCCATGCGGTTCTTATAGACCCCGCGCAAAAGCCCGTCCACCTTGAAGCGGATGAAATAATTGCTCCGTTCCGCATCCGTAAGCAAGGCTTTCTGCAGCGACTGCTCCCAGCGCACGACCCACGGATTCAGAGTGTACTTGACAAACTCTATGGACTGCTGCTCAATGTTGTTGAAGCTCGATTTCTCCAAGTCACTGATCATATACGGCGGCACACGGTAGAGACGCGCAATCTCGTCGATCTGGAATTTCCTCGTTTCAAGGAACTGCGCCTCCTCGGGTGTTATGGCAATCTGCTGATATTTTACACCTTCCTCGAGAACGATGATCCTGCCCGTGTTCATCGTGCCGCCGTAGACGGCATGCCAGCTCTCACGGAGCTTCGACGGGTCTTTTAGGACACCGGGATGTTCCAGAACCTCGCCAGGACGCGCACCGTTCTTGAAGAATGCCCCACCGTATTCCTCCGTTGCAAGCGCGATGCCGATGGCGATCTTTGCCCTAGCGATGGGCGAGTAGCCGACAAGACTGTCGAAGCCGAGACCGGGGATGTGGAAGACATCTTCACGCCGCAGACGAATCTGTCCCTTATCCTTGAAGTTTGGATTCTCCTCCGTACTTCTCGTGTATGTGTAGTAGAGTTCGCCTTGCGGCTGTCGCGACTGACCTCCATCTTGTCCAGGAGCAGCGGATAAAGTCCGAGGACCTTGCCTCTGCCGTCGCACAAAATTTGTGCGCAGGCATTGCCCCACAAAAGAAGGTGACTCATCATAGTTTCGCGAAATATAAAGAAGGTCATCTCAGAGTTCGGCGCGTTGTGGAGCAGGAAATACAGCGGATGCTCATATGCGATTTCTTTGCCGGCTTCCGAGCAACAGTAGACGGCAAGCGGCAGACAAGCGATGGATTCAGCGAGGATGCGCACACAGCATGGACCGCCGTTGTCTGCATGGCAGTGCGCTCATTGACCGCCTTGCCCGCTGCCATCTGCCCGAATAAGAAGGACAAGCCGCCAAAATGATTTTGAGGCTTGTCCCGCGAACGAAAGAGTTTGCTGAATAGGTTCATATGTTATTCTCCTCTCCAAAATCAGGAAACGGAAAATCAGTCGTCTCTATTTCAAGCGTATTTGTTTCTGGGGATTGCATACTAGTTAGTAACGATGCAACCTAGAAAATTTCAAAATCAAGAGGTGCTTGTATGGATCAAATAAAAAAGTTCATTATGGACAATAATATTCAAAGGCTAGAGGATAAGGTTTCTTTACCAAAAGACAAATTTTCTCCCTATAAGTGGCAAGCTCCTGTAATCCAACAGCCGAACCATTTGAAGGAATATGTTAAGCTGATTGGAATGTTTGATGCCGTGATACAAGAAATCGCTGTTGTAGAGTATCCTTGTATGTTTGGTCCCCCTTCCATACAGAAAAACTCATGGACATTTGAGTTTGATAATCCAATCGTTCTGATAACCACACACGGGAATTTTGAAATCACGTTCAATGAATCAAGTTCTGTCCGCATATCAAAGGACAGCATTCCAAAAAAATTTCGCTGCAGTATCGAAGATTTAGCTCATTGTCATCTTCAAGAACCATTTTCCCATTTGATAGGCGAAAAAATAACAGGCATTACGGTACACGAGCAGACCTTCGATACGGCAGACTTTGATTTTACGGGATCTTGTGGGATTGATCTTCCGTACGATTTACCTGCTTATATCAAAGAAATGCGACTTCATCTAGAAAGCGAACGCCATCTCTCGTTCTCCAGTGATTTTGATTGGGGAATCATTTCCCTGATTGATTCATGAGTAATGAATTTGTCTTACTACAAGATAAAGCCATTCTACTTGAGTATGTGCATGGGGCATTTCATCCCATATCTGAACATAAAAGCCCAATGACGGGGCGATATTTCTCGCGTATTTTCGCTTCAAGGGCAAGATACTCGTCCTCTGACAAAAGTCCGCTCTGCAGCATTTTCCATGAAGCACGCATCACCATCTGATACGTCATTTCCCGAAGTCCTTCTTCCTTGCTTATTTCAACATCTCCCTTCATGGAACAGCGGACAAAAACGGCTCTTTTGGCCTCCTTTACAGGCATAAAAATAACCCGACGGTAAGCCGCCGGGCATTGAGGTTAAACGAATTATTTATTTTGCAGACTATGCAGCATATCCTGCAATTTTTGAGGAACAGGAAGCCCCATTCGCGCTGCGTTCTCGATGATCGAGATCCCTTCATTCGAGATGTAGAAAAAGATCACAGCAGAGCGCAGGACACAGCCGCTTTCGATGATGTGAGTATCCAGCACATTCGCTACACCAACAAGGGTGAAGATGCAGACCTTCTTGCAGATTTCCTTGAAGCCAATAGCACTCGACAGTTTCTTTTCTGCGACGGCTTTAAGCACGCCCGTGATGTAGTCGTCACGACAAATACAATAAGCGCGTAGAGCAGATCGTCAAAGCTGCCGAGAAGCTCTCCGATGACGACACCGATGCCCGCCGCATAGAGACGTATGGCAAGAATGTGATCCATGCTAAACACCTCCTGCCCGTTTCCATTTTCTGAGCTGATGCATCCTGCGCAACCGGCGGTTCAGGCATCCGTTCATCAGATGCATCAGCTTCCCCGCCTCCCATAGGTAGAGATTTGATGTCTCCTCCCCTAAGATGGTGTTTGGCACTATGCTGATCAGATACTTCCCGCAATCCAGCGGGCAGATATTCACGCGTCCGCCCGCATGTGTATCAAACGTCATGATCCGCTCGTCCCCTGCACTATAATAGGGGTACGGCTCCTACCTGTGGATGAGGCAAACTCTTTGTCACCCGGCAGCAGCATATACATCCCGTCGTAGATGGGAAAGCGAATGCTTCCGTCAGGGGCAATCCATCTCTTTGCCGACGTATGATATTCCTCGGTGAGAGAATCCTGCCACGTACTTTTGCTTTCCTACATCCAAGGCTCCAAGTCGCTGCCGTCAAAGAGTACATGACGGCTTATGCTGACACGGCTGCCATTTTCCCCGACTCCCGAGGTGGAGTGCCATATCATCACTTTGAAGTGTCCCGTTTGATCCACCCGCTCTTCTATTGTTTGGCAGCTATATAGATCAGTTGAGTTGGAGATGATGGGTGCGCCAAATAGCTGCATAAGATCGTATGCGCCGATGACTTCTCCATTGCGCTTGATGTAGAGTATCCCCTGTCACTAATCTGCACCGAGGAGTGGGTACACGAGAATATTCACAGATTCGAGGGTATAGAGTTTTCCCTGCTAATCCATCTCGGCATCAAAAAATCAAAATGACCGCCTCGACTGACCATCCACCCTCCGTCTTTGCCAAAGCCAAGATCGCGAAGTTTTCCTTTCGCATAATAATAGCGGGTCAACGCATTGCCTTCCATGCGCACCGCAGAATCGGTATGTCGGAAAGAACATCGGTCGGAACATATCTGCTGCCACCCTCGGATTCATGTCTATAGACGCAGTGGCCGTCCGTCCAGATCCACTCGCCCGGATAAACAGAGCGGTTTCCAATGCAGGTAAGCCACGCTCCGTCAACAAGCACTTTATTTCCGCGCACCTCGCTTGCTCTCGCCCTATGCATCGTTTCACGCTCCCACGATGACGGCCGTGCCGCCCTTTGAAATCTGTACCACACCAGACTGCCGTCACTGGTGTTACAGTCCACTGCCGCACGGAAGGGATAGGATTGCTCCCCGATATGGACGCGCCCGTTCTGAATTCTGCCGCGCTGCGACAGCAGTATAGGAGAGAACACGAAAACACTCGCAGAGACGATGGCAAAGGCGATAGGTGTAGAATCTCAAGGAAATTGTCCCCGCAGAACCATACACGGCGCATGACCTTGACTAGAACGATAAGACAACACGCGCAACCGTCGAGCAAAATGATCCCGTCACGCGCCCCGCGATTGCAGGCAAGATTGAAAACATGGCACAGTACAATACGGTCATCATCGCCTATCCGATTCGGTGGGGACAGGAGCCGCGCATCATCGACACCTTCGTTAAGAGCTATGACTTCAGCGGAAAGACCCTCGTGCCCATCTGCACCTCCGGCGGCAACAACATCGGGCGTAGCGGTGAAGCCTTCGCCGCCCTCATGACAGGAGCAGCGGCGTGGAAGGAAGAAAAAGTCTTCGACTCAAATGTATCCGCTACTGAGATTGCCGCGTACTTCAAGTCCATTGGTGTGATGCAGTGAGTTGTCGAACTGCGCTCGACGTCCTGCTGCTCGCAGGTGTCCTACAACGGAAATGATGGAATCATTACGGTGATCCACGGTGAATTCTAGGTTCTCCATAAGATTGCTACTGGAACAATGTACCCTTTCACAGCAGCAATCTCTCTCATTTTTATTTATACAAAGGTATAGTTCAGAATTCTTCATAAATATTGCAGGAAAACTTATTTCTACAAGCGAATATCTCTTATAAAGGAAGATGATGCAGCCTATCATCAAAGTGAGGAGAAATGTAAAATGCATTTTTTTAAAATAACCGTACTTCTTTTTATCTTATTTCTTACATCCTGTCCATATGCCATCGGCAGTGTAGGTACCGGTGATGACAAAGATATTAATTATGAAATGCACTATCCCCTTGTTTACACGCAAGATGCTATTGCACAAAAGAAAATAAATACAAATCTATATCAATACATTGAAGGATTTCGCAGAGATTACCGCAATGGAAAATTTATCAATGGAAAGTTTACATATACAGTGTCCTATGAAGATGACACGTACATTTCTTTAATACTTAATGACTACCGTTGGACGGGTGGTGCACATGGTCATACATTTTACATTGGTCTTGTGTACAACAAACACAATGGCGAAAATCTTCCCTTGCGATATTTTGTTCACTTATCGGATGCTGATTTTATAACAATTTTCGACTTTCCACTCTACAACGCGCAAAATAAACAGCTTACCTCGAAAACGAAATTTGATTACAAGTACTCTGTCCACCAAATTCCAAACAACTATTTCTTGAAGGGGAATGGTATCATTGCATTAATATTTCAACCGTACCAACGGGCTGCGTATGCTGTAGGAATGACCTATACGCCCCTTGAACCTAAATGGATTGATTACTTCAATCGAAAAAATCCCTAATTAAAGATCAATACTATAAGGTACAGCCTGAGATTTTCAAACGGAATCCAACGAACTGTTAAAGCGATAACCAACCCCCCAGACAGTTTGCAGCCAATGCGGATTTGTAGGATCTGCTTCAATCTTTTCGCGCAGACGGTTTATATGGACGGAGACAGTCGAGGTGTTTCCCATGGCATCCAGATTCCATATGCGATCGTAAAGCGTATCTTTGCTGAATACGATCTGCGGATGCTGCGCGAGAAAGAGCAGAAGTTCGAATTCACGCGTGGCAAGATGCACCTCGCGGCCACTGACAAAGACGCGGTGTGTCTGCGGCTGAATCTCCAAAGTGCCAAAGCGAAGCACGGTGATCTCTTTCTGCGCATCCCCTTTGAGCCGCTGATAACGTGCAATATGCGCCTTGACTCGGGCGACAAGTTCGCTCGGGCTGAAAGGCTTGACAACGTAATCGTCTGCGCCGAGTCCAAGCGCGCGAATCTTATCCACGTCCTCAAGACGCGCCGATACCATCAGAATGGGGATGTCGAGTGTCTTGCGCACGTCGCGGCAGATGGCAAAGCCGTCCGCCCCTGGCAGCATGACATCTAGCAGGAGAAGACTATAGTTTCCGCTCAGTGCAAGGCGCTTGCCCTCATCCCCATCAGAAGAAATATCCACAGCAAAGCCAGCCACTTCCAGATAATCGCGCTCCAGTTCCGCAATATCCATATCATCCTCTACGAGCAGTATTTTCTTCATCTTATACCCTCCTGTTTCAAAGTAGGCAGCAAAAGAACGATGCGCAAGCCGCCAAACGGTGATGCTTCTGCATGCACATTGCCACCAAACACCGTCACAATTTGCCGCACAATGGCTAGCCCCAGACCGCTGCCAGCTGCGACATTTGTGCGCGCGGTATCCGTACGGTAGAAGCTGTCAAAAAGCTTCGGCAAATCCTCTTGGGCGACTCCCACGCCGTTATCATCACAACAAATGGCGAGAAAAGCGCCCTTTTCAGCAAGTGACATACGCACCTCAGCGGTATCACCGCGTCGGTATTTGCTGCTGTTTTCCCATAGATTTTTCAGCACGCGGGCAAACTCTCCGCAATCGATGCGTATATGTGCTTTTATATTGGTTTCTTCCATAGAAAGATATAGCCCCTGCTCTGAAAAAATAAGAGTTTGTTCGTGAATGGCCGCCATAAGGAAATCTCGTGCACAGACGATTTCCCATTTAAGCGGCAGCTGTCCTGTCTCGAAGCGCAGAAATTCGCGCAGCCGCATAGTCAAGCGCTCCATCGTCGCGGCGGATTGACGGATGCGTTCAGCATATGATAGCTGTTTCTCAGGCGTCCGCGCAATACCGTCGAGAAGTCCGCTAGCATAACCCTTGATGGCTGTCAGCGGTGTTGCTATGTCGTGGAGGACGCCGATGAAAAGCTCTCTGCGTCGCTGCTCCTCCTGCTGTTCGCGCAAACGGGCACGCTTCAATTTGCACCGCATGGCATCGAACGCGCGGCAAGTTGTCCCCACCTCGTCATTTCCCATCAGCGGCAGCGCGTGATCAAAGTTTCCGCGCTGGATGGCAGCTGCCGCCATGCGCATCTCTTCAAGCGGTGCAAGAATCTGTGCCGAGAGGAGACGCGCGAGGTAACGCCCAAGAACCAGAATCCCCGCCGAGGTGATCAGGATAAGCAAAACGAGTGCTGTGTTTAAAATGAACTCTCGCCTTTCACGTGAAAACAACGGTTCCTCACCGCCCCCCATCAAAGAAACAACACCAGCGCCCATGATGACGGTACCGCTGCGCACACTTTCATAACGAAAGAAAAGTCCTTCCATATCCCACGTGAGTGCGGCACCTGCCGTACCGCATTTATGCAAGACCATGCGGCGAACTGTCTCTGCATCTGTTTCTTCCGTCAGATAGATCGGTTTCTTCTGAACGACGATAAGATGAATCCCCGCTTTCTCGAGAAGGCGAATATCGCTCTCCACATTATGAAGTTTAAATTTCTTTTTTTCCGATTCGACGCGCAATGAACTCAGAGCAAACTGTACAGACAGCGCATTTCCTTTCTCCGGCCAGAGAAGAGTCAATGCCTGCTGCTGCAATGTTCCCATGTACCTAAGACCACCGAGCAGCACCGTACCGATGGCGATGAGTACGCAAATCGGAATAATGATCATAAGGGCGTTCGTCGCCAAGAGTTTTGTCCTTAGTGATAGATCGCGCAGATGCATAGGAGATCCTCGTTTTCATTAGAATAATACTTCCTTTTCTCTGCCATTATAAACAAAATACAATTAAAAATCTGCACAATGGGCGAAATTTTAAAAAAGTTATTTTGGTGTTTATATTTTGTTTAACATTCCTCCATATAATGTATTCATCAGCAAAACATCATATATGCCGAGAGGCAAAGGAGGAAAACATCATGAAAATACAGAACATCAAAACTGAGGTCAAAAAGGCATTCATCCCTGCCCATCTGAAAAAAGCTGCGGCGATCGCTGCGCTCATCGGTATCATCTCAGCAGGCGGCGCTTACTATCATCAACAGCAGGCACAGGCACATTCAATTGCCCAGAAACAAGCTCGTTCAGAGATGATTGCAGCACAGGCTTCTCAACGCGGCATTGTCCTAATCGATCAGGCGCAGGTGCAGTCCATTGCGGCAGAGGCAATCGGAAAGAGCGAATCAGATCTGAATTTCCGCACGGTTCAGTTGGAATTGAAAAAGCATGATGATCGACATGATAAACATCGGGACGATAAACATGAGAGTAGGGAACATGACCGCGAAGATCTGCCTGCTGCGCCAAATGGACCGAGAGCACCCATGGATAATGCAGCAGTACAACAGGATTTCCGCCCCATCTACAAAGTAAAGTGTTATGCCGGTAAGGTGGAATACGAACTCCGCATCGATGCAGTAACGGGAGAGGTGCTTACGAGTAAGGTAGACGTGGATGACGACATTTTTTAAGAGCACCTCGAAATACCTTAGCTTTTGTATATGAGTATACATGAAGCAACAGCTAGAATATACACGAAAACGCGACCCATCTCAAGACAGAGACGAGCCGCGTTTTCTTATATGTCATCATTCACATATGCGGTCGCGCGTGAAATTCCTACATAAATAAGATGCTGACATACCTCTTTTATCAGCTGTGAGACACACACATCCACGAGCAGAACGGCCTTTGCTTCAAGACCTTTGTAGCGGCGCACTGTCGTAAAGATTTTTAAAGATTTTCAATCAGTACTTTTATCCTAGCCGCATAAAACAAAAGAACATGCATCCTTTTAGGGACACATGCTCTTTTGTTATTTCATAAATTGATCGATGGCTTTATTCAGCTGCTCGATGGCATCTTGGTCACCATCTTGGACGGCATGGACAATGCAGTGCTCGAGGTGGTCTTTTAAAATCACACGGCTGACGCCGTTTATCGCGCTGCCGACTGCCGAAAGCTGTATGAGAACTTCGCTGCAGTCACGGCCGCTTTCAATCATGGTGCGAATGGATTCCAAGTGACCGATAAGACGCGCCATGCGGTTGAGAACCGCCTTTGTCTGCGTGTGCTCATGCGCATGAGTATGTTTTACCGTGCCGTCAGGAAGCTGATGCATATGCTGGTGGTCAGGCAAAATATTTCCTTTTCTTGCAAAATTACTGGACAGAAAGCGTTACCTTCTCGCCGTTGATATTCCATGCCTTCTCAAAGCCCTGCACAGCATTGTACGTGACTTCGTTAGCAAGCGTAATCTCCTTTAGGAAGGCTTCGTTTTTCCTGACAATCTTCTCTAGCTTCTCATTGTCCTTCATACCAACTGTGATACGATCCTGAACTTCAAAGCCGTTTTCCTTGCGCATCGTCTGAATCTTGCTGATGAGCTCGCGGACAAAGCCCTCTTCCACGAGCTCTGGCGAAAGTGTCGTCTCCAGTGCAATTGTGACACTTCCATAGCGCTGGCAGTTGTAGCCTTCAGTCTGCGCCATGGTGACTTCGACATCCTCGCGCGTGAGCGTGAAGGTATCTTCACTGACCGTGACCTTGAGCTCGCCTGTCTTATCGAGCGCCTCCTTCGCCTCGTGTCCATTCAAGTTTTTCAGTGCCTTTTGAATGCCGCCCATCGCCTTGCCTACTTTCGGCCCCAAGATGCGGAACTGCGGCTTGAAACTGTAGGAAAGATACGCCTCCATATCGTCCTTAAAGACGACGGATTTCACATTCAGTTCTTCCTCTACGATCTGACGGTAAAATGCCGAGAGCTCTGCCGGTGCCTTGACAAACATCTGCCCGATTGGCTGACGATTCTTGATGTTCGCCTCGTTGCGCGCTGCACGGCCGAGGACGACGATCTCGAGGACTTCGCGCATCATCGTCTCAAGCTCCGTATCAATCCACGCCTCATGGACCGTCGGGAAGTCTGCCAGATGGACGGATTCCGGCGCCGCCTTATCAACGGAACGGACGAGGTTTTGATAGATGGACTCTGTGATAAACGGAACCATCGGCGCCGCTGCCTTGACCGTCGTGACGAGCGCGGTGTAAAGCGTCATGTAGGCATGGATCTTATCCGCTTCCATGCCCTTTGCCCAGAAGCGGCTGCGGCTGCGGCGGACATACCAATTCGATAGCTCATCGACGAATGTGTGAAGCGCCTTGGCAGCTTCCGTAACGCGGTAGCTCCCGAGATCGCTGTCGACTTCCTTGACCATCGTCTCAAGGCGCGAGAGACACCACTTGTCCATGACAGGAAGTTCGTCATAATCGAGCGTGTACTGCGTCGGGTCAAAATTGTCGATATTCGCATAGAGCACGAAGAATGCATAGGTATTCCAGAGCGTCCCCATGAATTTACGCGCGCCCTCTTGAACAGCGTCGTCATGGAAACGATTCGGCAGCCATGGGGCACTGTTCTCATAGAAGTACCACCGAATGGCATCGGCACCGTGTTTGGTAAGCGCATCCATTGGGTCGACGGCATTGCCCTTCGACTTGCTCATCTTGCGGCCGTCCTTATCTTGGACGTGCCCGAGAACAATGACGTTCTTGTACGGCGCTTTATGGAAGAGAATCGTCGAGATGGCAATCAGCGAGTAGAACCAGCCGCGCGTCTGATCGACAGCTTCAGAGATAAAATCCGCCGGGAAGCGGCGCTCGAAGATATCCTTGTTTTCAAACGGATAGTGCCACTGCGCA
>ERZ773051.604-NODE-604-length-23807-cov-27.802543_pt1 | contig 23807 bp, 19 predicted proteins | sample MGYA00580631_ERZ773051 | MGnify/ENA primary metagenome ERZ773051 (study PRJEB29015, sample SAMEA2738137) | human oral metagenome | biome: human oral; feature: human-associated habitat; material: saliva | place: China | collected 2204 ... | reverse complement strand
GCCGCAAAGTGCCTAGAGCTACGACGCACCATTGCCCAGCGCCCACTAAACCTGGAGGCGGGGCAGGGCCAGTCAGCCATGCAGATCAAAGACATTTTGGATATTGATCTGGCTGAATATCAGCGCGCCACCGGTAAGGTCTATGACGCTTGCGCTCTGGCCGATGAGCTAATGCGTCGTTACGACCCCTGCCCGCCACGCATTGTGCTAAACGCCCGCCTGGTAATTGCCCGGGCTAGTGTGTCTATGGGTGAGTACCAAGAAGCTGTGCGCCAGTGCCGCGAAATGGTTAACGTGTGCCTGACGCTTGGGCAGATGGATCGGGCACTGACCTCCCTACTGTTCCTGGCCCAGGCCCTAGGCCAAGACGGGCGCTACCTAGAAAGCGCTGAAATCATTGAATCAGGTCTGAACCTGCTGGACTCGCGTGATCTGCCAGCTATCCGCCACCACTTTGTGCGCACCCTAGCCCAGGTGCAGATGGCTATGGGTGAGCTGGGGGAGGCTGCCGACAACTTCGAAAAAACCGCCGAGTTTGAAGCTGCCCAAGGCAACACCAAAGCCTGGGAGAGCGCTTTAGAGTATGCGGCCAGCTGCTGCGAAGAAAACGATGAGTTCACGCGCGCCTTTGGGATTTTGATGCGCCTGGTTGACGGCTATGAGCTAAAAACCCCTGACGAGTGCATTGACTGTGAACGCACCTTACGCCGCGCCGCTGGCGACCTGGTGCAAAGCCCCACCCTGCCCCAGCGCCGCGCTAACTTTGACCGGGCCGCTGAGCTGATGGAGCGCGCCCGTAAGCTAGCCCAGGCCCAGCCGGCCAGCCCGCGTTACCTGCCCGAATACGAAATGGGTTCGTGGCATTACGACTTCGCGGTGATCTGCTGGAACTGCGAGGAGATTAGCCAGTGTCTAGAACACGCCCAGGCTTCCTATGAGAGCTTTATGAGCGACGAGGATCTGTACCAGGCCCCGCGCGCCATGGCCATGGTAGTGCGCTGCCACATGGCGCTAGGTCAGGTAGAGCAGGCCCGCGCCGCTATCGCCAAGATCCGCGCCATGCTGGACAGTCCCAAATATCGAGACCACCCGGCGCTAGATTTCTGTGATGAGCAAAGCGCCCGGCTAGACGGCGAGTTTGGCCCAGAATAAAGCGGTTTGTAAAGCCTAGTTGTGCCCCGCAGGCAAGCCCTGCGGGGCACATTTTTACCGGCAAATCACCGGGTTTAATCTGTGAATAGCGGCACTAAAAGCGATAGATGGGTTGTCAGCATGTTTTAGCACAGGCTAACGTTATTCACAGTTCAACAACTTAGTCAGCTTTTAATGACTAAACACTTAAAGGAGACGGTCTAGTGACCCAGGTTTGCGGGATGTGTATGTGCTGTTGCCGTTGATGGCCACAGTCAATTTTCCAACCCTAAAACCTTTAAGTGAGGTGCCAAGTGCACACAGAAGAAGCCGTCCGACCGCAACGTCAATTTGGTGCCAGCTATGTCTGGAGCGGACTTAAACGCGACAAATGGGGCCTATTTGGCGGGCTGATCGTCGTCGTCGCCACGCTAGTAACCCTGACGGCCACATGGATCACCAAAGCCCTAGGCATTTCCGCCACCGAATACCACCTGCAGCTGCTGGATGATTCTGGCGTGCCTAAAGGGTTCATGGGCGGTGTCAGCCTGGCCCACCCGCTAGGAGTTGAGCCCCAAACTGGGCGCGACCTGCTAGCCATTGTGGTGGAAGGGACTCGCACTTCCTACACCATTGGCCTGGGAGCCACCATTGTTTCGGTGCTTATCGCCATTATTTTGGGGGTTAGCGCCGGTTACCTAGGCGGCTGGTGGGATGGGCTCATCTCACGCTTAACCGACGTCACCATGGGCTTTCCGCACCTGGTGTTCATGATTGCGGTTTCCGCCCTGATCCCCTCCAATGTGCCGCGCGTGCCCGTAATGATCGCCATCATCGGCATCCTGGGGTGGACCTCCACCGCCCGCGTGCTGCGCTCACACGCCCTGAGCCTGCGCAACCGCACCTTCGTGCAAGCGGCCCGAGCCATGGGAGCCAGCAACTGGCGCATCCTTAGCCGCGAGATCATGCCTAACCTGGTCTCCACCCTGATTGTTTTCACCACCATTTCTATCCCCGGCAAGATTGGTGCGGAGGCTGCCTTGTCCTTCCTGGGGGTAGGGGTTAGTCCGCCGACGCCGTCATGGGGACGCACTATCGGCTCGGCAGTGGCCTGGGTAAACACTGACCCCTGGTATCTGCTATGGCCGGGCGCCGCCCTGTTCCTGGTAACGCTGGGTTTCAACATGTTTGGTGACGCGCTACGCGACGCACTGGACCCCAAGACGGGAGAGCAGTGATGGGACGGACTCGGTTCTTAATTTCCCGCACCTTCCAATCCATCTTGGTGCTGGTAATCGTCACCCTAATTACTTTCGCGATCTTCTCGCTGTGGCCCTCAAACCCGGCCCTGCTGGTTTGTGGCAAGCCCTGTACTGCTGAGAACCTAGCCCGCGCCCAGGCCTATATGGGTCTAGATGAGCCCTGGTATGTCCAGTTTTGGCAGTACCTGTCCGGGATTTTCACTGGCCGCACTTTCGGTAGCGGGGCAGACATGATTGTTTGCAACGCGCCCTGCTTGGGCTACTCCTTCCGCCTCAACGCTCAGGTGAGCGAACTAATCACTAGCCGCCTGCCGGTGACAGTGTCTATTGCGGTAGGTGCCGCCGTGCTTTGGCTGGTAGTTGGGGTAGGTGCCGGAATTATTTCCGCGCTACGCCGAGGCTCACGCACTGACCGTTTCATCATGGCCGGAACAGTTTTTGGGGTCAGCGCCCCCACCTACCTGATTGGTTTGCTGGGCATCTTAATCTTTGGTTTCACCCTAGATATGGTGCCGGTGGCCGGGTATGTGCCACTAACTGAAGACTTCGTGGGCTGGCTGTGGCACCTGGTACTACCCTGGACCGTACTGGCGATTATCTCTGCAGCCATGTATGCGCGTCTGGTGCGCTCGGACATGCTCGACAACCTCCAGGAAGATTATGTGCGTACCCTACGCGCCCAGGGACTACCTGAGCGGGTAGTGATTGGCCGCCACGTCATGCGCAACATTGCTCTGCCCATCATTACCTTCTTCGCCCTAGATTTTGGGTCTATGTTGGGTGGTGCGGTGATTACTGAACGAGTATTTTCCATGCAGGGACTAGGAGCCTTACTAATGGATGCTGTGGGCACCACAGATATCCCGGTCATTATGGGAGTTACCCTAGTAGCAGCGGCATTCGTGGTGGTCGCGAACTTAATTGCCGACGCCGTCGCTACTTTAGTTGATCCGCGTATCTGAACCTGGAACTTACTTTCACAAACCGGCGCGCAGCTACAGCTACCGTCTACTTTCCGTAACACACAGATTTCTCGCCTGAGCGAGTAGAACCTAGTAGAAACAACTACAGGTTTAAGCACCATAAGAAAGGACTCGAAATGTCCCAGAACCTATCGGCTCCGGCTTGGGTTAAAGCCAATATTTCTCGTCGTGGTCTGCTAAGCGCATCCGGTATGGGCGCTATGGGTTTGGTGCTAGCCGCATGTGGCGCCAACTCTTCGGACAAGGTGGGGGCGGCGGCGTCGGCCAACGCTAAGAAGGGCGGCACCCTGACGGTACTCAGCTCCTCCACCGACATTAACTGGGACCCGGCCAAGAGCCAGTCCTTGCCCGTGACCTCCCTGCCGCTGGTACACCGCCGCCTAGTGGGCCTGCGCCTGGTTGAGGGTAAGCCGGTTGAACTGGTCGGTGACCTAGCCAACGACACCGGTAAGGTCTCTGAAGATGGCCTGACCTGGACCTTCACCATTAAGAAGGGCCTGAAGATGCAAAATGGCCAGGAGATCACCACCAAGCTGATCAAGTACGGCATTGAGCGCTCCTTTGCCCCTTCGCTTTCTGGTGGTCTGGGCTACCACAAGACCCTGCTAGAGGGCGGTAAGAACTACCAGGGCCCCTACAACGGCAAGCACCTGGACTCGATCGGCACCCCCGACGACTACACCATTACCTTCAAGCTAGTGCGCCCCTACGGTGACTGGCCGTGGGTAGTGTCTACCCCCACCTTCTCGCCTGTGCCCACCGGTGATGACCCGTCCACCTACACTCGCAAGCCGGTAGCTTCCGGCCCCTACCAGGTGGCGGAGTACAAGCAGGGCGTCTCGGTAACCCTGGAACGCAACCCCAAGTGGGAGGCCAAGAGCGACCCGCTGCGTAGCGCCCTACCCGACAAGGTGGTGTTCAAGCTGGGTCAGGATGAATCGGTAGCTAACAAGTCCATCATTGCTGACGCCGGTGAGGCCGCCACCTCCATGAGCTCCTCGCGCGTGGCCGCCGCCCAGCTAGCGGAAATCACCGCCAACCCCAAAGCTAAGGCCCGCCTGGCTACCTCCAGCGCCGGCCCGCTGCTGTACCTGGCCATCAACACTGAGCGCGTAAAGGACCTGGCTGTGCGTCAGGCCATCAACTACGCGGTCAACAAGGACGCCGTGGTGCAGGCCCTGGGAGGTCAGCTAGGTGGTCTCAAGGCCACCACCTACATCACCCCCGGCATTGAGGGACGTAAGGAATACGACCTGTACCCCTACAACGTGAACAAGGCCAAGCAGCTGATCGCCGGCAAGAACGTGCCTGAACTGGTGCTGCTCACCCCCAACGGCCAGGCCCAGGTGGCCGTGGCTGAGGCAGTGCAGCAGTCGCTAACCAAGGCCGGTTTCAAGGTGCGCATTGACCCGGTTGAGACCGACACTGCCAGTGAGCGCTCCACTAACTCTGACGGTTCCTCCTATGACCTGACGCTAATGTCCTGGAACCCGGACTACCCCAGCCCGGCCGCTAACCTGCAGCCGCTGTTTGCCTCCAGCGAGATCGGTAACGGTGGCATTAACGCCTCGCGCTTTAAGGATGACGCCGTCGATAAGGCTATTGACGCGGCCTCAGCTGAGCTGGACCCGGCTAAGGCCAAGGTTGCCTGGGCCGCCGTCGACAAGCAGATTGCCCAGCACGCCCCCGCAGTGCCGTTGGCCTACCGCCGCAACTCCTTCCTGCGCGGCTCGAAGGTTACCGGCTTCTACGTGGAGCCCTACCCGGCATACCCGAACTACCTGGTACTAGGGGTCGAATAGAGATGAGCATCGAAAGTAGTTCCCAACGCCCTAGTGGCGCGGGCGCAGACGCCGAGCTGCTGCCCGGCGGCGAGGCTGGCGGCCAGGCTGATGACGCTCAGGGGGCGGTTGTAGACACTGTCTACGACGGCGCTCAGGAGGCTACCACTCAGGTGGACGCTGCCGGCTTTGAAAAACCGGCGCCTGGAACGGTGCTTTGCCTGCGCGAATTTGGCGTAACCTTCCCCGCCCAAGGCGGCGAGGACGTCGTCGCCAGCCAGCAGATCAACCTGGACCTAATTAAGGGCCAAGTGTTGGCGCTGGTGGGCGAGTCCGGCTCAGGTAAATCCGTGACCGCCATGGGGGCGTTGGGGCTACTTTCAGCTAACGCGCTAGTTAGCGGCAGTGCCGTACTGGACTGCTGCCGCCAAAACCAGGAACTGGTGGGGGCTGCGCGTGAAATTTTGGATCAGGTGCGCGGCGAACATGTGGGCGTGATCTTCCAAGAACCCACCACCGCCCTGGATCCGCTGTTTACCATCGGCGACCAGATCGCCGAAGCCATTGCTATCCACGGCGAGGGTAAAGGCAAACGTACTACGGCTCGCCAGCGCCGCGCCGTACGCACCCAGGTGCTTAACGCCCTTAGCCGCGCTGGGCTGGGCGGGGATCAGCGTGAAACTGAGCGGATCGCTGACTCCTACCCGCACCAGCTTTCCGGTGGTCAGTTGCAGCGCGCCTGCATCGCTCTGGCCACCGCCAATAACCCCAGCGTGCTGATTGCTGACGAGCCCACCACCGCCCTGGATGTAACCGTGCAGGCCGAGATCTTGGATCTGCTGCGCCAACTGGCCAGTGAAGGCGTGGCGGTACTGCTAATCACCCACGACATGGGGGTGGTGGCCGATGTGGCCGACGCGGTGGCGGTAATGCGTCATGGGCGAATCATTGAGCGCGGCGATGTGCGCACTATTTTTGCTTCTCCTAGCCATGACTACACCCGTCAGCTGTTGGCTGCGGTGCCGCGTCTAAATAGCTTGCGTGGCGGCGCGGGTAGCGGCGCTGACACTGGTGCTGATGTGTCTGGTGCCGGTCTCGCTAAGGTGGCCGCAGTTAACAGCGACGCCGCCGCTAGTGAGGGCGATGGCGTTGCCTCCCGGGTGGGCGATAGTGCCCAACCACTGGTGCATATCGAAAATCTAGACGTTGTCTACCGCAATGGGCGTCGCCAGGTGCACGCGGTGCGCGGGGTTAGCTTCGATATTGCGCGCGGCCAAGTTCTAGGCCTGGTGGGTGAATCGGGTTCAGGCAAATCCACCATTGCTGGCACACTCACCGGCCTGGTGCCTATCCACTCCGGCTCAGTGCAGGTAGATGGCCTGGAAGTAGCTGGGGCTAGTGGGCGCAAACTGCGGGGAGTGCGCAGCCAAACCGGCATCGTGTTCCAAAACCCGGCCTCCTCGCTAAACCCGCGCCGCTCAGTGGGGGCCTCCATTGGCCAGCCGCTACAGTTACACACCAACCTGACTAACGCCCAACGGCACCAGCGGGTAAATGAGCTGCTTGAGGCGGTGCGCCTGCCGGCGTCGATGGCTCAGCGCTACCCCCATGAAATGAGTGGTGGACAGCGTCAACGGGTGGCTATTGCGCGTGCCCTGGCGCTGCAGCCGCAGCTACTGATCGCCGATGAACCCACTAGTGCCCTGGACGTATCAGTGCAGGCTGTAGTGCTAGAGCTGCTAGCTAGCTTGCAGCACGAACTTGGCTTTGCCTGCCTGTTTGTCTCCCACGACCTAGCCGTGGTGGAGCAGGTCGCCTCCCAGGTGGTGGTGCTGCGTCAAGGCCAGGTGGTGGAAGCCGGCAAAACCACTAAGGTACTCTCCGCCCCCAGTGATCCTTACACTCAGGCGCTGGTGGCTGCTGTACCAGTTCCTGACCCAATTATTCAGGCTCAGCGCCGCGCTAAGCGCGCGACTGCTTTACGAGCCGCCTAAACCCTAGTCACAACAGGTCTGCCACCGTAACATTAATTTAGTGGGCAGCGCCACGTTCTTGCGCTGTATGGCTGTTGGGTCAGGTCAAGTTGACCTTTGGGATAAGGAGAATGGGATGCCGATTAGTGCCCATAAACGTTTTGGTTCTGAACTTGCACCTGGACCGGGGCGATACCGACTGGTTGCTAGCGGCGCCTGCCCTTACTGCCGCCGCGTACTAATTGCCCGTCGACTACTAGGCCTAACCAACGCTCTGCGTGTGGCCTGGAGCTACGGTCGTGGCGAGGACGGCTACTGGCAGCTAACTGATGGCTCTGGTCTACCCGGCGAGGACCCGGTACTACACGCCACCTCAGTGGCTGAGGTTTACGCCAGCACTCCCGGCTACACCCCGCCGCCTACCATTCCCGCCCTGGTTGAACTGGCCAGTGGGGAAGTGGTTATGGACTCCTCTGCTGACCTGCTCTTTGACCTGGCTACGGCCTGGAAGCCGTTCCATATTGCCAGTGCCCCCGATCTCTACCCTGAGCCCTACCGCCTGGCCATTGACGCCTGGCAGCGCTGGCTAGATGAGCATGTGGCCGCCCCTCAGGGCAAGATTATTCACGCCGACGGCGACACTGAACTAGTTGACGCCGGGGTGCTGACCCTATTCACCGCTTTTGACGTGATTGACACTCTGTTGGCGCGTGCCACCGGCATGGAGGCTGCCCGCGAGGACGTCATGACCTTCTCTGAGTTGCCCTACCTGGCTGCTGTGACCGCCGTGGGCCAGTACCTGTGCGGCAATAATCCCACTGCTGCTGACATCTTGCTGTTCACCCAGATCCAGTCTTACGAGTACTCCACCCGTGAGGGGCTGGGATCGCCTTCAATCAGCTTCTGGCCGGCGCTGGCCCGCTGGTTCCGCGCCCTGGAGAACACCCGCTACTGGGTGGGTAGCGAAGAACGCGCCGCCCTGGGCCTGTAAGCCGCCTTAGCCCTGTAAGCCGCCCGGGCCTGTAAAAGTGTGCTGTGGCGGCGTGGGGTAGTGCGCTAGTTACGCCAGGCGTTAGGCTTAAAGCCAGCCAAAGTAAATTTGAAAGGCAATTATGAGCGTCGAACTGATCGAGCAGTCTTCCCCCGAGCTAGTAGCTGCCATGGAGCGCCTAATTCCGCAGCTGAGCCGCAGCGCCAAGCCCCTCACCGCCCAGCAGACCCAGGCCCTGGTAGACCAGGACAGTGTCTACCTGTTCGTTTTCCGCACGGACAAGCCCGTCATCGCTGCCGACGGCAACGAGGTTGAGGCAGGCACCATCCTGGGTATGCTCTCCCTGGCCACTTTCGCTATCCCCACCGGCGTGCGCGCCTGGGTTGAGGACGTGGTGGTCGACGCCGGCACGCGCGGTATGGGTGCAGGCCAGCAGCTGGTTGAGGCCGCCGTGGCACACGCCCAGAAGATCGGCGCGCGCACCGTTGACCTAACCAGCCGCCCCAGCCGTGAAGCCGCCAACCGTCTCTACCGACGCTGCGGCTTCGAGCTGCGCGAAACCAACGTTTACCGCTATGCCAGCAACTGATCGATATAGGCTGCCACGCTAGGCACACTGTGACCACCGGCCGCTTCGCGCAGGCCATCCACAGAGTTTTCCATGGCGGCAGCCGTATCGGCGCTAGCTAGTAGCTGTAAGTCATTCCAAGAATCACCCACCGCCGCAGTGCGGGCCACCGGCCTGCCTGCGGCGGCCAGGTATTGCACCAGCCACTGCAAAGCAGTGGCTTTAGTGACCCCATGTGGGACCACATCAAGGTAGTTGGTGGAACGCGGGGCATCTAGCTGCCCCGCGAACTCCTGGCTGATTTGGGCAGATAGGGCGTCGGCAGTTTGCGGGTTGGGGATATAAACCGGTACTGAGGAAACCTCTAAGCCTCGCTCCAACACCTCATCCAGGCTGGACCACACAAAACCGTTTTCGGGCCGGTCAGTGCTGAATTTAGCCAGGTGACCGGTGGCGTCGTGAACAATGTAGTCCGCCTGCGGCGTGGTGCAGTAGAAGCTGCAATCTTCACGCTCCAACAATGGCCGCAGCACCGCCTCCAGCTGAGCTGGCGCAATAGTGCGGTTATAGAGCACGTTAGCCTCGCCGTCGGCAACCACGCAGCCAGAAGCGCAAATGGTGTAGTCATAAACCAGCTGCTGCATCCCTAGCGGGCGCGAAACCAGGCTCAAACTGCGCCCACTGGCGGGCACCAACACGTTGCCAGCAGCCCGCCAACGCGCACAGGCCGTAGCGTTTTGCTCCCCCACAGTGTTAGGGGCGCTAAATAAAGTGCCATCCAAATCAGTAGCCAGTAACTGCACCAAAACCTCCAAAACTTTAAACAAAACGCGGCTGAACCTGCCCGGTCTGGGCGGGCTCAGCCGCTTAGCAGCCGGCCTGGGCTAAGGCCCTGGCTGGTGCTTACTCCTTGGGGACGTTGCGCTCTAGCTCGGATAGCCAAGCCGCCCCGGAAGCATCAGAAGGCATACGCCAGTCGCCGCGCGGCGAGAGAGTGCCGCCGGCTACCACCTTGGGTCCGTTAGGCAGGGTGGAGCGCTTGAACTGGTTAGCGAAGAAACGCTTAATGAACAGCTCCAGCCACTTGCGAATCTCGGGCAGCTGGTAAGCCACCTGCTCATTTTTGGGAATCCCCACCGGCCAGTGGCCCGTGGAGGCGTCATGCCAGGCCTTCTCAGCCAGGAACGCAATGCGGCTGGGGCGCGCCCCACGTCGCAGCACCTGGAACAGGGTGAAGTCCTGTAGCGGGTAGGGGCCAATCTTAGCCTGGGTGGACTGGATCGGCTCACCATCCTTGCTGGGAACCAGTTCAGGGCTGATCTCAGTGTCCAGCACTGAAAGCAAAGTGGCACCCACGGCGTCGTCGAAAATCTTTTCCGCCACCACCCAGCGAATCAGGTGCTGAATCAGGGTCTTGGGGATGCCCGCGTTGACGCCATAGTGGGCCATCTGGTCGCCCACGCCGAAAGTGCACCAACCCAGCGCCAATTCGCTTAGGTCACCGGTGCCAAGCACAATCCCGCCGCGCTCATTGGCAATACGGAACAGGAAGTCAGTGCGCAGGCCGGCCTGGACGTTTTCGAAGGTGACATCGTAGACCTCCTCGCCGCGCCCGAAGGGGTGACCCATGTCTTTAAGCATTTGCGTGGCCACGGGGCGAATATCGATTTCTTCAAAAGTGCAGCCCAGGCGGGTGGCTAGGTCGATAGCGTTGCGCTTGGTGCCGGCGGTGGTGGCAAAACCGGGCATGGTGATGGCGATTATGTCGCTGCGCGGGCGGCCCAGGCGGTCCATGGCGCGCGCGGCCACAATCAATGCGTGGGTGGAGTCCAGGCCGCCAGAAACCCCGATCACTAGCTTGGGGTTGCCGATAGCGCGCAGGCGCTGCTCCAGCCCGGCCACCTGGATCGAGTAGGCCTCGTAGCAGTCCTGGGCTAGGCGTGCCGGGTCGTCTGGCACGAACGGGAAGCGATCTAGTGGGCGGCGCAAACCAATGTCGGCGCGGGTGGGCACTAGCGGCACCGAGATGGTGCGGTAGTCGCTGGCAGTGCCCTGCTGCTCAATGCGGTTGTCGTCAAAGCTGCCCTGGCGTAGTCGCTCTGAGGCCAGGGTACGGATATCGACGTCGGCCACCGCCATACGCGGCCCCTGTGGGAAACGCTCAGTTTCAGCCAGTTTCTCACCCAGCTCATAGATCATGGTTTGCCCATCCCACGACAGGTCCGTGGAGGACTCGCCTTCACCGGCGGCAGCGTACACGTAGGCGGCGTTGCAGCGCAGGGAGGCGGAGCGGGCCAGCAGCTCACGGTCGTCGGCGCGGCCCACAGTAATGGGCGAGCCCGACAGGTTCACCAGCACATTGGCACCCGCCAGGGCAGCCTGGGCGGAGGGCGCCACCGGTACCCACAGGTCCTCACACACCTCCATGTGCAACACCATGCCCGGGATGTGGGGGAAGTCTAGGAGCAGCTTGTTACCAAAAGGCACGACGGCGCCGCTCGGGTTCGCCGGGGCAGCTGCGGGGGAGTCCGGGCTGGCTACGGGGTTGGCTGTAGGCGTGGCCGGGGTGGCTGCGGAAGCTGCGGGGCTGGCTGCGGCGACGGCGTCGTCCCGGGTGGGGCCGTCACCCACCCCAGGCAGGGTGATAGAGGTGGCGCTGGCATTAGCACCCGAAGCGAAGTGGCGCTTTTCGTAAAACTCGCGGTAGTTGGGCAGGAAAGTCTTGGGGGCGACGGCGTAAACGCGACCACCCTGGATGGCTAGCGCGCAGTTGTATAGGCGGTTGCCCTGGCGTAGCGGGGCGCCCACCACTGCCATGACAGTTAGCTCTGCGCTGGCCTGACGCACCGACTCAATCGCGGCCAGAGTCTGCTCTAGTAGTACTTCCTGCAGGAAAAGATCATCGATGGCGTAACCGGTGAGGTTGAGTTCCGGGAACACGGCCACAGCCACGCCCTGAGCCTGAGCTTCCTGGAGCAAATCGATAGTGGTTTGCGCATTCTTAGCTGGATTAGCAGGTGCTACGGGGGCGGTTACGGCCGCGATACGGGCAAAGCCTTGATCATAAACTGAGCGGAACTCCATATGCGTATTGTGTCACGGCCAAGGGGAGTGGGTTAAGTAGTGAGTGGAGCGGGTTAAGTGACGCTGGGGCGGTAAAACTACAAAAACTGCGCCACCAGGTGGTGACGCAGTTTTGAGTGCAGTTCTGCGCAGTGGGCGGGCCGGCTGGGGAGCCAAGGTCCGCCCTGCGCTCGCGGTTAGCGCTCGCGGGCGTAGGGCCGGGCTGCCTGGGTTGCCGGTTTAAGGGTCGGGCTGTCTGGTTTAGTGGTCGGCTGCCGAGGCTGCATCTTTCTGGGCGGGTGGGGCGTCGTCGGCAGTTACCGAAGCGGCAGGCGCAGCGTCACCAGCAGACGCAACCTCACCAGCGGCGCCATCCTTAGATGCGGCGGCCTCCTCTTCTTCCAGCAGCTGCAAGGCGGCCTTAATGCCCAGCTCCTTCTTGCGGAAGAGCGCGCCCAACACGGCGGCCAGTAGCATGGTGGGCACCAAATAGGCGAAGATCGGAATCAAAGCGTCGGCGTAAGATTCCACCACCACGTTACGCAACGGCGTCGGCAATGTCTTAACAATGGCGGGGGTGAGGCCAGAAGTACCCTTGCCGCCACCAACGTTAGAGAAAGCCGCCATCTGCTTAAGCGTGGCCGGGTCAGCGTTAGCCAGCAAGGCGCGCATCTTCTCGCTCAGGTTGTCCTTCAGGCCACTGGAGAAGGCAGTACCCATCGCGGCCACGCCCAAAGACAAGCCAATCTCGCGGAAGAAGTTATTACCGCTGGTGGCAGTGCCAATGTGACGCGGGTTGACGTCATTTTGCACCAGGGTGGTGATCAGCTGGAAGAAGAAGCCGATACCAGCACCCATAACCGTGGCATACAGGGTGATAAGCCAAACCGGACTGTGAACATCCAGCTGGGACATCCCCAAAGTGCCAGCTGCCGCAACGATCGGGCCAATGATCAGGTAGATCTTGTAATGGCCGGTGCGGCTCATGGCTATGCCAGAAAAAACACCGGTAGCCAACAAGCCCAGCGTCATCGGCACCAGCAAAAGCCCTGAAACCGTGGCCGAATATCCATAACCCATTTGCAGGTAAGTAGGCAGGTACAAGGTGGCGCCAAACATGGCCCCCATGTACAGCATGGACATCAGCGTGGCCAGGACGAAGGTGCGGTTAGTCATCACCTCATAGGGCAAAATCGGCTCAATCGCGCGTCGCTCTGCGAGCACAAAAGCCGCCAGGCAGGCTAAGCCCGCCGCACCCATACCAATAATCACCGGGCTAGACCAGGCGTACTCGCTGCCGCCCCACGTGGCCACCAAAACGATCGCCACCGCCGCAACATCCATAAGCACTAAACCTAGCCAGTCAATGGGGGCGGTCAGCTTGTGCTTAGGTAGCTTCAGGGTTAGCGCCATAGCGGTGAAAGCAATTACGCCCAGGGGTAGGTTGATCCAGAAAGTCCAACGCCAAGACGCCGAGTCGGTTAGCCAGCCACCAATGATCGGACCCAGCACCGAGGCGATACCGAACATGGCGCCAATCGGGGCGCCGTAGCTGCCACGGTAACGCGGCGGGATTAGGTCAGCCATAACTGCCTGAGAAGAGATAATCAGGCCACCGCCACCCACGCCCTGTAGGGCACGGAAAACAATAAGCTGGGTCATGTCGGTAGAAAAACCACATAAGGTAGAGCCCACCAGGAAGCTGCCGATAGCCACCAAGAACAGGTTTTTGCGGCCCACCAGGTCACCTAGCTTGCCGTAAAGCGGCATCACCACAGTGATCGCTAGGGTGTAGGCGGTGATAATCCACGACATGTGCTCGGCGCCGCCCAGTTCACCCACGATTGTGGGTAGGGCCGTGCCTACGATGCTCTGGTCCATAGCGGACAAGAACATCACCAGCAGCAAAGCCACGTACACCGCCCAGAAACGGCGGTCTGGCTTAAAGCTGGTTTGTGTTACTGTGCCTGTTTGTGCGGGCGTGGCAGCCTGGGCTGAGGTCGATGCGGGCGTGGCAGCCTGGGCTGAGGTCGATGCGGGCGCGCTTGCGTGCTTTTGTGTGCTCATTTTCCTTCCTTCTCCTGCTTCTTGCGTTTGGCTTGGTTAATCTTTTTAGGTTCGACGGCGGGGCTCGGCTTGGCTACTGGGGGGAGGTCAGTCCCTGAGCCAACAAGGGAGACCATCAAAGCCAAGGTGTGATCAATGGCCTCTTCTAAAGTGGCAGAGCTGAAAGCGTCGTTATCTAGCCACTCATCGAAAGCTGCGCGCTCAATGGCCAGCATCAGGTAGACCGCCATTCGTAGTCGAGAGTCATCTTCGCTGAGCTGGGTGCGCTGAGCTAAGGCTGGGCGCAGTGACTCAAAAGAGTTGCGAATTGCTGCGTCGATGCGGTTGTGAACTTCCGGGTCGGTTGCGGCAATTTCGCGCTGTAACAAAAATTCTGCCCGGTCGCCGTCAAGGTGCCTGGCACGCTCAAGCAGCAGTTCACGCAGATCTGCTAGGAAATTTTCGCTATTGGTAGCGATATGAGCGAAGGCTTTAGCGTCGAGCGTGGGCCAGACTTTAATTAGATCGAATTTGGTGGGGAAATAATTAAAAACGGTCCGACGTGAGACCCCGGCGCGCTCAGCTACGGCGTCGTAAGTCATGGCCTCATAGCCACGCTCGCGAACCAACTCGGCGGCAGCCTGGCGAATCGCCCTATAGCGACGCCGTTTGTGAGGCGGCATTTCAGTGTCCAACACTACCGGACAGTGAAGTTGTTTCACAGAATGTTTCACGGGAAACAATTTTGCACCCAATGCATATTTGCATCAAGTGCAAAAAAGGTGTTAACAAACACAACGGGCGTCCGCTGCGTTAGCGAACGCCCGTAAGGGCCCAAAAGGGGGATTCCCTACTTCCCAGCGCTTGATACTTTTCGACGTTGTTTCCGTGTGGGTGCGGTCTGGGTGCAGTTGGCTTTGACGATGTCGAAAATCTCGTACCACAACACATTCGCCTGCTTCTGAAAACTCTGCGACATGGCCACAAACGGGGACGCGATCGCAGCACCCGTTGTCGGCTAGCCACTCCCAGGTCTCACGGTAGATCTCATCCGCCCTAAGCTGGGTGCCATCCCTCTGTTGGGCAGCCAGGTAAGCGCTGGGCTCGGGTTTGGTGCCTGCGCGGACGCGGCGTCCGCCCCGGTTCGTGCCATCACGAGCCATGCTTTCTCCAGGGTGTTGTGGTCTCATAGAGGTATGGAACAGGTACGGCAACTGCTGCGAGAAGCTTTAGGGGCGCTCGAGAAGGCTTTGTCGCCTCAGGGCGTCCAGGTGCTGAAGTTTGGGCTGCTTTTCGCTGTGCTGGTGGCTATCGACTGTTGGCTTATCGCAAACCAGCACGCAGTTTTTATCGAGAGTGGAAAAAACGTCGGGCCACTGCGTGAGATAACGTGGTTTGGTCTAGTGCTGCTCGATATTAGTGGAGTCTTGAATGTTCTTGGCTACGCAGCGATTGCTAACCGCAAGCTTTTCACGACATTGAGGCTGCCCTCCATTATCGTCTTGACGGTGCTCACGGCAGTGGCGAGTACTGGGCCCGTAGTACAAGGCCGGATCGCGTACTACCTCCACGACGGCAGAATTGGCTACTTGGCTTATCCCATAATCGTGTCAGTCGCAACGGTGCTTACGCGGTATTTCTGGTTCCGAAGGAAGGGGCAGTTGGGTGCGGTGCGGGGGCTATAGCGTCCGTAGAGGAGGATGGCTAGGTGTTCGAGGGCTTTGCTCCGGCGTTTGGAGGTAGCGGCGCTGGCGGTTATCAATCCGCTCCAGGTGCGCCATGATCCTCTCCTCTGCCCCCGTGGGGGTTGGAACCCACCACCAGGCATCCCATCCAGCTTGGGTGAGCTGACGGTGGGGATATCTTCGGCGATGGCTTTGAGGTCGTCGTCGGTGGTGTCGATGATGGTTTGCATCGTCGAGTAGTCGCGCAAAGCATTGATGGCTGCTGCCCTGCGGTCTACCCCACGCCACGACCCCACAGTGTCTAGCCTGCTGCTATGTAATCAGCCCTCGACGCGAGCACCCGGTCCGGCCGGAGCCTGCGGATCTGCGGGGCGATCGTAACCACCGGCGGCGCGGTCGTCGGCGTCGGCGTCAGTCTCAAAGAGCATGTTGGCCAGGCGCACGTGCACGGTCTCAATCTTGGGGATGTCCTCTAGGCGCACCGGCTTTTCGGCACTGGTTTCCAAAATCAGTGTGCCGCAACCGAAAATGCGGTCAGTCCAGCCGCGCTCGTAACGGATGTCAGAGATACGCGATAGGGGGATGTCGTGACCATCCTTGTTGAAGATGCCCTTGCGGGTGATGATGCGGCGGTTGGTGATGGTGAAGGTTTTATTTAGCCACTGCAGCCAAGGCGTAATAAATAGCGGGAAAGCCACAATAAGTGTCAGGATCCAGATTGCGTAAAGCCCCCAAGGCTGCCACGACTGTGGGGCAATTACGCTGGCGATGATGGCAACGGTAATGAGCAGTATGGTGCCCAAGATGCGCCAGCCCAATACTTTGGGGTGGGTGCGCATGTAGTCGACTACGTACTCGCCGTCGGATAGATGTCTTTTAGGAAACGCCATAGCTTCATCTTTGCAGACACTCGCCTTAGTGTCACTTGCTTAGGCCGGAAAATTTTAGGTGCGGGCGCAGCTTGGTAGTGGAGCTTGACGGCGGCGCCTTGGCGACCAGCTGGTTGTGTGCAGGGTGGCTGCGTGGGTCGACGGCGTCAGGCTGGTGGTGGCATGTGCCGATGGGGTGCGGCGTGAAGCCGGGAGTGGTTAGGGGTGTAGGAGGCTAGATGGATGAGATGGATGGGTTACAAATACTGAAAAATCGTCCCTTGCCTATAAAACCCCATGAATTTTTTATAGGCGAGGGACGATTTTGTATGTACTTGTGTGTACTTGTGTGTATGTGAAGAGAAGATCAGTTCTGCTTGGCCAGCAGGTCGCGGATCTCGCTGAGCAGCTCGGTCTCGGTGGGAACGGCCGGAGCTGCGGCTTCCTTGGCAGCCTTGCGCTCGCGCATCTTGTTCATGGGCAGCACGATGCAGAAGTAAACAGCGGCGGCCACCAGCAGGAAGTTGATGCCCTGGGTCAGGATGGCGCCGGGCTGGATGTATTCCTTGGAGCTGGGGTCAATCTTGAACTGCAGTACGGAGTCGAAGTTCGGGGAACCGATTAGCTGAGCCAGGATGCCCATGATGAAAGCGGTTACCTTGTCAACGATCGGCTTGAAAGCGTTACCGATAATAACGGCGACGGCTAGGTCGACTACGTTGCCCTGAGAAATAAAGTCGCGGAAGCCCTTAAGCATGGTTTTCCCCCTGAAGTTTTAAGTGAAGTGGGTGTGCCTATGAAGTGGGTGTGCCTACCCCGTTTCAGGGTCTGAGCACTATTGAAAGCGGGCCCTGGGAGGCCGCGCCGCATAAAAGCGTAGCCTCAGTTTCCTTAACTGCAAACGTTATTAGTCTCATAGTCCCTTGTGTTTGGGTGAGATTCGCTTTGTTTGGCGGCTCTACATCAACAATTGTGACTTTCCGCGCCAATACCTGCGCCCCCACCTTGGAGTATGCGGCGTCACTAGAATCACTAGAAACCACTCCGCTATTAGTGGTGCTGGCCAGTGTGCCCACAATGTCCACCTGCTGGCCTATACGCGCCAGCTGCGAGCCGGTTTGTATCTGTAGCTGCACCACCCGCTGCTGCTTGCCTAGATGTGAGAGCGCCGGCCCGGTAAGCATTGATTCAATCAGTGCGGTGCCTTTGGGTAGATCAATGCTCAGTTTTCGGCCCACTGGGGAGGTGCGTACCGCTTGCGGTGGCGAGGTTGGCAGGTTGCTTAGGACGACGTCGCTGCTGGTGATCACTTGGCCTAAGGACATATCCGTGCGCATTACCCATACCTTTACCTGCCCGGGGTTAGTCAGCGCCTGAACTGCCAGTAGTGCGCACAAAAGCACAGCTAAGACGGTGATTAGCCGCCGGTGCAGCCATAGTTGGCCGCGCCAAGAGGCCCTAGATAATTGGCGTCTTTGATTGATCTGCCCGGGTGCTGGCTGAGTCCTTTGCTGGAGGCCGTCACGGAGCTGATCACTACTGGTCTGCCTGGGTGTGAGCTGGGGTCCTTGGCCATCAAGCAGGTTGGGCCGTGCCGCCTCCTTGAACCCTGAGTTAAAGCGCAGGCTAAAGCTGCGCTGGGGTTCGTCGAGTTCCTGGTTGAGTCCCTGGCAGTGAGCGGCAGAGCCGGTTTTGCGTTGCATGAATCAAGTGTTTAGCTTTTAGTCCAGTGCCTGCTTGGCGGCTGTGGATGGGCAGCATTTAGGAAATTTTTTATCCACAGGTGCGTAAAACCACCCCGCTCCAAAGTACTGTCCGCACCAAAGCGGCCTGGCCGCCAGTAGCGGCGCCCTAAGCCGCAGTGCAGTGCGCAGGCAGGCCCCTACGCCGTCGTCGGCAAAAAACACCCCGCGCCCAAGAACTTACGTTCCAAGGACGCGGGGCTAGTAACTATGAGGCCCACTAGAAGCGGGTGATGCCTTCCGTGGTGATAATGCCGCTAACCGGGCGGTCAAACTCGGCAGTGGGTAGGGTCGTGTCGGTCAGATACTCGTTGGGGTGCAGCAGCGCGAAAGTTTCCACACCAGGGTTAACCAGTGGCAGCATTCGGTCATACCAGCCGCCGCCTTGACCTAGGCGGTTGCCGTGCGCGTCAACTGCCAGCGCCGGCACCAATACGCTTTGCACCAGCGTGATAGCGGCAGGCCCCAGCACCAGGCCAGAAGGCTCGGGGGGACGGCCGGGAGCGCGGGTAGCCAGATCATCGCTACCACGGAACCAGCCCCAGCTGCGCGACAGGTGGGGCCCAAGCACAGGTAGGAGCACCTGCACACCGGCGGCGTGCAGCTCATCAATAAGTAGGCGAGTACAGGGCTCGTCTCCTACAGACACATAGGCGGCCACTGCCTGAGCGCCGTTTAAAACCTGAAAGACGTTTTCGGCCAAAGCCGCACAACGGGCGTCGTGGCGGCGGGACGGGTGGCTGTGCGCAGCGCGCGTGCGGCGAAGCTTGTAACGCAGGTGGTCCTTAAGATCGTCAACGTCCAATCCGACTACGGTGTCGGTCATTGAGTTCCCTTCACTTGATCCGGTTTCTCGTACTTCCAGGGTACCCTAAAAGTATCCCTAAGTGTCGCGCCACTGACCCCACAGGAGTTTCAAATGCGTACTGTCGCTGAACATTTATCGGCCTGCCTTGAGGTCGCCCACGCTGCTGAGCCGCTTGACGTGGTGCTTTCCGACGCCGTGGGTACGGTGCTAGCTGCAGATATCGTTTCTGATGTGGATATGCCCCCCGCGAATCTGGCCGGTTTGGACGGTTACGCGGTGCGCGCCAAGGACTGCGTCAGCGCCTCCCCGGCCACGCCGGTGGTGCTGGATGTGATCGACGCCGTCCGCGCGGGGGATGTGCGCCGCACTCATCTTGTGCCCGGCACTGCGGTGCTGATTGACTCTGGTGCGCCCATGCCGATTGGGGCCGACGCCGTGGTTCCCTGGCAGTTCACCGACCGGGGTGAGGCGCAGGTGACCATTAACCGTAAGGTCAATGCTGGCCAGCGGGTGCGCATGTTGGGTGAGGACGTTGAGGCCGGCGCTACCGTGCTTTCTAAGGGTAGCCGGATTGGGGCGCGCCAGGTGGCGCTGCTGGCTTCGCTGGGTCACCAGCGCGTGGCTGTGCACCCGGTGCCGCGCGTAGTGGTGGTTTCTATTGGCGACGAGCTGATTGAGCCCGGTCAGCGCGCCGAGCCGGGGGACGTGTATGACGCTAACGGTCACGCCCTGTCCACTGCGGTGGCCGACGCTGGCGGGCAGCCTTTCCGGGTAAGTGCCGTCCCCGACGAGTATCACGCCCTTACCGAAACCCTGGAGGACCAGCTGGTGCGCTCTGATCTGCTGATCACCACCGGTGGTTTGAGTGTGGGTCAGGGTGACACGGTGAAAGAGGTGCTCTCGCCGCTGGGCACGGTGCGGTTTGACACGGTGGCGATGAGCCCGGGGCGCCAGTTGGGTGTGGGCACGCTAGGTGACGGTATTCCGGTGTTTTGTCTGCCCGGTGACCCGGTCAGTGCTCAGATGGCTTTTGAGGTGTTTGTGCGCCCGGTGCTGCGTTCGATTGCTGGCTGGCAGGATATCCACCGTCCCTCGCTGCCGGCGGCGGTTTCTACATCCTGGTCTAGTCCGGCGGGGATGCGTGAATTTGTGCCGGTTCAGCTAGCTGGTGCCCCCAGTACTGGCTATCAGGCCCACCCCACGCAGGCTCCAGGTGTGCAAACTATTTCTGGCCTGGCCTATGCAAATGCTATTGCGGTGGTGCCCGAAGAAGTTACGCAAGTTAATGCTGGGACGCAATTGCATTGCCTACTTTTAGATATGTAACGCAATAGTAACGACACGCCGCGAAACTTCCGGATGCCTCCTGTGTAAACCCTTACTTTTAGTCGTATGGTGTTTCAGGCGGTTCTTGGTTTTGCGCTGGCGGTCGCAATCTCGTTCTATTTGCTGCCACATTTGCACAGGCGCGATAGGCTTGCAGTCTACTCGCATGACCAGGATCGCTACTCGCCCTACCTACGTGTGTTAAATACGGCTATGGTGGCAGGTAAAACTCCAGGTCACGCGAATAATAATGATATTGCTAGGCTGATTTTTAGCCCGGAGGTGAAGGTCATGAATCGACCTGCCGTGAGGAACGTGCGCGCCGCGCGCCTGGAGCGTGATTTAGCAAAGGCAAAGCGGGCTCAGGCTACTCACCAGGCCAAAGCTTCAGCTGCTGCCAAAACTCGCCGTATCCTGATGGGGTCTTTAGCCGGCGTAACTGTGCTTTTAGGGGTTTTAGCTGGGGTCTTTACTTGGCCTTGGTTTGTGGTTTTGCCGACGGCGGCCCTGCTTGCGGCCGCTATGGTTGGTGACGTGCGCGTACGTCGCGTAAGCTCCAAAAATGATGCTGCTCTGGCTGTGCGGGTGAGCCAGCTAGAGGAGCAGCTTGAAGGTGTAGGCCGATCCGCCAAGAGCGTCAAGGAAGCTAAAGCTAAGCGTGAGGCTGAGATTGCCGCCCGTAAGGCAAAAGCGGAAGCAGCCCGTCGCGAGGCGGCTCGCCTGCGTGAGCAGGAGGTTGTTGCGGCCCGTAAGGAGCTGGCTGAGCAGGAGCGTCAGGCCCGCGAAAGCGCTGAGGAAACCGATGTGCGTCAGCGTGAGCAGGTAGCTAAGGCTAAAGATCAGCTGGTGCGGGAAGCTAAAACCGCCACTGAAGCCAAGTATTTGGCGCGCCTAAACAAGCAGGCTGAAGCTAAGCGGGCTGAGGGGGTGGCTACGCCGGCCGCTAAGCCGGCCACCCAGGTTGAGCCGGCTGCCAAGCCTACCCCGACTGTTGCCAAGCCGGCGGCCTCCACTACTGTGTCTACTTCGACTGCTGCCAAGCCGGTCTCTGCCGCTAAGGCAACTTCCGCTGACAGCGCTGGCGACGTCGTCGAGACTGCCAAGGCTGCCCCCAAGGCCGCTAGCGCCACCAAGTGGGAGCCGGTGAACGTACCCGCCCCCAGCTACACCATGGCTGCGCGTGGTCCGCGTCGCCGGGTTGTAGAGGCCGAGGCAGACTTCAACTCCGCTAAGGAAGTAACCGGCGTGGTTAACCCGGTACGTCCCTCCAGCGCTCCGGCTAACGTGTCGCTGGATGTGGAGTCTGTGGCTGGGGACTTCAAGCCGATCGACCTCGATGCTGTCTTGGAGCGGCGTCGCGCGGCGGGTGAATAAGCAGGCGGCGGGTGAATAAGCCGCCAGGGCGTGGCTCGCAGAATTTACCCGGGCCGCGCGCTGTGCTAAGCTAAACCCGCCCATGGGGCTATGGCGCAGTTGGTAGCGCGTCTCGTTCGCAATGAGAAGGTCAGGGGTTCGAATCCCCTTAGCTCCACAAGTTGGGCCGGGTTTTAAACCCGGCCCTTTTTGTATGTGCTGTGCGAGCGTGTTCAGCTGTGATGATCAAGATGGTGTCCGGCTTACTTCGTATTGATAAAAAGTCTCGGCCGCCTCCTGAGGAAGCGGCCGAGACCCTGACTAATTTCGAGAGCGTGGAATCAGTCCTGCCAGTAATCCAGTTTCTGGGTGATTCCAATGGTGGAGGCCCGGAAGCTGGGGTTAAGTCCCTGCTTGCGCTGCATCTGGTAGTCCTTTGCGCATCGGATGGCCTTATCGCCCAGGATCACGATGACGGGCAGGTTAATGAGAGCCATCAATCCCATGAGAATATCGCCGATATTCCATGCGACCGAGAACTCCAGAAGTGCGCCTGCAAACACCAGCAACGAGGCCACCGCGCGGAAGATCGTGAGGACCCAGTGCGGGGTGGGCTTGTCGCCGAAGAGGAAGCGCAAGTTGACCTCGGCGTAGTAGAAGTTGCCGACCAGGGTGGTGAAGCCGAAGAGCAAGAGCGCGAAGGTCGTGAAGGGGCCTGCGAAGGAACCGATTGTCGTCGCCATTGCGTTTTGGACCAGCGGTGCGCCCTTCAGGTCACCCGTAATCTCAATGTTCGACGAAAGAATCACGAAAGCGGTGATGGTGCAGATGATCATCGTGTCGATGAAGACCGAGAGCATCTGGACGAGGCCCTGCTTGGCCGGGTGAGAAACCGAAGCGGAAGCCGCAGCGTTCGGGGCAGAACCGACACCGGCCTCGTTCGAGTACAAACCACGCTTAATACCGAGCATGACGGCGGAGCCAGCAAAGCCGGAGAAGATCGCCTTGAAGTCGAAGGCACTGGCGAAGATCGACTCGAACATCGCGGGGATGTTGCGCCAATTCAATGCGATAACGACGATGCCGACGGCCAGATAGATGATTGCCATGATTGGTACGAGGATGCCGGTGATATCAGAGAGGCGGCGCGTGCCGCCGAAAATCGAGCCGGCCATGGCCAGACCGAGCAATCCACCAATGATGTAGGGCGTGTAGCTGGCGTCGTACCAGCTGTATGCGCTGAAAGCCTGATTCACGTTGAAGGAAGCGAGGAGGTTGAATCCACCCATGTAGGTGACGATCAATGCAACGGCGAAGATGATTGCGAGGGTCTTGCTGCGAAGCGCATCCTTGATGTAGTACGCGGGGCCACCGAAAGAGTGGCCGTGCGGGGAGCGGTGCTTATAAATCTGTGCAAGCGTTGATTCAATAAATGCGGATGCGGCGCCCACCGTTGCGATAACCCACATCCAGAAGACCGCGCCTGCACCGCCCAGTGCGATGGCAGTTGCGACACCCGCAATGTTGCCCACGCCGACTCGCGAGGCCGTGGAGACCATGAGTGCGCGGAATGAAGAGAAGTCGCTTCCCTTCTCAGGCTTCTCCATAACAACGCGAATGGATTCGCCGAACATGCGCAGGGGGAGCGCCTTGGTGCGGATAAAGAAATACAAGCCAACACCGATCAGAAGAATGATCAGGATGTAGCTATACAGCGCAGTAGATATAACATCCAAAATCGCCGACATGAGAGCTCCTCAAACTAGCTAAAAGCGCAGTACCAAGCCGTTTTCTGGCCTTATGCAGGCACTGCGAACTGAATGAGATAAGGGTATAGCAAAGGTAAAGAAATAGCAATGCTAGTAAAACTTCGTTCAATAAAAGTTAGATGTGTGCTGGTTCACGTGGTTTTGGTTTGACGTGGTGGGTGGTGGGTGTGTAGATTTTTCTCTTGTCGCCGCGGCCTTGTGGCTTCGGTGGTGGCCTTCTTTCTTGGCTTTTCCTGCTGGTTTTGGTGGGTTTGGTTGGGAGATGTGGGGGTGTTGTTTGTGAACTCGATAGTGTGTTTGTTTTTTGTTTTTATGCCTGTTTTTTGTTTTTGAGTATTTTTTTGGTTGGGATTGCTTGCCACGGTTTTTGTGGTGGGTTTTCCGGGCTTATTGTTTTTACAGTTTTGTTCGGAGAGTTTGATCCTGGCTCAGGACGAACGCTGGCGGCGTGCTTAAC
>ERZ773051.597-NODE-597-length-23951-cov-3.719116_pt1 | contig 23951 bp, 19 predicted proteins | sample MGYA00580631_ERZ773051 | MGnify/ENA primary metagenome ERZ773051 (study PRJEB29015, sample SAMEA2738137) | human oral metagenome | biome: human oral; feature: human-associated habitat; material: saliva | place: China | collected 2204 ... | reverse complement strand
CGCCGCGGAGCTCGGCGAACTCGATGCGGACTGGGGCTATGGCACCCGCGCCTGGCAGCAGGCGCTCGACGGGCTTTTCGATGCGCACGGGGAGATCCTGACCGATGCCGACGCGCGCTCGACCGCCTATTTCACCATCGACGAATCCGACGAGGCTTCCCGCCATGTCTGGCGCGCGACGCAGACCTTCCATGATGCGGATGGCGACCGCGACTTCGGCATTCGCGCCGACGTCGATCTGGATGCGACCCAGGAAAGCGGCGAGGTCGTCTTCTCGCGCTATCGGGTAGGAGCGTTCGAAGATCTGCAGAATTAGAAGGACGGCCTACCTAGGTCCCGGCGGAAGCGCATGCGCGTGCTCAGACAGTCCTGAGCTCGCACGAACGCGCCACTGGCGCGTTCGGCTCGTGCGGGACTGCGCGCGTCGCATGCGCTTCCGTCGGGACCTTTTCGAGATGCGATAGAGCTGCGATAACCGCGATCTCTGCTGAGATGGCGGTTGAACGAACCGGGCATTCTGATACTTTGCTTCGTCTCCGCGCGCGCCGCATTTCAGGAAACCCGCATCCATACCTTCGACTCCATGGCCGCCGAAACGCTCGACGTGGTAGTTTGTAAGCATGCAGCTGGTATGCACGGGGAGGGAGGCGCCGCATGAATCCAGTTAAAGCGTTCCGCAGCAAAAACATCGCCATCGACACCGCTGCGCGCAGAGAAGGCTTCTGCGCGCATGCCGAACTCTTCTTCGTGCTCGACGGCCATGCGCTGTTTTCCTATGACGGCCGCGACGTCAAGCTCGACAAGATGGGCCTTCTCGTCATCAACCGCGGCACCGAGTACCGATACGAAGGATCGAGCGATCTCATCCTGGCCTCTCTCGAGCTGACGGGCACGACCTTCGAGACCGCATGCGACGGGATGCTGAGAACGATCGAATGCGACAGCAGCCGCGAAGACGACGAGCACCACGCCCGTCTTCGCGCGCTCCTCCGCCAGATGATAGTCGACCAGGACTTCGTACGCGACGATGAGTCGACGTATGCGCGTCTGGTGTTCGACTACTATTCTCTCTACTACAAGCTTTTAGAGACGCTCGTCGAGTTCTTCATGCCTAACGACCAGCCTCTTGGAAGCGAACGGAACAACCCTCCGAAAGACAGCGACCGCAAGGAGCGGATCGAGCGTTACCTCGACATTCATTACGCCGAGACGATCACCCTCGATGCTCTTGCCGAGGAACTCTACTTGTCGAAAGGCTACCTGTCACGTTTTTTCACGAAGAGCTTCGGAGTGAACTTCAACCACTATGTCAGAGAGCTGAGGTTGAAGCGGGCTCTGAACGAGCTTCTCTATACGGACAAGCCCATAACCCAGATTTCGTTCGACAACGGCTTCAGCGGATCATCGTATTTCAATCGAGCCTTCAAGAAGAAATACGGTGCGAGTCCCTCGGAGATGCGTGCCGAGGTTCGCGCGAAAGAACACCGCGAGCAGATGAGCGCCGAAAGCAGGAAAGCCCTCGACAATCGCATAAGCCGCATCCTGGACGGAAAGACGGAGCCTTTCGATTTCGCATGCGAAAGCCAGACATCCGAGTGCGACGTGCGCGAAAGCCTTCCGATCAAGCACTGTTGGAACAGCGTCATCAACGTCGGAAGCGCCGCGGATGTTCTGAAGACGGATATCCAGGAGCACATCATGATGCTGCACAAGCGTATCGGCTGTGCATACATCCGCTTCTGGAATCCCTTTTCCAGCGAGCTCCTGCTCGATGCGAACGAGACCATGGACGCGTACAACTTCATACGGCTCGACCAAATATTCGACACGTTGCTCAGCAATGGGATGAAGCCGTTCATCGTGCTGGAACCGAAGGCCGAACGAATCAATAAAACGCTTGATGACGTGATTTTCAGATCCGACCAAAAACGTTCCCTCGGAAGCGTTGAGTCGTGGAGCAGCATCGTCGTCGCGTTCATGAGGCACGTGACGCAGCGATACGGCGTTGAGGAAGTCGAAGATTGGATACTCGAGATACCCTTCGATGGATACGTCGTCGACGGCGAGCATCCCCTGGACGGGTATTGCAGCCTGTTCGGGATAGCGCAGCGCGTCGCACGGGAATACGCGCACGGCATGAAGGTCGGCGGTCCGTCCCTCCCTTCGATAGATGCGAGGATCAAGGGAATCCTCATGGGGCTGCGAGAACGCGGCCACGAACCGGATTTCGTATCGACGGTCAGCTACGCCTATGAGAAGAAGGAGGATGCATACCGATACTTCAAGCGAAGCGGAGACGAAGACTACCTGATCAAAGACATCGAGAGGATGGAACAGGCGATCATCGAAACCGGCATGCGCGATGTCCCGTTGTATCTGACCGAATGGAACGAAACCGTCGTCGACCGAAACTGCCTCAACGATTCGTGCTACCGCGGAGCGTACATCGTGAAGAGCATGATCGAAATCGATGGACGCGTTTCATTGGCGAGTTACTACAGCGGCACCGACCGAAGAACGGATTTCTTCGATTCGCACCTGCTTCTTCAGGGAGGGAACGGGCTGGTCACCAGGGACGGGATCATGAAGCCGGCGGGATTCGCCCTGACTATGCTGGGAGGGCTTGCGCACTACCTCGTCTCATCGGGCGACGGCTTCATGGTGACGACCGACCGCAGGCGCAATTACTACATCGTCGCCCATAACAAGAGGAAGCTCAGCTACCACTACTTCAAAACCGAGGAAGATTCCATCGCCAAAGAGCTGCTGTCCCAATGCTTCGAAGACGATACGGTCATCGAGCGGACTATCGTGCTTGCAGGTATGGAGAACGGCAGCTACCAGGTTCGGACACGGCGGGTCAACTCGCATGTGGGAAGCGTTCTCGATCTTTGGCGAGAGCTGGGATACAGCGATGCCCTCTCGAGCGGCGACGTACGCTACATCGAACACGTCTGCGAGCCGCATCTTCAGATCGAAACCGTGGAAATCCGAGAGGGACGCATGCCCTTGAAACTCGTCATGGAGCCTAACGAAATCGCGTTCATGGAAATCAGATGCCAACCCGCGCACCATCACGAGCCGAACCGAGCATGACCTTTCCGATACCTCGATCGAACGAGCGCCTTCGTATCCATCGATCGCACAAGGAGGCCGCGCCTGATTCACTCCAGCAGATCGGTTAGGTTCAGCAGCGCGCATACAGGTCGGCTCCCCCCTGCCGCCACGCAGCATGCAGCGCTGTATCCTTCAGCAACTGCAAGTTCATGGAGAAATCCCGCATCGCCGAGCCCCTCGGCACGCAAACAGCCGTTTTCGCGACGAATGCCGATGCGCGGCAACCTGTCGTCGATACCGCACCCGACCATCTTCGCGTAGCTTTCCTTCATGGTCCATAGGCGATACAGAAGCCTGATACGATCGTCCGCATCCTCCTCACTGGATATGAGCCGCCGTTCTTCTTCGGAGAAATACCGATGCGCCACCGTGAGAATCGCCTCGTCTTCACGGTAATGCTCTTGCACGTCGCAGCCTATCGATACCGTCGAAAACCCGCACAGCGCCCATTCTCCGCTATGGGATATGCTGAAGTGCAGATTTTCCCTTTCCGGAAAAAACGGCTTGCCTGCATCGTTCAACGCGACGTTCAGCCTTCCTTCGGCGTAATCGTCTCCGGCTCCTGCGGCCTTAAGCCCATGCAGCCAGAGCACCGAAGCAGCAAGCGCCTGCCGACGTTCCGAATCGACCTTTGCGGACTCCACCCTCCTCTTCCTCAACTCGGGAATCATCCTATAGAAGCAGGAAAAGAGCCCCACATCTTCAAGCGGGACCGTACGTGCCGCATAGATCGTCGTGCTGCATTCACCCATTCAGCCTCCTCAGCAAGGCTTTCTGGAAAACATCGACGCCGGCGCCGACATACCATACGCCCACCAGCATCGACATACCTATTTGAATGGAGAGGCTGCCGAGTTGGGCAGCCCCGCACGGCGCCATGACGGTAAGGCCGATGGCCCAGCCGCAAAGCCAGGCAGGAGTGAAGATCAGCTTCGGAAATAGCGCGCCGATGATAACCGCAAGACCGCCCAGAACGAAGAGCAAGATGAAGGTCTCGAGGTTTTCGTTCAGCGGCATCCAGGCCATGAGCAGAATGGCAAGAACGGCCCATGCGTCGCCGAGAAGAAAACCGACGGAGATCCTGGCCGCATCGGAAACCCTGTTCCCGTTCGTCACGTAAAGGCCGGCGCAAATCAGCGCAACCGCACCGGTGGCCACCCCGATATGCGGGGCGGCCACCGCCCAGAGCGGCGGAAGCAGGGCGATTCCAAGCGCCAAGGTCAGGGTGTTTTTCCACGTCTCGCTCATTCGTCCGTCCGTTCGCGCCTATCGCATGGCATAGGTCGTATGCAGAAGGCGATGCGCCCTCTCGCTCCCAGGCTTTTCCAGGTACTCGTCGTACAGAAGCTTGATGTACGGGTTCTCGTGCGACTTCCTGACCTCGCTCTCGCTGTCGTTGCCGTACAGAGCGGCGGCACGCGCTGCGGGAACGTCGGCCAGCCTGCGCGCATACGCGCCCTGATGGGGCTGCCCGCCGCCGTTGACGCAGCCTCCCGGGCATGCCATGACCTCGATGAACTGGTAGTCCGCTTCTCCGTTCTTGACTTTGGTCAGCAGCATGTTCGCATTCGCAAGCCCCGACACGACGGCCACGCGCACGTCAGCGCCGTCGATATCGACCGACGCCTCCTTGATGCCCGCCATCCCACGCACGGCAGCGAACTCGAAAGCGTCGAGTTCTTTGCCCGATATCGTTTCGCAGGCGGTGCGCAATGCGGCCTCCATCACGCCGCCCGATGCACCGAAGATGATGCCGGCTCCGGTGCCGAAGCCGAGCGGATGGTCGTATGCCGTGGCAGGATTCATGGCCTCCAGCTGGATTCCCGCATCCTTGAACATTTTGGCAAGCTCGTTCGTCGTCACGACGATGTCGACATCAGGCCCCCCCGCGCCGTCTTCGTCATTCCTCGTGCACTCGAACTTCTTCGCCGTGCACGGCATGACGCTCACGGTCACGATATCCTCTTTATCGAGGCCCTCCCTTTCGGCAAGGAAAGACTTGACGATCGCCCCGTGCATCTGATGCGGCGATTTGCATGATGAGATGTTATCGAGCATATCGGGATAGAAATGCTCGGCGTACTTGATCCAGCCCGGGCAGCACGAGGTGATCATCGGAAGCACGCCGTCATGCGCAATGCGGTCGACGAGCTCGTTCGCCTCCTCCACAATCGTGAGATCGGCGCCGAACTTGGTGTCGAACACCTTGTCGAAACCGAGCAGCCTCAAGCCTTCGGCGATCCGGCCCTCCACGTCGATGCCGAGAGGGAACTCGAAATCCTCGCCAAGGGCGGCACGCACGGCAGGAGCGACCTGCACCGCGACATATTTCTTCGGGTCGGCGAGCGCCGCATTCACCTCGTCGATGCAGGTTTTCTCGACCAGCGCGCCCACCGGGCACACCGCCACGCACTGGCCGCAATTCACGCAGCTCGCCGCTGCAAGGCCGGACGGAGACGATGGCGCGATAGTCGCATCGAGTCCCGTTCCGGTGCAGGCTATGGCAGACACCGCCTGCATCTTCGCGCATACGTTCACGCACCTCTTGCACCTGATGCATTTGTTGTTGTCGCGAATCAGGACGACCGAAGACGTGTCGATCTCTTCGATGTTATCGTCCGGTATATCGGGCTCGTCGGTAAATCCGTAGTCCTTCAAGAGCGTCTGCAGCTCGCAGCTCGAAGAGCGCAGGCAGTGCAGGCAGTCCTTGTCGTGAACCGCAAGGATCCTGGAAAGCGCCTCCTTGCGGGCCTCCACGGCCTTCGGACTCATGGTCTCGATCTCCATGCCCTCGCCGATTCTCGTTGTCGAGGCGTTGACCAACTTGCCATCTACTTCCGCAACGCATACGCCGGATTCATCGACATCCACGATGCCCTGAAGGTAATAAAGCGTCGGAATAGGATGATTCAGATACTCCTTCTTGAATTTCATGGTCTCAAAAGAGGCGTCTAGGACGGTCATGCCCTTTTCCATGGCATAATCGTAGCCATTGAGCTTTATATTCACGACATTCATTCGGCCTCTCCTTCCGCGAAGAACGTTTCCGGGTCGAATTCATCCACATGGCCATCCGGAATCCGATAGCCCTGAGGCCTGACCGGGTATCTCCACATCGGGATATCCTCCGTGAACAGTTCCATCTCTCCGTCTTCGCCCTGTCTGATGTTGATCCACTTGAGCCAATGCGCGTTGTCGGGCTCCGGGTAGTCCTTGCGAAAGTGGGGATACATGATGCCGCGGCTTTCCGTACGCATCTCGGCCGAGCGATAGATCATCTCAAGGCAAAGAATCGTATCGGCGGCCTCCAAGCACCTCGCAAGCGTATGCGGATCGTCGGCGGTCAGACGGGGGACGATCTCCTTCATCCTCTTGATGTCGCCGAAAACGTCCTGGATCGCGTCTTCGCTCTTAAGAACGCTCTTATTGACGTCGAAGATATACCGCTCGATCGTGTCGTAGATGACTTTCGGGCTGCACCCGTTCGGACGATTCAGCGGCGCGTAGATCTTCTCCTTGCATTCGGCTATCTGATCGAGCTGCAGATCGTCCCATTCTGCAGCAGCCGCATAAGGAGCTATGCTGTCGCCGGCCATCATGCCGGTCGTCGAAGCGTTTCCCAAGCCGTCGCCGCGCGTCCAGCCGAAATATGCATTGCCCTGCGTGGACACCTTTCCGGGGGCCCATAGGCCTTCCACATCGGTTCTGATCCCGGCATCGACCTTGACCGGCTCCACCTGAAGCACCGTCTTGATGGTCGTCTCTGGCTTCGTTCCGATGTCTCCGAGGTTCATCGCCGTCTTCTTGAACACGAGCTCTTCCCAGGCAAGCTTGTCGCGGAACATGCGCTGGGTCGATTCGTCCATGTCCGTGCCGCCGATCATCTCACGGACCTCGTCGGGCTTCTCGAGATCGACCCAAAGCGGGCCGTTGCCAAGAGCGACTTCCTTCACCATGGCATCCACAAGCGCAGGCGTGACTTCCCATTCGAGATGCCCGATGTATTTCTGGGTCAGGTTCTCGCCATGCTTGTTGCGAATCATGTTGAATCCGCCGTAAATCGGGGTGTTGGTCTTCTTGAACACGACGTCGACCTGGGTGGAGAATTCCACGTTGCGCATGATCGCGCCCACACGGTACATGGCGCCGACACCCGTGCCGTACCCCATGAATTCAAGACCGATCTTCTTGAAGTGGCATCCCTGCGTGGCCATGGCCACCGCCTTCGCATGGAAGACCATGCACTCCATATGATCGGCATCGAACCCGATGGCGCCGATGACCTTCTTCGAGGCGCTCGTCAGCAGTTCGAAGACATTGACGCGGCTCATGAGGCGAATGCCGAGCTTCAACGCGAAATCGCGAAGCTGCTTGCATACGTCGAGCGAGACGCCGCCCATATCGAGCGCATCCGGGATGAACGGAAGAGGAGCGGCCTTGCCGTCGTCATCGCAGGACGTGATGACGCCGCAATGCCTCATGTAATCGAGGTTGTCCCGATGCACGACGAGATAATCCCTGAGGAATTCCTGGTCGTTCAGAAACGGCGTATGCGCGTTAACCAGATAGGCAAGGGCATGCTGCACGCCGTTGGGATGTTTGGAAGTGGCGCGGATGCCGTTTCCTGCTTTCGTGGCCTGGCCGTTCCAGCCGATGACCCCCTTGTCGACAACCAGGATATCAAGCGATGGATCATTCTCTTTCGCCCTGATGGCAGTCACAAGTCCCGACATTCCTCCACCGACCACGAGGATGTCTGCGGTGTGAAGCGTGCCGTAATCTTCTACGTCGGCCACGTCGTTTCCCCCTTCTATTCCTGGTCCAGCGCAATGAGGCCGGCGCTATATTCCAGCGGGTCGACCTGCAGCGGAGAAATGACCTGAATATCGATGACGCTATTCAGGCAATCCATCTCGCACTGATAGCACAGCACGCAATCATCCGGATATCGAGGATAGGCATGCTCCGTGCCCGCATCCCACTGCCAGACGTCTTCCTGGCACCTCCGTATGCATCTTTTGCAGCCGCAGCAGCGGTCGACGTCCACGACGTAGCGCACGCTCTGCTGCTGGCCTTTGTTCTCGACGATGATTTTCATACGCGGTTCCCCCTTCTTGCAGATCGCGCATCCCGAAGGACGGCAGGACCTACGCGGCTCGGCTGCATTCCTGTTTCAGCTTCGCCGCCGATCGCGTTCAGTCATCCCACTCGAATCCATCCCACACCGGCTTGCCCGTATAGGTCTTGGCTTCCTCTTCGCCGCTCAGAACCCTGATCGCTCCGAAACCGAGCGCTTCCGTCTCGAAGCTGCCGGGATACACGTGCACAGGAGCGATCCAACCGACATACTCCTTGATCTGATCGCACAGCTCGCCGTCGTGGGCCATGCCTCCCGTAAGCAGGATGGCGTCGACCTCCCCCTTCATGGCGCCGGCCATCATCGCCGTCCACTTTCCGATGGAATACACCATGGTCCGATACACCAGCGCGGCTTTGCGGTCGCCGTCCGCGATCATGCCCTTCACCTCGCGCAGATCGTCCGTTCCGCACCAGGCGAGCAGGCCGCCCGTGCTCGACGCGTAAGTCTTGGCCTCATCCGGCGAGATGCCCTTTTCCATGCAGGCCAGAACGTCATCGATGCAGATATCCCCCGACCGGTTCGGAGATAGCGGCCCCTGCCCGTCGCCTGCGCGATTCCCGTCGATCATGCGGCCTTTTCTGTGGGCGGTGATGCTTATTCCGCCCCCCATATGCAGGATGATGTAGTTGCTGTCCTCGTACCGCACGCCGACGTTTCGGCTATGACGGATCGCCACCTGTTTCTGGTTGAGCGGATGCGATTTCGCCGGGCGGTAGATGCCGGGGATCCCGGTGATTCGCGCCTCGTCGCACAGTTCGTCCGTCGGCATGGGATTCACGAAGAACGCCGGAATGCCGTATTGCTTCCCCAATTCATACGACATGATGATGCCGAGCGACGCCGGATGCCGGATGCCTGCGACATCGTTCAGCGCATGCTCGTACACGCGCTCGTCGATGCGGTATGTGCCGCCTTCGCAAGGGTACAGCCCCACGCCGCGCCCGGAAACGGCATCGATATCCGACAGCTTGATGCCGTGCTCGTCGAGCGCCTTCAGAATCGTTTCCATGCGGACAGGCTCTTGATCGGCGAAGGTTTCGCAATCCGCGAAATCCTCCTTATGATGGTCGACCGCGATGTCGAGGATGACCTCGTCTCCTCTGACGACTCCCATCTTGGTGCTGCTCGAGCCGGGATTGATCGTCAGTACCGTGTATTCTTTCATGCGCACGCCTTCCTACAGCCGTTCTCGCACGATATCGACGAAATCGGCTACGGTGTAGAGGTTCTGCGCCTCCTGAATCTCGATGGTCACGTTCGTTTCGTCTTCGATGGTCGAAATCATCACGATCATCTTCATCGACTCGTTGGACAGGTCTTCGCGTAGGTTCGTCGCCAGTCCGATCGCGCTCTCGTCCACGCCGTACGCATCGGCCGCTGCCGAGATGACGGTCTTCGCCACGTCATCGTCGGCGTCAGCCGCATCAGGCGAAACGTTCGCAGGCGCATCGCACGCAACCAGCTCGGACGGTTCGGACGGGCGTTCCTCGAGGACGGGGACCTTTTTGAACTCGTTGTCCTCGACCAATTCCCAGACGACGATCTTCGTATCCTCGTCCTGCACGATAAGCGGTTTCACCTGAACCGTGTCTTCGGCAACCCATTTCGCGAAATCGTCGTACGCGTCGTAGTCGATATGAAGCAGGCTGGTTGCAACCGGATCGCAACCGGGCAGCACGACTTCGACCGCGAAATAGTCGCCATGCGCACTGCGGAAGTCGGGGTCTCCGAACGCACCGCGCGTCGGCAGGACCTGTTTCACGACGCCTACGGCATTCGTGAGATCGACCCATTCGGTATCGAGATTCCCGCAGGAATTGCAGCAAAGGTAGGGAGGAAACTCGATATGGCCGCACTTCACGCATTTTCTGCCCAGCACGGTACCCTCTTCGAGCGCACTGTAGAACGTCTTGACGATGGGCTCCAGATCATACTTCGTCATCATGTCCATGCCACTCCCTTACTTCTTCTCCAACATGATGTTCAGCAGGTTTTGCGCCCCGCCGAAGCCGCGCAGCATCGCACGCTTCACCTCATGGCCGACTTGCGTCGGAGCATCGCCGCGCATCTGATGCACCGCTTCGTAGAGGTCGTGGAGACCGGATGCGCCCGCAGCGTGCCCGTATTGGCAACGTCCGCCGTTCGTGTTCACCGGACGGTCGCCCGTATACGACATGCGCCCTTCCCTCAGGTATTGCCAGCCCTCGCCCTTCGGCACGTATTCGCACATCTCCGCGGCAAGCATCTGGGACTGGTTGTAGAAGTCGTTGGTCAGGAAGAGATCCATGTCCGCACCTGTAAGACCCGTGAGCTCCTTCATCTGTCGATACGAGTTCGCCGTGCCCTGCATCTCGAGACGAGGGTTGGAATTCTCCAGACAGGAATGCCCCACGCCGAGAATCTCGATGGGATGATCGGTGTATGCATAGGCCATCTCGGTCGGGCAGATGATGAAGGCCGCCGCACCGTCGACGCGCTGCTCGAAATGAGCGCCGCGCATGTATTTGCCGATAAGCGGATTGAACTTCGAATGCAGGTATTCGTAGGACGAATCCATGCCCACCTCTTCAGCCAGCTCGTCGTACGTCTTATGCGCGATGGTGCTCAAGGGGTTTATCACGGCGGCTTCTCGGCTTTGAATGGAAAGCTGGGTCATGAAGGCATCCACGTCCTCGAGGCCGATGCCGTTTTCCTGAACGTAGTAATCGAGCCACGATTCCGAGTTGAAAGGCAGGGCTCCTCTGGTGAACAGCGTGTAGTCCCTCGGAAGCGTGGAACAAAGCGTTTCATGGAAGATTGCGTCGGTGCCGAAGCGCCTCTTCGTCAACACCCTGGTCGGATATGCGATGGAGTACGGCATCTCGATGCATCCGCTCAGCACCAGGTCATACTGGCCGGAAGCGACGACGCTGGCGGCGGTTTCGATCGCGACGTAGCCGGTCGCGCACGCCTCGCTATGATGGATGGATGCCTTGCCCTTCATGCCGATCCAATTCGCGACGTGCATGTTGGGCGTGGCGAAATTGCTCGTCCAGCCAGGACCCGCCTGGCCGTGCACATACATCTCTACATCGCTGCCGTCGACGCCGGCATCCCTCATGGCATCGCGCGCCGCATAGGCGAACAGCTCCGCCTCGTTCATGCCGTCCACATCGGGATCGTCCAGGACGCGCACGAAAGGCGTCGCTCCCACGCCGACGATCGACACGCTCCTCTGATATGGTTTCAGCTTGGGGATGTTGTCGTTGAAGCCCATTGATCCTTCTTTCCTTTGCTAATTCGCCGATGCCATGACGCTGCAGAACGCGAAATTGGAATAGATGCGATCCTCGGTGTCGCCGCGCGAACAATCGAGGACCGGCTGCGCGAAGCCCTGGTAAATGGGGCCGTAGCTGCGGCCAGGCGCGAATTGCTGAATGAGCTTCGTCGCGATGTTCGCGGCAGCGGCATCGGGAAACACCAGCACATTCGCTCGACCGGCCACATCGCTTGCACGTTTCACCTTTTTCGCGGCGACCCGTTCGACGATGGCGGCATCCGCCTGGAATTCCCCGTCGATCTTCAAATCAGGCCGCAGGGTCCGGGCTTTCTCGACGCCCTCGCGGACCTTCTGGACCGATGGGCTGTTGCCGCTGCCGTCGGTCGAATACGACAGCATCGCGCAACGGGCGGCATCTCCCGTAAGGGCCGTGAATGTATCGCAGCTTGCGAGGGCGATCGCGCTGAGGTGGTCGAACGAAGGTTCGACGTTGATGGCACCGTCCGACATGCCGAAGATATTGCCCTGCGCGCCTTCATACCCGTCTATTTCCATGATCAGCATGCCCGAAGGAACGACGACGTTCGGAGCGAGGCCGATGATGCCCTGGGTCGCCATTACGAATTCGGACGTCGTCGTATCGAGCCCTCCGAACGTGCAATCGGCGTCTCCCACCGCCTCCATCAGGAGCGCCATATACAGAGGATTTTCGATGCGCTTTGCCACCGATTTGGAGCTGAAGCCCCTCCGCGGAAGGGCAGCGAAGCGTTCAAGCAGGTCGTTTCTGTACGCTTCGTCACAGATGTCGACTATTGCGATGCCGGAAAGGTCGATCCCGTTCGCCTCCGCTGCGCTCATGCACGCGTCGGCATCGCCGACGAACGACACATCCGCGATTCCGTCGGCAGCGGCTCGGACGGCCGCTCTCATCATGCTGGGATTCGTGCATTCCGGAACGACTACCCGTTTCCGATTCTCCCTTGCCTTCTCGTACATCGTCTCGATGAAGCCCATGGCATCCACCTTCCCCTTATGAGCAATGCAACGTAGCAATCGACGTCGGGCATCAGCGTATACGCGATGCGCGCGCCGTGCTTTGCGCCACGTTTGCATTCTGTGTACCTTCGTTGCCGAGTTTCCCATTCCGATGATGGAAGGTCATGAATCGTCGGACGATTTCTGACGACCCGCTTCGAAAGAACGCGGGTTTTATGGAGCGATCCGCTCCTCGCTTGCGAAACGCGACGGCCGCCTTCTACCATGACGTCGCCCGATATGAAGACGAGCGTGGTCGTGAATCTGACTGCAGGGCGCGAATGCATACCCTTTTTTTCTTTTCATGGCCGCGTCGTGTTCCCACGAGAGGAGAGCAGGTCATGAAGAGCAGGGTCGCCATCATGGGCATCGTCGTCGAGGACTCCGAGCATGTAGCCGAACTCAACGCGATACTGCACGAGTACGCACGCCACATCATCGGACGCATGGGGATTCCCTATCGAGAGCGCGGCGTGAACATCATAAGCGTGGCGCTCGACGCTCCCGAAAACGAGATATCGGCGCTGGCCGGCAAAGTGGGAAACATCGACGGCGCCAGCGTGAAAACGGCCTATTCGAGCGTCATCTCGCAAGATTGACGACACGATCATGGACGCGAAGCCGCATGAGCTCATCCATGCGCTCGAGGCCGACCACGCATTGCCGACGGAAGGCTACGAGCGCCTCATAGCCGAATGCGACGCCGCCCTCGCCGCACATGCCGCCGAACGCGCCGCCGAAGCTCGGCGCGCGGTTTACGGCACCGATGTCTATCTGCGCGGCCTCATCGAGTTCAGCAGCTATTGCGTCAACGATTGCCTCTACTGCGGCCTGAGACGCTCCAACGGCCGCGCCGACCGCTATCGTCTGACGCCCGACCAGATCCTCGAATGCGTCGAGGAGGGCTACGGCATCGGGTATCGCACGTTCGTGCTGCAAGGCGGCGAAGACCCCCGGTTCACAGACGATATGCTCTGCGCCGTCGTTTCGACGATCAAGGACCGGCATTCCGACTGCGCCGTCACGCTTTCGCTGGGCGAGCGCAGCCGCGCGAGCTACCGCCGCTTGTTCGATGCGGGCGCAGACCGCTATCTCCTGCGCCATGAGACCGCGAGCCCCGATCACTACGCGATGCTGCATCCGCGTTCGATGTCGTACGAGAAGCGCATGCGCTGCGTATCCGACCTGCGCGACATCGGATACGCGGTGGGCCTCGGCTTCATGGTGGGATCGCCCGGCCAAGGCCCGCGCGAGCTGGCGCGCGATCTGAAGCTTATCGAGGAATTCCGCCCCGAGATGTGCGGCATCGGTCCGTTCGTGCCGCATCACGCCACACCGTTTTCCGATGCGCCCCGCGGATCGGTCGACCTCACATGCTATCTGCTCTCGCTCATCCGGCTCATCTCCCCCGGCCTGCTCATCCCGGCCACGACGGCGCTCGCGACCCTCGATCCCGCAGGGCGCGAGAAGGGCATCCTGGCCGGAGCGAACGTCATCATGCCCAACGTATCGCCCGCTTCGGTGCGCATGCGATACGACCCGTACGACAACAAGGCATGCACGGGCGAGGAGGCTGCGGAGGGCCGACGACGCCTGGACGCACGCATCGCCTCCATCGGCTACCGAACCGTCGTCGACCGAGGGGATCCGAAGCTTTCCCCGGTCTGACCGGGTGAATGCACCGAATGAAGGGACGCATCCAATTCAAGGGGGAAGGCAATCGCATGACGGTCCATCGATACGATCCTGCATCGCTTCATGCAGACGAATTCATCAACCATGACGAGATTCTCGAAACGCTCGCGTTCGCGCAGGCGCACAAAGACGATGTCGGCCTCTGCCGCGAGATTCTGAAGAAAGCCGAATCGCATCTGGCGCCTGCCAAGGACCATTGCGCGGTCATAACCCATCGGGAGGCGGCGGTGCTGCTCGCATGCGAGGATGCCGGCATCAACGAGGAGATACGCCGTCTCGCCCATAGGATCAAGCTGGCCTACTACGGCAACCGCATCGTCCTGTTCGCCCCGCTCTACCTTTCCAACTATTGCGTGAACGGCTGTCTGTACTGCCCCTACCATGCCGAGAACCGAGACATCCCGCGCCACAGGCTGACCCAGGACGAAGTGCGCGCCGAAGTCGTGGCGCTGCAGGACATGGGACACAAGCGCCTGGCCATCGAAGCGGGCGAGGATCCGGTGCACAGCCCCATCGACTACATCCTGGAATGCATGCGGACCATCTACTCCATCAAGCACGAGAACGGCGCCATACGCCGCGTGAACGTCAATATCGCGGCCACGACCGTCGAAGAGTATCGGATGCTCAAGGAAGCCGAGATCGGCACCTACATCCTGTTCCAAGAGACCTACAACCGCGAACGCTACGAGGAGCTCCACCCCACGGGGCCGAAATCGGACTACTGCTGGCACACCGAGGCGCACGACCGCGCCATGGAGGGCGGCATCGACGACGTGGGTCTGGGCGTGCTGTTCGGACTGGAAGGATACGCCTACGAATTCACGGGGCTCATCATGCACGCCGAGCACCTGGAGGCCGTGCATGGCGTAGGCCCCCATACCATCAGCGTGCCGCGCGTGAAGCCGGCGATGGACATCGATCCCGACGCGTTCGACAACGGCATTCCCGACGACGTTTTCGACAAGATCATCGCGCTCATCCGCATAGCCGTGCCCTATACGGGCATGATCATCTCGACGCGCGAGTCCCGCAGCGTGCGCGAGCGCGCGCTGCGCTACGGCATCTCGCAGATTTCGGGCGGCAGCCGCACGAGCGTGGGCGGCTACACGCAAGAGGACCGCCCGCATGACACCGAACAGTTCGACGTGTCGGACCAACGAACGCTCGACGAGGTCGTCGCCTGGCTCATGGACAACGACCACATTCCGAGCTTCTGCACGGCATGCTACCGTGCCGGACGCACGGGCGACCGCTTCATGCAATTCTGCAAAGGCGGGCAGATCCTGAACTATTGCCACCCCAATGCGCTCATGACGCTCATGGAATATCTGGTCGACTACGCGACGCCCGCTACGAAGGAGAAAGGCGAGGCCATGGTGCGCCGCGAACTGCTGAAGATCCCGAACGAGGCCACGCGCGCGCGTACCGAGCGGTATCTGAGCGATATCGCCGGCGGCCACGGCAACGACTTCAGGTTCTAGGCGGGAGGATCCTATGGGATTGAACGGCGCGACGAGCGGCGAACGGATCCACATCGGATTCTTCGGCGCGTGCAACGCAGGCAAGTCGAGCTTGGTCAATGCGGTCGTCGGACAGGACCTTGCCGTGGTTTCGGAGGTGGCCGGCACGACGACCGATCCAGTGCGCAAAGCCATGGAGCTCGCGCCCTTGGGACCCGTGCTCGTCATCGACACGCCCGGCATGGACGATGAGGGGGAGCTCGGAGCCCTGCGCGTCAGGAAGGCGCGCCGCGTGCTCAATTCGACCGATGCGGCCGTGCTCGTGGCGGATAGCGTCAAGGGGCTTTCGGATGCCGATCGCACGCTCATAGGCTTGTTCGAAGAGCGAGGCGTTCCGTATGCGGTCGTCATGGGCAAGTGCGACCTCGTGGGCGAACAAGAGCCGAAGACGTCTTTGGAAGCGAACGCGAACCCGCCGCATGGGCGCCTGTTCGCAAGCGCCTTGACGGGAACGGGCGTCCACGAGCTCAAGGAGCTCATCGGCACGATCGCCGCCGGCGCGAAGGAACCCCGGCGCGTGGTGGGCGACCTGCTCGAACCCTGCGACGACGTCGTGCTCGTGGTTCCCATCGACGCCGCGGCACCCAAAGGCAGGCTCATCCTCCCCCAGCAGATGACCATACGCGACGTGCTCGATGCCGGAGCGCATGCGCACGTGACGCGCGAGACCGAGCTTGCGGCCATGATGGACGCGCTCGCGCATCCGCCGCGCCTGGTGATCACCGACTCCCAGGCGTTTCGCCCTGTGTCCCGGATCGTGCCCGAGGATATCCCCCTCACATCGTTCTCGATCCTGATGGCACGATACAAGGGCGATCTTGATGCGCAGGTCGCCGGCGCACGCGAGCTCGATAGGCTCGAAAACGGCGATGCGGTGCTGATCTCGGAGGGCTGCACGCACCATCGTCAATGCGAGGACATCGGCACGGTGAAGCTTCCAAGATGGATTCGCGACCATACGGGCCGCGACATCGACTTCTCGTTCACGTCGGGCACCGAATTCCCCGACGATCTCTCAGGCTTTCGGCTGGTCGTCCACTGCGGAGGATGCATGCTCAACGAGCGCGAGATGCGCTGGCGGCTGCGCCATGCCGCCGCGCAGGGCATCCCGTGCACGAACTACGGCATGGCGATCGCCAAGATGAACGGCATCCTCGACCGCGCGTTGCAGCCGTTCGGCGTCTAGATCGCGCGGCCGGCGTCGTTGCCGGAGCGGATGGCCATCGCGATGTTGAACGGAGCCGCCGCATCGCCGACGACATACGTATCGACGTTTGAAAGCCCGTCGACAAGCGCGGTGTTCGGCTGCATCTCCGCGCCATCGACGATGGCATCGGCGGCAACGGTGACTTCAAGCCCTTGGCCGGTCTTGATGACGACGCGCCCATCCCCGACCTCGGCGATGGATGCCTCGGGAAAAACGCGCACGCCGAGCGCATAAAGCGCCGTGGTCATGAAACGCATCGCATGCTGCGACTGCTGCATGTCGAGCTCCTCGTTCTTGCCGTCCGTGACCATGACGACCCTCTTCTTATGCACGGTGAGCCAGAGCGCGGCGTCGAAAGCCTGAGCGTTCGAACCCATGACGACGACGTCGTCGCCCATCTCCGTCGTCATGAAGTCGTCGAAGGCGACGATCGGAACGCCGGACGAGGCGTCAAGCCCGCTGTCGACGCGCACGCCGCCGCAGGCCAGCACGACCGCATCGGGCGCTTCGGACGCGATGAGGTCCGCATCGGCTTCCTGGCCCGTCTTCACGTCGACGCCGGAAAGCTCGAGCTGATGCTCCAGGTACGCTTCGAGATCGGTCAGGTTCTCATGCTCGCCCTTCACGAGGTGCGCGAAGGTGAGCAGGCCGCCGAGCTTGGCATTCTTTTCGAACAGCGTCACCTTATGCCCGCGGAATGCTGCGATGCGCGCAGCCTCCATGCCGGCCGGCCCGCCGCCGATGACCATGACCTTCTTGGATGCAGAGGCTTCCGGAAGTTCGTAAGAGGCAGGGCCGCCCTCGCGCATGACGCGCTGGGTGAGAGCGTTCACGCGGCAGTAGCCCATCATCGCATTAAGCTGGTTGCTGCCGATATGGCAGTGCAGGCAGCGCGTGCAGGGAGCGATCTCGTCGATCTTGCCGTCACGCAGCTTGTCGACGTAGTCGGGATCGACCGTCAGCGGACGGTTCATGATATAGAAGTCGACCTTGCCGTCGGCGAGCGCCTCGAAGAAGTCGGGAGCATGCGCCGGATCCATGTAGGTGACCGTGCCGACAGGAATCTTCAGCTGCTGCTTGTATTCGGCGACGACGTCGAGCAGCATGCCTGCGCCGCTGTGATCGCCGATGAGCTTGCCTTCCCAGTGACGGCTGAAATCCCACTGCGTGCCATAGCCTGTCGCGCCCTCTATGCCGTTCAGGATGAAGTACAGATCGCTGCCGAACTGGCAGGGGTGGTTGCCTAAAGGACCCAGGCGCAGATGCATGGCGTCGGCGCCGGCGGCTTCGAAGAGCTTCGCGAACTCGATGCCCTCTGCCGTGCCGGTCACGAGGTTGTGGGGCACGGTCAGCGTGTTGTCCAGATTCATAAGCGTCGCGTTGTTGGTGAGGTTGTCGTTCTCCTCGATGCAGTCGATCAGGACCTGAACGTTGAAATCGTCGCCGCAGGCCTGCTTGATCTTCGTGATGCACTCGGTGACGAAGCGCGCGCGGTTCTCGATGCTTCCGCCGTAGTCGTCGGTGCGCGTGTTATGGAAACGCGACAGAAACATCTCGCCCTGGTTGAAACCGGCGGCGTTGATTTCGATCGCTTCGAAGCCCATCTCTTTGAGCGCTTTGGCGACGGTCACGCCGGCATCCTCGATGGCCTGGATCGTGGCAACGTCCATGTCGGCCTCGGCGGCGGACGTGCCGAAGACGGCCCATTGATAACCCAGATGAGTACCGTGCTCTGCACAGGCTGCCACGAGCGACTTACCGAGCTCGATGGCTTCCGCGGAAAGCCCGCTGCCGTCGGGCGGGAAGGAAAACGCCTCCCCCTCGATCCAGATGAGCTCGACGCCGCCCTTGGCGAAGTTGACGTAGTACTGGATGAGTTCGTCGGCCATGCCGGACAGATAGCAGGCAGAGCCGGCGGCGGACTTCACCATGCGGTTCGAGATCTCCATCGAGCCGATGGAGATCGGCGAGAAGAGCGTCTTGAAATCGGTCGTGTTGCCGCGATAGCCGTGATCCTGCGGGTTGATACGCGCGGTATAGAGCAGATCCTCAGCCGCAGGCGCGGCGGACCCGGCTGTGCTTGCATCGACTCCGTCAGCGCCGTTCGAACAGCCGACCAGACCGGCTCCTGCAGCAGCGACGCCGGCGATACCAACGCCTGCGAGGAAATTACGACGTGAAAGATCCATGATGCTCCCCCTTGTTTTGGAAAAGTCCGCGCGCATCGCGGGATACGCGAGACCGGCAACGCCCGAGAGAGCGGAATTCCCGCGCATTCGATTCCCTGGCGCGAAAACGCACCCCCCCCCTGCATGCCGCTCCCCTTCGGCACTATTGCGCGACCGGTCCCCTCGACCGGCATGATGAGATTCTATGCGGATGCGAGAAGGATAGGAACTACCGAATTCTTATCGAGTCATAAGAGAATCGTATAGATCTGCTGAAAAGCACGATATGGGCGAAGCGCGCGTAATGAGCGTGCTCTATAGGCATCGGCAAGGCGGCCATGCATTGAGCCGAAAAATACCCGTATGCACCATTGATACCAAGATTCGTGCAGATACGCCTCAATGCGCCGACCCGGCGGGGATGCGCGTGCTCAAACAGTCCTGAGCTCGCGCGAACGCACCACCGGCGCGTTCGGCTCGTGCGGAACTGCGCGCGTCGCATTCCCCGCTGGGTCGGCGCTTGTATGAACGCATCGGGCCCATTCCCTATCGAACCGGCATCTCTGTACCTATGAGCAGCCCAAACGCATCTCCGTCGAGCCGGTGAGCAAGTAGATGATTCGCCTACCTCTGCGTGCCGTCTCCGAACAAGAGCTCGTGCTCAGGGCCGGAAAGCGCATCGCGCGCCTGATCGCGCAGGTTGTTCATGCCGCTCAGGAATTGGCGGTACATCACCACGGTCAGATACCGCCCCTTCGGCGTAAGCGTCAGCTCTTCCTCGTCGTCGGTCGCGAAAGCTCCGTTCAGACGCATGAATGCCATCTCGGCCGGAAGCCCGCGTTCGATGCTGATGCCGAAATCGCGTTTGAACTGGCGTTTATCGAGCCGCAGCTGATAGAGCTGCAGCAGGAAACGGTACCGCATCAGATCGCGCGCGCCCATCCTGCTCTTGCCCATGAGCGGCATACGTCCTGCAGCGATGGCTTCGTTGTATTCCTCGATGCTGAAGGTGTTCACGTAAATGCATCCGCCAAGACACGAGATGGACCCGCTGCCGATGGCGGGATACTGCTCGCATGACACCTGGAATTCATCGAGGCGCGCTGCCGACATGGGTTCCGCCGCCCCCATTGCGTCGTCTTCTTTCCCTCGAACTGCCGCATGCACTACGGCGTCAACCGAGGACGACGCGCGGTCGGACGCCGCTTCAACCGCCGCGGCGTCTGCGCCGTTGCGCGTGAAGGTCCAGAGCGTCGTACGCTTGAACAGAGGATCTTCGCCACCTGCCAGAACGCCGTCGATCAGATGGTAGTAGCGGCGCTCGCGGTCGTAATCCATCGGGCCCAGGGTCTCCGTCATCTTGCGCGTGGTCGCGCTCGACACATAGAGCGGCGAGAACGTGGTCTGGCGGCATCCGCATGTCGCGATCTTCTCAAGGTCGCTGATCAGGATCTCTTCGGTCTGCGAAGGGAAATTGAAGATCATATCCACGTTGAGCGAATCGAAATACGGTATGGCCTCGGCGATGCGCTCGAGGATTTCGTCGCCGCTGCCATACTTCTTGTAGCGATCCATCTGCTTGAGCAAGCCGTCGTCGAAGCTCTGGACGCCGACCGACAGACGCTGCACGCGTCCGCGCAGCTTGTCGAGATACGGCTGGGCCAGATGGTTCGGATTCGTCTCAGTGCCCACGTCTTCGATATGGAATGCATCGCGCGCCAGGTCGATGGTTTCGCACAGTTCGTCGAGCATGATCGTGGGCGTACCGCCGCCGATGTACAGGTCGTGGAAATCGTAGCCCAGATCCTTCAGCATGAGCATTTCCTTGCGCATGCTCTCGAAGTACGGGCGCGCCACCTTTTCGTCAAAGCGATAGCGATTGAAGCTGCAGAACGGACAGAGGCGCTGGCAGAACGGCACGTGCATATACAGCATGTAGCGCTGGCCGGGCTTCGCCTCGGGAATGCGGGATTCAGGAGCAGGAACCATCGCAAGGTGATTCTTCGTCATCCTATGGATGATCTTGGTCAAAACACGTTCGGAAAGCATGCGGGCTCCTCATGTAAAACGCGCCCCAGAGGGCGCGTCGTTGCGTCGTGCATAGTGCGGTGTTGCCATTCTAAAACCACATGCGTCGATTGACACCTTCTTTTCTCCATTCGTTACGCATGAGACTCATTCTGAGGCATTGAAGGCGCCAGGGCTCTGCGCCGAGAGCGCCGCGCGGAAACGGATCAGCGGACCACCGGATCGTCCGGCATGATCTTGAGCATGATGGATGCCGTCGGGCACTGCTTGGCGCATTCTCCGCATCGCGTGCATTCCCCCAGCCTGGTGACCGCATCGGGCGCATGCATGTCGATGCGCTCGGGACATGCGTCCACGCAAACGCCGCAGCGTGCGCCATCGCGATACCGCGCGCAGGTATGCGCGTCGATACGAGGACGAAACAGGCGGGCGAACTGTCCGAAGACGCCCATCAGCCCCGCTATCGGGCAGAGGTTCGCGCACCAGACGCGACACGCGACGAGCTCCACGAGAAGGGCTGCGGGAAAGACGATGACCGAAGCCGTCATCTGCTTATCGACGACGAGATGCCACAGGGACCCCACCGTGCCGAAGGTAAGGCCGATCGGGCAGACGAGGCAGAACAGCGGGATGCCGGCGATCAAGGTCGCAACCAGCACGGAGGCAAGGACCCAAGTTCGACTGTCGCGCGAGATATGCTGGACGGCCGCACGCGCGCCGGACGCACCGGGACACGACTCTCCCTCGTGAAACGTACCTAACGGTTCGGCCGCGGAACCGAACGCATCGCGTCGGAAGAACCTGCGTATCACCGGGGCAGGACAACCCCAAGCGCACCAGGCGCGCCCGAAGGCAAGCAGAAAGATCGCGACGACGATCATCGAGATGACAGTCACAGGAACGATCGATCGGTCGGCTATCATAGCTTCGAGCCCACCGAGAGGGCAAATGAGAAAGAACTCCCCTACGCCGAACGACGAGGGAGTGCCTATGCCGGAATCGAATGCAAGCGAAGCCATGACCGCGACGAAGACGACACCGAGGGTCGCGCGACGGGCGACGGCAAGACGGTTCCCCTGCGCATTCCCCTTCTTTCTCCCGCTTTTCGCATCCGTGCGATCGATGGAAGCTCCCGCATCGCTCATACCGCGTCCCTCCGCTTCTCGAATTCCTCTTCGGTCAGGATCTCGATGCCGCGCGCGAGACCTCCGGAAAACGATGTAAGGACGTTGGCGGGACATATACGCTCGCATTCCCCGCACCCATTGCACAGGGAATCGTCGACGACGGGATGACGCTCATCATCGAACGACATCGCATGATAGGGACATGCGTCCACGCATATGCCGCAGCTGCCCGCCTGCGTATAGGCCAGGCAGCGGTCTTCCCAAACGACCGCGACGCCGATTCGGCCGAGATCGGGACGATACGGATCGACCTTGCGCACGGCGGCCGTAGGGCAGACCTCGCGGCACAGGTCGCAAAACGTGCACGAGCCTTCCAAGAAGGAAAGCCGAGGGGTTCTGACCTTCCAACCTCCCTCGATGCCGATAGGCTCGAGCACGTCTTCGGGGCAGACGCTGATGCAGCGCTCGCAGCGAATGCACAGCGCCATGAAGTCCTTCTCGGAAACGGAGCCGGGAGGACGCAAGGCGTCGTTCGCGGAGCCAGACGAGAAGGCGCAGGCCACGCCGCCCACGGCCGCGCCTGCAGCCAAAGCGCATGCGCCCATCACGAACGATCGTCTGCTCGGTCCGAGATCAGGCATGGCTACCGACCCTCTTCCGCCCTTATGCCGCCCATGACGTCGCGCGCCTGCTCGAGCGTGCCGATCGCCACATCTATCAAACCGGTGTAGAAGGTAAGCGTCGCGTAGTCGCGCACTGCCTGCGCAAGAAGGGGAAGCCAGTTCAAAAGATGAGCGTCTATGAACGAGCGTTGGCGGGCGACGTTGTCAAGCAGTGCCTTGTCGTTCCCGTCGGCAGCAAAGCTCGATGCCCGCTCGGACATCACCTGAAGATACTCGAGCTCGAAGGAAACATGGTCCTCAGGCTCATGAAGGCTGGAATCGACGGCGAACCCATCCTCTTTGAACCAAGCCACGACCTCGTCGCGAGACTGAGCCATCATCATATGCTCCTCGCTCGTGAACACCGATTCGTAGGGGACGGCGGTGCGAACCGACTTGGAATACACGCCTGCGGCAAGGAAGATGCGCGCGTATTCGACAGCGAGCTGAGTGCGCCGGTCGGGAGCGCTGAAGGCGAAATAGCGCTTTACGGACGCATATCCTGCATCAAGACGATCGTTTCCCGTCGATTCGGGCCATTGCGCGCCTTCAAGGCTATCGATCGCCTCGACGGTGAGCTCTTTGAAGAATGCCTGGGAAAGAAACCTCAGCGTCTGCGCGTTCGCATCGAAGAAGTCGACGAGGTTTTGCTGGGTGGTCATGTTTCTGCCTCCTGTGAATGCGCGCGAGCGCAAGGATCCCGCCTCCGATGCGGCGTCCGCCGCAAGATCGAGAAGACGGCGTTTTCAAGCGATCGTTCCGACGTTCCGGTAAACCGAAGCCTCGGACCGGCGCCGCGCCGGGACCGATCCGGGATGTGGCTGCAGGTTCTCGAAGAGACTGCAAGATCTTCCCGCCCTCTCTGCGCGAAGGCGGGAAGATTCGGGCTAATCGAGCGGCATAAGGAAGAAATTCATGAGCGGCGTGCCTATCAGCCACATCAAAACGCGCAGCGCGATGGCTCCGAACGCGCTCGCGCATATCGCGACG